>Ga0187827_10004245_pt1 | contig 17759 bp, 14 predicted proteins | sample ETNtaG_39_FD_167969 | JGI IMG/M metagenome (GOLD analysis project Ga0187827, IMG submission 167969) | Marine microbial and viral communities from oxygen minimum zone, Eastern Pacific Ocean - ETNP2014_SV_150_PacBio MetaG (Illumina Assembly) | ecosystem: Environmental > Aquatic > Marine > Hypoxic... | reverse complement strand
TGGTTTATTGCGAAAGCGAAAGGAAAAAACAAATATGGCTGAAATTATTTCAATTCATTTTGTTAGAAAGCGAAATGATGTTGCTGGATCTTGTGACCACGTCACTGTGCGTTCTAATTTTGGAATTGAAGGTGATTACCGTTCGGATAAATTTCAAATTGGACAAATCACTTTAATAGAAGCAGAAGCCATAGACACAATGGCTCGGAAGCTTGGCTATGACATACCTATCGGTGCAAGTAGACGCCAGATCACGGTTAAAGGTATCGAGCTGAATGAGTTGATTGGGCAGAATTTACGCATAGGCCATATACTGGTTCGTGTAGAAGATAAATGTAATCCATGTAAAAACATGGAAACAAGGATTGGTCCTGGCGCTAAGGACGCAATGAACGACAAAGGCGGGATCCGTTGCAGGATCATCAAGGGAGGAGAGATCTATGTTGGTGACAAAATAACAGTGGAAACTCCCCGTTACCCTTTTTACGCAAAACTATCAAGCTTTTGCTTTAAGTTTATTAGTTATCTCAAACGTCTTTCTAACAAAGCATAACAGGTTTAAACTGCATACTCTTACTCGCTTTACACATTTCCAACTTCCCTACCCTATTTTGGCAGTGATTTCTTCAATCATTTTTTCTTTTGTAAATGGCTTTTCAAGGAACACAAGACTAGGATCCATTTCCTTCAAATTTTTATATGCTTTTTCAGAAAAGCTGCTGCATATAATAACCGGGATATCTGAATATTCAGGCATGCCCTTTATATAAAGAAAGAATGTATCTCCTGTTACCAAATCCAAGAGTATATCAAGAATAATTAAGTCCGGTTTTTTCCCCTCTAATTTAGCCAAGGCCTCATCGCCATCATATGCACGAACTATGTCGTAATCCGTATCTTCCAACATCATAGTGTAAAGATCATGAAAAGCCTGTTCATCCTCAACTATCATTATCGTCTTACCCATCCTCTATTCTCCTTTCATCAGTTCAGAAATTTGTATCCAGTAACCCTTACATAATAATATTGTATTTCTTGTGGGTTATCCTAATGCCAAGCCCCTTATCCTCAAACTCTATACTATACAAACCATAATAGAAATTTCCATCTTTAAAATCACGCTATTTCTTCCGGATCTGAAGTTGGAATAGGCGATCCTTCTTGCCCTTCAGAGGTTATTGGCAATGTCAACCTGAATGTTGTACCCTTTCCCTTACCTTCACTTTCAACCCATATTTTCCCGCCATGAGCATTTGCAATCTTCTTACAGATAGCAAGACCTACACCGGAACCGTCAGCACTTGCTCTTTCCTGATAGAATCTGCTAAAGAGTTTATCAAAACTTCCCTTTGGTGTAATTAATCCAATCCCTTGATCTTTAACTGATATTTCAATATCAGCAGGCCTCCTCAGAGCAGATACAACAATCTCTCCGGATTCAGAGTATTTGATAGCATTATCTATTAAATTGGAAACAACTCTCGTAATCTCAGTTTTATCTCCAAATATCTCCGGAAGCTTATCAGGGATTCTCGTTGTTAATGTCAATTTTTTCTTCTCAGCTATTAATTTTAATCCTTCTGCCGTTTGATAGACTATTCCCTCCAGATCCAAATTTTCCTTTTGATATGCAGCTAGGCCAGATTCCAGTACTGATAGATCCAATATACTTTGTATAGTTTTCTTAAGCCTTTGAATGTTATCATCAATTATTTTACTTAATTTTTCCCCCTTCTCCTTATCTGCTTTTTCTTTAGCTGCCTCATTAGTCCAAAGATCTATGGCCATTTGAACTTGCGCTACCGGTGATTTTAATTCATGAGTTACATCTCGAATCATTACGTCTTTCATCTTATCAAGGCTGCGCAATTCTTCATTTGCCTGTTCTATCTCGATGCTTCGTCGCTTCAGCTCTTCATTTGTTGATTTCAGATCAATTGTTCTTTCCTCAACGATCTTTTCCAGATTTGCAGTATATTCCTGGAGTTCCTTTTCAAGTTTTTTCTGTTCAGTAATGTCTCTAACCAGTTTTATTATTGATTCCAACTTTCCCTCTTTATTTAAGATAGGATAAGAAGCAATGAATACATATTTATTGTCCCTTTCCACATAGTGCTCTGCCGTAGCAGGCAACAATGTTTCAATTGATTTCATTGTAGGACAGTGATCACAAATAGATTCCCGGCCTTTATATACGCAGTAGCATTTTTCCCCGACAATATTCTCACCGTAAGTGTCCATAGCTACCTGATTAACCTGCATAATGGTTCCCTCCGAATCCAGGACTGTCATAGGATCTCTTATGGCATCAAACATAGACTCCATAAAAAGGTTAGATGATTGAAGCTCCTCATTTCTCTTTTTTATTGTCCGTGTCATCATGTTAAAAGAAACTGCAAGTTCACCAATTTCATCCTTGGTATGGATATCTACATCTTGGGCAAGATCACCTGTATTCATTTTTCTTGTAGCATCTGTGAGGTAAAGAATTGGAGCGACCATCCTTTGCCCCACAAAGACAGCAAGTACCACTACCCCTATAGAAACAATAATCATAATTGTATTTACGCTATTACGTAGCCTGTGAACTTCTATATATCCTTCGTCATAATCAATTTCAGCAATTACACCCCAATCCAGTTCCGGAATCCATTGCCAGAAACCTATTACATTAATACCACGATAATCTAAATAACCATTCCCATCAGAACCAGTGTGCCCTCTTAAACATTCCGCAACTGATTTTGTTAATTTTCCTGTTTCAGGATTAATTAGTTTAACTTCAAGAGTAGTACCTACATCTATCAAACCCTCATTCCTTAAATCAGTTGAGAACAGAGACTCTGTTATCATATACCCCTGCTTATTAACAAGATAAGTTTCACCACTTTCACCCAGCTTTATACTCTTCATCAAATCACTTATTTTTTCAACGTCAACCCTTAGGCATGCAACACCCATTATTTTATTCCTATCAGTAATTGGTGTTGCAACAACCATGGTAGGAACGCCTATTTCCATTCTACCGAACTTGTTTTCTACGAGTTGCTTTGAAGGGAATATTTGCGATGCAAAGGTTTCTCCATCCATCGCCTTTTTAAAATATTCCTGTTCAGAAATATCATCGCCAATTCTACCCTTTTGAGTAGAAACATGTATAGCACCTTCCGCATCACTTATAAGCACCTCCTTATATCCATACTCATACCTTATGTAGTGAGTATATCTTAAAAGTCGCCAAAACCGTTTATCATTCATTGATACCCTTGAAGCAAGAAGCGTAAAAGGATTCTCTGCAATGACCCTTACATCACCCTTTCTCTCTTCTGTCCAGCCTTTAATGAGCTCCGCTTGCTTGTGTCCGACACTTTGCAGATTTTGTATTAAAGATGCTTGTAATGCATCCTGCGCTTTAGGATAAACCACTAACCTCATTGCCAGCAAAGGAATAAGTGCCAGTATTAAAAACACAAGTATCATTTTCTTTTTTATTGATTTGATTTCGAGTGCCTTCAACACGGAACTCAACTGTTCAAAGATTATAGCGAAAGGCCCTTTTTTCTTAAAGATTTCCAAAATATAAATTCCTTTTTTGTCCATTTTTCACCCTCACGTTCGCTTGTTAGTTACAATCCTACTAATGGGTTTTATTACCCATGACACAAAAGAGAAATGATTAAAAAACCACGTTATAAGAATTTTCACTACTTTCCAGGATAATTGCAAGCTAATAGTTTTAAAGATTATTTCTCTAAACATCTTGCTACCCGCAACTGAGTCAAAAAAAGCTGCTCTAAATTTCTTATCTTCCTTTGCCAATTGAATCATGGGGGTAAAGAGTCCAAAATGTGCGCTAAAGCCGGCAAGCCTTCTAATAACTTTTCCATAAGGAAGGTCACTGGTTATATATGAAAAGCTTTTATAATAATCCTTAAAAGCTTCTTTTGATATACCCACATCCATTAAGACCTCTGCAGCCTTTATCCCTGTCAAACAAGCAGTATTCACGCCTTTCCCCTTAAATGCACGAATAATTCCTGCAGCATCGCCTACTGTAACATATCTATCCCCAAAGAGATTTTTTGCCGGAGATGTCGGAAACTGCCAACGGCTATAAAATAAATCGTGCCTCTGCATGGCAAAATTAGAGGGTAAAACCCTGGTAACCTGAGGCATTAAAAGAAAGTTGTCCATCCAACGCCAATTAATCTTTGAACCGGCAATGTTAATATCAAGATGATCAATTTTGGGAGTTATGGCGCCAAACTCTATTCCTCTCAATGAAGGAAGAAATGCATGTATAGAGTTTCCAAACTTTTCCATTTCCTCCTTTTCCGGATAAAACTTGGTTAGAATAGTGCTCATATAGCGGCCTGTTCTATAATGTGTTGCTCTTTCAAAAACCTTACAAGCCCCTTCGTCCAGACCAAACGCTCCGACAACAACATCTGCCCGCCGATTATCTTTTTCACTATAAACCATTACACCACTGGGCTCAATATCAATATTTGTCACTCTACCATGTATTACTTTTACTCCTGCATCTTTAGCACATTGTAAAAGATAATTATCAAATAACATCCTATGCACCGCGCATGATTCCTCTCCATCGCCTTCTAACTTTATATCATCGTCATCAGAATGTAGATAATATGCGGGTATTTTTTCCAATATAAGTTCATGTGGAAACGGAATCTCTAATTTTTTTTCAAATATCTCTTCAATAGGTGGAGACAGTACACCTACACATGGATTAAAATGCTCATTTCCTCCAAAATCTTTACCTTCATATAATACAATGTTCAAATTAATGTTACGTCTTTTTGCCAATCTACTAAGCGTAATTGCACAACTCGTCCCACCTGGCCCTCCTCCTATAACAACCACCGTCTGATCCTCCTCTAGAGGCCCAAGCCCTTTGTCGGCAAAACTTTTTAATACCTTCTTGCGTCTTAATTTCCCACCGCCAACAGCAGCTCCAAGCGCCTGCTTAGTCCATACAATCATGGTAACAGGTAATAATCTTAATTGTAATGCGGGATTGAATACCTTTATAAATAACTCCTTAAAAGATATACTTCCTGTAAACATATTCCATAAAAATTCCAATTGGATTTTGGCGACAGGCTTTTTCTTTTCTGATTTAAGGAATGAAAAATAACCGGCTGAAACACTCTTTCTTGAAGTAATATAATCGTTAAGGCCAAAGACCCATCTTCCATACAAGCTGTCAGACCCTAAAAGATTCATAGCCGGTTTATAATAACCGGTTCTGAAAGCATTTTCGGAGACACCAGATTTAAACACACTATTTGCGGCTATCCTGGAAGTAATAAATGCGGACTCAATACCATGTTTGTAATATCTCGAAATACCAGCGCTACCCACAACAACAAATCTATCAGCAAATGGGTGCTTAGCCTGCGTTATATTTATCTTGGGGAAACAGATACAAAAGTTCTTTGGTAACTTCCAACCTTCTTGTGGAAAAGCGCGTCGTACAATAGGATGGTTAAGAAATTCTACCAGATGAGCCTTGTTCAAATCAGTATTACCAACCAGTGTAACAGTTAAATAGCCTCCTCTTGGTGTAAAGGAGGCATACGTAATCTGTTTTATTCCCAACGAAAAAACGTCTATCCAGTTATTAGAATATTTGTTTCCATTCCTGCTACCCACATAAATCTCTGCCTGGCAAGCTCTAACAGTTTTGGGGGGAATATAACCAATGTCCATCCTCTTTACCTTTTCCAGCATACCGGTATTCAACCCAAACGCACCCACCACCAAATCTGCATTCATTATTCTCCATGAACCCTTCTTACCAAAATATACTTTTACTTGTTCTTTCCTATCTGATGGCAAAATTATATTACTTACAATATCAGAACTAATGTTAGCCCCCATATCTTCTACATGTCTTAAGAGGAAATTGTCAAAACTTGTACTAACAGATTGCGGTGAAAACATTGGTCCATCACCTCTAAAAACCGTTAATATTTTTTTGCCTGCAGACGGTTTAGGATTCTTAACTTCTACACAACCATCATGAGTATGAAAATAGTAACCTTTGATCTCTTTCTGCACACATCGGTCTGGCGGCAGCAGATCGTTTTCCTTTAATTCTCCATAAAGTTTTTCTGATATCACTCCCGGACACATATTGCATCCCCGAGGCCCCTTTTGACAAAAGCTTTTTCCCTCAAAGATAGTAATATCAACTTTAATCCCTTCTTGCTTAGCATTTTTTAACGCAAAATACGCAAAAAAAGTTCCAGCCGGCCCACCACCGACTATGACAATCTTTGAGCCATCTTCCAGTAAGTAATCTTTATCTTTCATATGACAATCTATTTCTTATTCGACATTACTAGTAGCTCCACTCTCTTTCCTTATCCACGAAAGAGGATTAATCGACAATGTTCTTGATATTAGACGTAAGCTCATTGCTTTAACAAATATTTCTTTGTAAGGTACATTTCCTGTAAGCATATTCCATAGTATCTCATTAATCAGATTTGCAGTTTTAGTGTCATCTGCAGATTTTATAAATTTTACTTGCCTATTTGCTAGCTGCCTGTTAGATGATATATAATCATTAATTTTGAGCATCAAAATTCCGTAAAAGTTGTCTCTGGCCAGAAGTTTTTTTGCCGGTTTAAAATAACCATTCATAAATGACTTTGCCGATACTCCATTTTTAAATGCCGTATAGGCAGAAATTTTTGCCATGTTAAAGGCGGACTCAATTCCGCTTTTATAGGATCTTGAAATACTTGCATCCCCTAAAACAACAACCCTGTCAGCAAAAGGGTGATTTGCATAAGTTATTGGAATCTTAGAGATACACATACAAAAATTATTCGGAATCTCCCAATTCACAGGCATTAATTTTTTTACTGCCGGATGTTTAAGAAAATCTATCAAGTTGTTTCTTATTAAATCTTTTCTGCCTACTAAATTAACGGTAACATAGTCTGCCTTTGGTGTAATAGAAGCAAATTTAAGCTCACTTTTGCCCAAGGCAAAAACAAAAATATTATTGCCAAATGTTTTTTCTATATGCTCCCGGCTAAGCATTATTTCACACTGACATGTTCGAACAGTCTTTGGCGGCTTGTATCCAAAACCCATATTACCAACCTTCTCCATCATCCCGGTGTTTACACCAAAAGCTCCAACTACAAGATCAGCCTCAAATTCACTTTTAGAGTTTCCAGTACCACAAATAATTTTTACCGGACCCCCATCTCTATCTGGTAGCTTAAAATCCTTAACTATTTTGGAAATTATCTCTACTCCCTGCTCTTTAACATGATTCAATAGATAATCGTCAAAACTGACATTACCCTCGTGCTCAGACTGTAAGGGACCATTTCCCCGAAACACTGTAACAATCTTTGGTATGTGCCCCGGATCAGGATGATGAAGAACAACGCTCTCATCCTGTGTTTGAAAACGATACCCCTCTATTTTTCTTTGTACGCAGAAATCCGCAATATTTATTCCCTCTTCTTCCATGCTATTAAATAGGTTTTCAGAAATAACCCCTGCACACATATTACAACCACGTGGGCCTCTCTGGCAGAAGCTCTTCTTGTCGTATATTTTTACAGATACTTCAATACCTGCTTCTTTCGCGTAACGAGAAGCAAAATGCGCAAAGAAACTCCCTCCAGGCCCACCACCTATTATCGCAATCTTAGAACCGTTCTTAAGTAACAATTTATTATTCATCTGTCGATAGTTTCTTAATAATCCAATAAAGTCTCTAACTGGAAGTTTATTAGCATTTATCAGAAATATCAAGGTTATTAAAGCTATTCGTAAGTACTTTTGCTTCTACAATTTCTGTATGTACTAACATCTTTATCAATAATCCAAATCTAATCCAAAAAAAAAGGCGCTCGAAATCGAGCGCCTCCCTTTTTATTCTGAATAGTATATAATTCTTCATAGTTACACTATTATTTTAATCCTTCTTTCTCATCCTTACTGCGACTACCACTCCTACAAGTAAAAGACCGGCAAACACAATAATACCGCCTACCATCCCTGCTGATCTTTTTCTATCTTTTTTACCCAAGAGCTTGTCTACCTCTTTGGCGCGATATAACATCTGCGCCTCGGCTTCCATTTCATTCACCGCCTGGAACACCTTCGAAGCACCATACCACCATGATATATCCTGCTGAACATGAGCAGTACCTTTGTAAGCATGTGCTTTATCACCAAACCACATGTTGGTATACAGATTCTCAATACGAGAAGGATTGCTCTTTCCGGCCATAAACACTGTATACACACCTAGTATAGGCCCATACACAGGTATTTTACCGCCTGTGGTCTTAAACGCATTATAGATGCCTTCTCCCAGTAATCCAGGGCCTAGAGCGTCCGCAAGAACCTCACCCATCGGAAAAGGATCTCGTTCTGATACCGGTGGATCAAAAGCATCAGCAGCGGCCAATCCATCCATAATCAAATGTGCTCTGTCCTGCATCTTCCACATCTCAAACATCATGTCATCCAGATTTTCAAGATAGAGTCTACCCCATCGTGGACTATGACAATTTGAACACATCTCTATCCACTGCTCCCTTTTCTTTCTGTTCGCTTCTGAATATATATCCAGCTTTGCATCCAATGGTGGCAACTTTACACCATACGGATAGGCTTGTAATGACGATTCAAACTCTGCGCTTTTTGGCGGAACTGTACCCATTCGCCATATACCTTTTGCGGCAAGTGTATGGGTAAATTTTCCTTCAGCCTGATACATATGGCAGTATTGACAGGTTGGGGTTCTATAATCCTTACCTGCTACTATCTCGCCAAGAGGTTTGTCCCAATCCCACTCCTCTCCTTCCATATGATAAATCATTCCCATCTTGGACTCGCCATAGGACTCAGCATCCGGATGGTCATATCCCATGTGACAGCTCATGCATGCTTCAGGCCTTCTGCCCTCTTTCGCAGTGAACTTATGCCTTGTGTGGCAAATATCACACTTCTCAGTAGTCCCGTGACAATAATCACAGCCAAACATCGATGTCAAATAACCCTGTCTTGCCGCTTCCGGATACCACGGTGGCACAACATTGGCCGTAAAGGTATCCACGTGGTTAGGGCGTCCAAACTCCATTTCATCTAAATATTCATTAACCTGTTTCGGATGACAATTACCACAGATATCTGGCGTTGGCATATGAAGCTCATCATGATCCTCACCGTGACACTCGTTACAACCAACTTTGTCCAAATCTCTTTCAATAAGCTCTTCAATCTGCCTTGTCCTTATGGCAAAAAAGTTATTCTTTTTCGGATCTGCATGTGTTGAGTCTCTCCAGTCGTGAACGATGCCGGGAGTAACCTCTTCGTGACACTCAATACACTGATCTTTCTTATACTTCTCCAATAATTGATCATAGTATGTTCCCTCCGGCTTTACATAATGACGTGATGGAAACCAGTACATATGCATTGGTTTAGGCTTATAAAAATCCTGCCATGGCCCTGCACCTTTCTCTAACCCAACGTTGTCACTATAAAGAGCTCTTGCCCCAGCAGTTGTATAAACACTGCTGTAAAAATTCTTAGCTCTTTCATGCTGTTTCTTAGTGATAGGCTCTAAACCAGGACCTTCAACGCTATCTGCGGAGGCTCCTTTGCCAGCTTCAGCACCAACATAGTCTAATTCGCCCGTACCTGAGCCCATATAATCCTGTTCAGTTGATGCATTTGCCATATGCAAGGTGCAAAAAACCGAAAAGAAAACTACAACCGCACACGTTTTCAGAAGATCCATTATGAAAATCCTCCCTTTCTTTTATCAAAAATTACAACGAAACATAAACATTCATAAAGTATATATTAAAACAACATTTTAATCTCATTATTTTACTACCCTTTCGCTACTAACTCACAGACATCACCTGACAAACCTAATATTATGCTTAGGCAATGTAGGGTCATATCCATCTTCATCACCACCGCTTTTCTTCTTCTCTAATGCCTCACTTACGATTCGTTGATACTTCGGCTTGAACCATTCGTAGTCGTCATATTTCTTGCTGTCTCTAAAGAACTTCGCCCTCATCTCATGCCTCCTGCTTCGATGACACCCTTCAGTCCCTCCACATTTGTTGTAAGCAGGCGTGATTTTAGCTATCTTTTGGCCTTCAGTTGCTTTACCAATGTCCATGAAATACGCGAATACTTCACCAGGCCCATGACATGCTTCACAGGTTATACCCTCTTCTTCATATGTTCCCGTCTCTTTGTTGTAGCCTGTCGTGTGACACTCATAACATTTTTTTCTATAATCTTCATCACCTTTAATGTAATCAGGGGCTTCCTTAATCACATTGAAGCTTTCGAATTTTACTCTCTTCCATCGTTCGACATGCGGAGCAGTCAGTCCGGTGTGACATCTCATACATTTGCCACTGCCCATATATATAGCCTTCTCGCCTGTTATGGTACGATCTTTAAAGCTAGCCCATTCTGTACCCTCTTCCAGAGAAAGAGTAGCAAATTCTTCCCACATATCAAAAAGAACATCAGCATGATCTAATCTTTGGCGCATCGCTCTTTTATGTTTGAAAATCCCATGATGTGCATGCTCTTCACTAAGTGAGCGACCTGATCCACCATGGCATACAGTACATCCATAAATATCAAATGGGAAGTCTTTAACTACAGTCTCGTGAGATGCAGTCAACTTTGCTTCATCGATATGACATGTCATACATCTATCTGTTTTTTGTCCGTTACTCTGTTGAGCCCAACCATAATCACCCTTCAGAAGAATCTGCTTAATTTCGTATTTAGGTTTTTGTAGTTTAGCGAGTTGCACCTCTAAATCAGCTATTGTTTTTTCATCACTTGTGTTTTGCAGCTTTTTCTCCACTGCTTTTAGCTGCTGCTCATAATACTCTACCTGATATTGCTTCCACTCTGGCTCTAACATATCCTTAACCCATAAGATAGTACTGACTAGTAGCAATATACTGGATAACAAAAATAATTTCTTTTTCATTTGTTTACTTCTCTCGAAAAAATAGAAAAAAATAAATCAATCCACGTCTTCGGAATTCCTAAATATTAAACCAAGGTGTCTGCAATATGTACTTAATGTTAAACATCAGCCTTAAAGCAATCTTCATAAGTACTCCCATCATTAGCAAGAACAGACTCATAGTGATGTTGTACCTGATAAAGCCTAGCTGCTTAGCAAATTTCCAGAAAGCAACTGCAGGTATTAACATCCCTAACCCAAAATAGATAAGAAGCGCAAAAATACCTAACCAGTTAGGTAAACTTACCAATGGCGGAGGGGTTGGAAAATCAAAACTCCATGTTTCCCAGGGCCAGAAAAATGCCCAGAACGGCCCTCTCATGTATGTACCGACTATTATAAGGAGATACCAGAAAATAAACCCGAACAAGAAAACTGTTACCGCAAATCTCCTATCCCAGAAACAGTAACCCCCGTTCCCCTTAGGGTTCACATCTATATACGGAATCGCCATTAAACCCACAATTATTATACTCGGAACTACAACACCCGCAATCCAGGGATCAAAATAGACAAGGATTTCCTGCAATCCCAAAAAATACCATGGTGCTTTTGCAGGATTCTCAGGTTCCCCCGGATTGGCAAGCTCCCTTAGTGGCGCATCAACATAGTACGAATAAACGAGCAATATAACTGTACATAGAATTGCCGCTATAAACTCTTTTGCCACCAAGTTTGGCCACGAAAAGACTTTTTCCGTTTTATTATTGTTTGCTACCTGTGCTTCAGCATGATTTGACATAAAAAAATTCTCCCAACTATTTATAGAGGCCCTGAAATACCACCGTCTTTTCTAACACGCCAAAAATGAAGAATCATCAACGCTCCCGCAATTATTGGTATTCCTATGCAATGCCATACGTATGCTCGCAGCAAAGACGGAGCATCAATTTGCGTACCACCTAAGAGAGCAAAACGAATATCATTATTAATCTTAACGCCTAACATCTCTGCAAAAGGACCCTGGTAACCCATAACAGGAGTTGCTGCACCCATGTTTGTGCCCACCATTATTGCCCAGTACCCAAGCTGATCCCATGGCAACAAGTATCCGGTAAAGCTAAGCAGAAAGGTCAGAACTAATAACAGTACGCCCAAAACCCAGTTAAATTGTCGCGGAGCCTTATAGGAACCGGTAAGAAATACTCTCAACATGTGAAAGCAAACTGTTATGACCATAGCGTGTCCAGCCCAGCGATGTGATGACCTCAGTAATCGTCCCAATGGCACAACATACATCAGATCAATCATATCCGCATACGCCCGATTAACATCGGGGACATAGTAAAACATTAACAGGACACCGGTCACAGTCAAAAAAAGGAAAATAAAGAACGTTAGTCCGCCTAGACACCATGTATAGCGAATCTTAACGGCGTGCTTTGGAACCTTTACAGGATGCAAATGCAGCCACACATTGCTTATAGTCTGAAGCGCCCTGTTTCTGGGAGTATCCGTATAACCATGACGAAATACGGATTTCCATACTTCAGTTTCCGTAAGCTTCCTGATCAAAAATAAGATTAAATTCATTTAAGCATCCCCTTTTAAATATCACTTATTAAACAAATCCACATCATTAAACCAACGCCCTAATCACTACTAGCTGCTTGTGCTTTAGGTGGCTTATTAATTTCTTCATTAGGCTCCCAGAATACGCGCTTCATGTTAATCGCATCCACGGGACAATCTTTACAATTACCGCACCTGATACACACATCGGTATGCCTTACCACGACTCCGTCTTTACTGACATGGGGTTTGTAGCTACCTCCAGTATCCGCATCAACCTGCTCCAGTGCATCAACCGGACACACGAGACTGCACCGACCACAAAGTATACAATCCTCAGCCACAACCTGAATGCTGAGATCACACTTCAAACATCGTTCGGCTTCTACCCGAGCCTGTGATTCTGCAAACCCAAGTTCCACCAGATCAAACGACCCTCTTTGCGACTTAGGTATCGTTACCATCTCCTCACGAGGAGTACTATCAAAATTACTTTCCCTCCCCTGGATATAATTTCCTTCTATGAGGGTAACCCAGGTTTTATCCTTGGACTCCTTAAGGTCTTCCCCTCTCAGGTAACAATCGATCGACTTTGATGCCAAGTGTCCCTGCGCGATACATTGAATAATCGTACTTGGTCCCAATGCCACGTCACCACCAGCGAAGACACCATCTTTACTGGTTTTCAGACCATCATCCACAACCAGAGTTCCCCACTTTGTCGCTTCTATACCACTGTCGTCACCAAGAAATTCCAAGTCTGCTTCCTGGCTTAGCGCAGTTATTATGCAATCTGTATCAATTACAAATTCTGAGTTAGGAATTGGTTCAGGCCTTCGCCTGCCACTGCTGTCAGGCTCACCCAATTCCATCTTGACACATTCAAGGCCCTTTGCCTTTCCATTCTCAACAATAACTTTAACAGGTGCAACTAGGTAATGAAATTTGATGCCCTCAAGCTCTGCCTCTTCAATTTCATGTTTGAGAGCTGGCATCTCATTTCTAGTCCTTCTATATATTATATAAACATCGGGTGTTATTCTTTTAGCTGTTCTAGCCGCATCGACTGCTGAGTTTCCACCACCAATCACCGCCACTGTTTTACCAGGGCTTTTCAGATCACCGGCGCTCACATTCTTCAGAAAATCCAGACAATCCATGACACCCTCTGTCCCATCTTCTCCGGGAACCTCGAGTTTCCTTCCTCTCTGTGCGCCAACAGCGACAAACACTGCTTTGTATCCTTCTTTGAACAGGCCGGAAATCGCATCATCCGGAATTTTACTGGAAGCCGTTTCATCCGGACTTACACTAGTAGCTATTGGTTGACCAGAGCTGTCGTTGGGAATTCGATAGTGAATCGGTTTATCCGAACTTCCACTAGAAGCTGCTTCGTCCGGGCTTCCGCTAGTTACTGGTTCATCCGGACTTCCGCTGGAAGCCGTTTCATCCGGTCCTCCAAAATGAGTATTTAGCTTTATTTCAACTCCCCGGGCTTCTATATTACTAACATCAAACATTATCTGCTCGCGCGGCAACCTGTAGGATGGTATTGCCCACATCATCATACCGCCAACTCTTGATTCTTTTTCAAAAACAGTTACCTGGTATCCCATTCCTGCGAGATCGTTTGCTGCTGTTAATCCGGCAGGACCAGCCCCGATTATGGCAACTTTTTCTTCTCTCTTTTCTATAGTTGGAGCAGGAATTTTTATTCTATTTTTATATATGTAATCCGTAACAAACCTTTTCAGATTGTCGATTGACACTGGTTTGTCAAAATCACCACGTTTACATTTAGACTCACAGGGGCGTGGACAAACATATCCACAAACAGTAGGAAATGGGTTTGTTTCCAGCATCAATTTGTATGACTCCAGATACTTACCCTGACTTATCAGGCGTATGTAACCGGGTATGTCCATGTGTGCTGGACAACGATGCTGACAACGAATATTTTTTTCTAACCAATCCAATTCAAGGGAAACTCGATTCCCCTGCTCGGAAACTGCTGATTGACTCATCTACACGCCTTTCACTTTTTAATTTTTAGTAGCATGAACTAAAGACAATTAAACAACCAACTCAGTATTTATAGGTACTATTTTCTCAGTATTTACTACTAATTTACCATTATCGTCCACACTCATCTCATAATGGTACAACGGCCTAGGAGCTGGACCCGCAAAGTTCACTCCATTTTTATAATATTTACTACCATGGCAAGGACACTCATATATGTTCTTTTCCTTTGTCCAATGCACTGCACAGCCAAGATGCTGACATATTACTGAAATCGCCTTAAAGCTGTTACCCTCCCGAAGGATAAAGACCTTTCTGGCTTTTAATGTTGTTACAGTACCTGGCGCATAATCCACCGGCAAACCTACAGAAAAGACAGGAGACGGCTCAAAAAGAACTGTAGGGAAGAAAAATCCTCCGATCTTTTTTGGCCCCATCAATTTCAAGGTATAGATCAAACTGGTCACAAGGAATAGTGCCCAGCCTGCCAAGGTAAAAAAATCTCTCTTGCCTATCCAGATATTACCACTGGAGGCTTCTTTTTCTTTTATATCATTAGCCATGTTTCAGACCCCCCATTATAGACGATACTATATCAACGATTTTACTTTTCCCTGCTTATTTACTGAACGACCTATTAAGCAAAGCTTATAACCAAATACTTCGGCAAAGCGAGGAATTATAATAAACCTATTTCTCTAACGAAAAGGCGGACACTCAAACGCGGACATATTAGCAATAATTTATAATTAACGCAACATCTAATTTGAAAAAAGTTGTTAAAATTCCATCAACACATTTAAACATTTGAGCGGATTGATATTACGGTATCGACAGCAGTCTGAAGCGCTCAGCCATTTCTTCTAAAACCACATATAGCCGCCTACTAAAATTTCCAGACAACTACCTAATTGTCTTTAATCGGCACATAAGTTTAAAAATACAAATGATTTGCACGCAAAAAAAATTTAACCGTTTTTCTAGATCCTGACAGAAGCCGTACAATAAAACCCACTAGCTCTTTTTAACAAATATCTTGTATCCGTCGTCAATCTTTTCTACCCCCACAACCTTGTGCCCTTCCTCTTTTACACTTCTCGGAACGTTCCTCATTGGCTCGCCATCATCCAGGGCTATTTCCAGGATCTGCCCATCATCCATCATTTCCAGCTTTAATTTTGTCTTAACAAAATTAATCGGGCAAAGAACCCCTCTCAAATCAATCTTTTCATCTGCAACGTTTTCACTCATTTTTCTTTCCTACCTATCATTTTTCTAAAAAAGCCCTTTAGAATTTTTTCCTTTAGAAGCTCGTACCCTTCCTTACCCGCGAAATATATACCTATCCCAGTCAAAACCCAGCTGAATAGATAACCTATAGTTGCAGAGGTGGCCATCTCTTTTTTTGATAATGGGAAAAGTGGAATAAAGAACAGACCGAAATAAACTACAAAGCTAAACACTATAAACGACATGCCAATTAAAAAGTCTCGTCTACTTATCTTTACTTCTTCTTCCTCAACATCCTGCTTTTCGGCATCAAAACGCCAACATCTCAGGTCATCATCAATACCATCTTTAACGGATATGATTATATACGAATACTCAGTCCATACAGACGCACAATCTTTATCAAATGCTGACGGCTCCGCCGGATGGTCCGGATGTGAGTGATAAATACCTGTTATATTCCATCCTTTTTTAGTTGCCTCCCGATCTATTCTGTCAAACTCTTTTGGGTCTATTTCATACCTGTCTGCAGCCCTTACCTTATTTTTATTTTCAACCGGATAAACCTCATGTATTACTTTCCCGGAATCATTACTATTACCTACAAGCAAACCGCAACATTCATGAGGGTAGGCAACCTTCGCCTCTTTTAACATCCTGTTTTCTAAATGCCGATTAATGTGGATCACAATTTTCTTTTAGTAACAAATTCACTACCAATGTTAAATAAATAACTGAGTTTCAGCACCTTCAGCCATCTTCAGCATTGTAGGCAATCCTATAATGTCATCGACCTTGCTTTTTACCAGCTCTTCGTCCAGTCCCATTAATGTTACTGCACCGCTGCATGCATAAATCTCCAAATTCCCCATCTGACCCACTTCACTTAATAACTCCTTAAGCATATTTGATTGTCCCTGCGGAACGGCTTCCAACAGCCGCCTGTCTTCATCACTCATCCCTGCAGGAAACTCAATATCGTCTATCTTATCAGTCGCAAATTTCTTTAAAGCCCAGAAAAACAAGAAAATATGGACCTTGCTCCCCATAGATGCGGCTGTTATGGCAAGCATCACAGCCTGATATAACTTCTCATAATTCCCACTATGGAGGAATAGTATAAATTTCTTCTCTTCCATTTAACTTCTCAATCAAAAGTACTCGCAACCTCTTCTTTGTATTTTTCTACTCCGACACGGTCAAAAGTTGTCCCGATCCTCTCCCCTCTCTTACCATTTGCATTATACCACTCGACGGTCTTGCTGATGTACTCCAATACCTTTTCATCCGGCAGGAACAGCATAATGTTATCTGCCTTCCTTGGATGCCTTCCATGTTTTCCCCCTGCGCGAACAGCCCAGCCTTTTCGCTTTGGGGTCCATGCATCAGTAGGGCACGCCTTTATGCAATCACCACAAAATACACATTTTTCTCTATCAAAAATAGGCTTTCCATCTTCATCTGAAACTATCGCCCCTTCCAGACATGCCTTTTCACACAGAGTACATCCAGTACACGGATCATCCTCATAATTCGGATCTACAACGCCTTGAAACCCTAAATCCATTCCTCTTGTCCTGGCACAGTCGATCGGACAGGCCGAAAATGAAATCTTGAATTTATGAGGACAGTTCATACCAAAAAGCTCTTTGTCTACTTCCAGCGCCTTTTTCTGTGCATCCATAACACCGTTAGGGTTATACTCATTTCCGCCGCATGCTGTCGGAACACGGATTCTGGGGCCACATGACGCTATTGGCTGCCCGAATGCTGCCAACTCTTTTACCGCTGCATCAAAATCATCTATGTGTACACCAATAATTTCAACTGACTGCCTGAAACTAAGGTGGCAATAACCCATTTTGCTGTATTTTTTAGCAACTGCAGCAATCTTGGCCATCTTATCGACGTCAAG
>Ga0187827_10004240_pt1 | contig 17772 bp, 17 predicted proteins | sample ETNtaG_39_FD_167969 | JGI IMG/M metagenome (GOLD analysis project Ga0187827, IMG submission 167969) | Marine microbial and viral communities from oxygen minimum zone, Eastern Pacific Ocean - ETNP2014_SV_150_PacBio MetaG (Illumina Assembly) | ecosystem: Environmental > Aquatic > Marine > Hypoxic... | reverse complement strand
TCTGACAAAAGGTACGCCAATAATGGTTCCAATTATGCCAATAGATCTAGCTAGCAACGGAAAAATAACGAAGAAGAAGTTGTTAGTAACAGCATAAAGCGAAACTCCAACCAACATAGCTCCAATATTCTCAGCTGTCATTGATTCGAAGAGATCTGCACCTCTTCCTGCAACATCTCCAACATTATCTCCAACATTATCTGCAATTACAGCTGGGTTTCGAGGATCATCCTCAGGAATCCCTGCCTCTACCTTCCCCACAATATCTGCTCCAACATCCGCAGCTTTGGTGAATATGCCTCCACCGAGCTGAGCAAAAAGGGCTGAAAGACTAGCTCCAAAACCTAACCCAACAATAAGTTCAACCTCCCCATAAAGATAGTAAAGGCCAGTTACAGCTAAAAGACTCAACCCAACGTTGAAGAGCCCCATAACAAGCCCACCATAGTAACCAATCTTAAGAGGAACCTCTAAACTCTCTTGAGCTGCGTATGCAGTTCTTGCGTTGGCACGTGTCGCAACATCCATGCCCACATAACCTGCCGCCAACGAAAATAGCGCTCCAACCAAAAAAGAAACAGCGACTAAGGGTGTTCCATTGTGACCTTGCAGATCAAAAGCAGCATAAAGAACTACCGAAAGGATTGCTGAAACTATACATATCGTCTTATATTGCTGAATAAGGTAAGCTTTCGAGCTTTCCCGGATAGCCGTATAGATCTCTCTCATCTTTTCGGGTCCGATTTCATACTTGTTTACTTGAAACGCTAGATAAACTGCAAATACTAAAGCGATTATTCCTGTTATTGGTGCAAGTAGTTCAAAAATAAATAGGTTCTCAGCAGTCAAACTATCAGAGCCCTAATCTTTACAGATATAAATCTTAACTATTATTCAACCTGTTTAAAAGAGATTCAACCATAAAAGGAAGCATTGCAGTTGCTTCACCACGTACGGTGACCTTACGTGCTTTCACTTTCACCTTTCCCCAAGAAACTGCTTCACGTACAGCTGCACCACTTAAGCTGCCATCCCATTCCGATGCAGAAGTAATATTCACCGCGAAATCTAGACCTCCTTTGAATTGATTCCACCAAAGAGTATGATGCTTGGAAATTCCACCACCTATCATGAGAGCACCACTATTTTTCGCGTCAAAAACAATATCTGATAAATGTGCTTCATCCTTTAGTAGATCTATCTTAAAGTCCCGGTGGTTTTGGGAGAAGAGCCATAATTGACTTCCAACTGCACCATCAGTTAACCCAGGTACAAAAACAGGGATATTGTTTCGTTTGGCCCAATATAAAATAGAAGATTTAGAATTTACTAATGCCCCCAATCTTGCTGAAAGTTCAGTTGAAGATATTTCTCGAATCCCTTCACTATAGAGATCCTTAAAGAATGGTTGAAGTTTCTCTTCAAGAAGAGTACCATATGAATCTCGTGGCACTAACACATTACCTAGTCGATGAATATTTCTCCTAAAGAGTTCCTCATCATTCAATTCAAAATCGCCTTCATAATATGTACCCCATACTCGCGCCAAATCGTGATCAAGGGTTCCGGAAGCTGTAATCACAACATCTATCAAACTGTCTTGAACCAATTTTCTAAGAACACCACGTAAACCTGTAGCTATAGGAGCTGCAGGAAATGAAAGGAACTTGATACAAGAATCATCTTTTATCATGTCTTCAAGTATATCTACAGCTTCACCAAAATTCTTCGCCATAAAACCTCCGCTATCCCTCATTTGCTTAACTAGATTATTTACCGACTCTGAGCCGTTCAACTCAATGTCTCTAACCTTTTTCATCTTCAAACTTATTTCATCTACCAATATCCACAGAGGTCACATAAATGCAACTTCACTCCTAAAATAACCATATGGACTGATGTAAACCTTTTCTACTGTAACTGCGAATACACGTTGAGAATCTGAATATAGGGGAGTTGGGTGAAGGCATGTGGCTCCAACACCCGTGGGGAAAATATTGACCAACCTACCAGGTCACCACAATCCCACTTGAAAGCATTAATTTCTTACTAGTGAACTATGATACTATTACATCATTATTACATCTTTTTCTGTAACAGTTGCGACAAAAAAGTCAACTTTCTTTCAATTCTTATTTACTTCGAAAACACTCTATTAACTAAGAGACTGAATCTGCTTGGACCAAATTCAATGGCAACCCTGGTACAGGAAGATAATTAATTCGTTAGGCTATGACCCATCTGAAGATAGACGAGCCGCATTAATACTTAACCAACTTCTCAAAGGCAGGCAGATATCGCTAAATAATTTGAAACTCCGAATAAAAGATCAGCCAACACTGATATTTGGAGCAGGCCCATCACTTGAAGCAGATATCAAACGGATTGCGAAGACGAGGCTCTTTGATATTTGCCGTATGATAACTGCAGATGGCGCGACAACAGGACTTCTGAAAATAGCTAGGAAAACTCCAGATATAATAGTAACTGATCTAGACGGGCGGTTCGAAGACCTTAGGGATGCAAATAACAAGGGGGCATTCATGGTTGTCCATGCCCACGGTGACAATATCAAACAGCTAAATAGGTATGTTAAATACCTGAAAGATATCCTTGGAACTACTCAAGTAGAACCTATCGGTGAATTACATAATTTTGGAGGCTTTACTGATGGAGATAGAGCAGTTATCCTCGCCGAAGTGTTGAATGGTACGCCTCTTGCTTTTGCAGGTATGGATTTAGGTAAAGTGGCTGGCAATTTTTCTAAGGAACACATTTTTTCACCAGATGTTAAGAAAGTAAAATTAAGATTCTGTAAAGATATTCTTGAATGGCAAGCAACCAATACTACTGTTAAAATATTCAATCTGACCGGAAGTGGTGAAAATATAAAGGGAATAGAACGAATTACACCTGAAAAGTTCGAGAATATTATACTTAGTGGCAGTCGTTAGCTTGTTTTTTCTATCTTCTCTACGTACATCAACACATACTTCAACTCAGGAATGTACTTCATACGAGATGTGGCTTTGTATCTACCATACTCCGAAATAATTGTAACATCCAAGTCTCGTCCTTCAAGAGAACGATAGTTAAATGCCCCATCATCCGAAAGATTAGAAGGAATATTCAGTTTAACCTTAACACTTTTTTTATGAGGTTGAAGAAGTGCAGCTCCCTGAATCGCTTTTTCTAATTTTTCCAAAGAGCCCTTATCTCCACTTACCGGCGTACCGATAAATTGGTGATAAATCGCGGCTAGTCCTATCCCTCCCTCAAATATCGTCCTTTCTCTTTCAGTCATCTTCTTGTCGAAGAATTTTTGGGCAGGATCTTTTGGACTCATATCCAGGTCTTTGCTATTTTTTTTCTATTTTCTTGTAAACATATTCTTTAGCTAGCTTGTAGCAAGTCTTATAGTCTAAGACTCCTTTTGGCATCTCCATAGCTTTAGCTATGAGCTTTGCTTCCACTTTGTTCTTTAGTCCACCTGTAGCTAACGCGCCTATGCCTAACACACCTGGAATAACTTCTACCCCGTCTCCATGTGAAATTAAATTCTCTACTCCTACAGGCGGAACAGCATTTACATCAGCAACCACCTTGCAGTGTTTACCATAGTTTTTCAGAATATCAAGAGAGAGAATCTGGATTCCAGCTGAACCTGCCGCCATCACAACATCCGCATTCGATATTGCTTTTCCGATTTCCTCAGGGATTGCTGCCTTCAGTGCTCTAACCTTATTTGATGAATCCTTGTTTAACCTTTCTGCTAAGATATCTGCACGTTCCTGTCTTCTTGATGTAACGGTTACATTTGCATTTTCAGATTGATAAATCGAGCTTGTAATTTCTCCAACAGGGCCTGTAGCTGCAAGAACTGTTACATTCTTCCCCTTCAAGTCACCTAAGTTATTCTTAAGAAGAATCTGCAATGTCTTAGCAACAGCTGCAGATCCAGTTGTATGCGCCCCACTCGGATCTATTATTGTGGCAAGTTCAAATGGAGGAAACATCGATTTTAATGCTACTTTTACTATTTTGTTTGCTTTCTCCACGTTTGAGCCTCCGATAAAGAGTTTAGTATTTTTACACCCTTCTGGGCCTCTTGGGAAAATAGCGTCCTGCACTATCTTCTGGACATCTTCTGGTTCCACATTACTGTAGTATATACTCTGAGAATCTGGAAAGAGATCTGCAAGCATCAAGATATCGAAAGGACTTGCATGTTTGTCTGTATCAATAAATATCATAACTTGTTTGCCAGATGACATAATAAACATCTGGAATAAAGAGAAGTAATTTAAACATTCCCGAATCCACAAATACACCAAAATATCTGGAGGTGGTGGTAGGATAGTGCCAGAGCAATTGAAGATTATGGTTAGCGTCACCAATCCAAGAGAAGCCCAGGATGCAATGAAAGGTGGCGCCGATATTATAGATGTGAAGAATCCTGCTGAAGGGGCATTGGGTGCTAACCTTCCCTGGATAACCCGGAGTATACGGGAAGCTGTAGGTGAATCGGATGAAGTAAGTGTTACATTAGGTGACATGCCTTACCTGCCTGGAACAGCATCACTTGCAGCTCTGGGTGCTTCACTTTTGAGAGTTAATTACGTTAAAATTGGAATGTTAGGCCCCAAAAACATGGAGGAATCTCTAAACATCTCGAATTCTCTTGTAAATACCTTTCAAGAGTTCAAAGTAAATGCCAAAATTATAATTGCAGGATATGCAGATTATCGATATTATAATTGTATCAGTCCTCTTTCACTTCCGAAGGTAGCAGCCGAATCAGGCGCATGGGGTGTTCTTGTCGATGTAAAAGATAAGAATGGGAAAGGACTTTTTAATTTTCTCTCTTTCGAAGATTTAAGGACAATTGTGGAAGAGAGTCATAACCTTGGATTGATTGTAGCCTTAGCTGGGTCGCTAGGAAAAGAAGATATTGAAAAAATAATCAATCTCGGTGCAGATATTATGGGTGTACGAAGAGGAGTAAGTTTCTCTAAAGAAGGAATCCCAACAATCGATCGAAATAAAGTGGAAGATCTTGTGAATGCAGTGTACCCAATGGACCCATCAGTTTAGATTTGTATCGATTGAAACACTAGTTCTTACATCTTTTTCCGGTTTGATCTATTAATCCATGGAAAAAAAGAGTCATTATAGAATCTGTCTCTTGGATCAAAAATATCGCGAAGAGCATCACCTAACAAAGCAAAACTTAATGCTGAGACACTCAGTATAATACCTGGAAAAATAGTTATCCAAGGAGCAACCTCTATGTACAGCCGCCCTTCTTGAAGCATTCCTCCCAAAGAAGGATACGGTGGAGGTACTCCTAAGCCTAGGAAGCTAAGAGCTGATTCTGCAACTATTGCCACACTTACATATCCTGCTGCATATGCAACGATAGGACCGAATGTGTGAGGAAGGATGTGTTTGAAAATAACACTCAGGGGTTGAGCGCCAATGGTCCTTGCTGCAATTACAAAATCTTCCTCTTTTATTGAGAGTGAATGGGATCGAGAGAGACGTGCTACTTGAGGAATTAATGCTACTGCTATAGCAATGATCACAACATCAGAGGATGCTCCTAATGAGACCACTAACACTACCGCCAAAACTAGTGATGGAAATCCAAGCAAAGTATCCATTACTCTTTGTAATACTAGATCTATCCGACCTCCCTGATAGGCCGAAAAGGTTCCTATTATGGTTCCTAAAATTGTACCTACGGTCACCGAAGAAATTGCAATATATACCGAAGAGCGTGAACCATGGATAACCCTGCTAAATACATCTCGCCCAAAGTTATCGCTTCCAAATAAGAACTCTTGACTAGGTGCCTTTAACCGGCTAGAGATATCCTGAACTATTGGATTGTGAGGCGATATAAAATCAGCAAAGATAGCTAGACAGATAATAGCAGCTACTATTGTCCCGAATAAAAGTAATGATGGATTCATCTTAGCCAACCGTCTTAACCCTTTTTTACCTTCTATCATATGGAGAATTTTTAGCCGAACTATCATTCTAAAGGAATTTTCAACATCACTCATATCTATTACCTCTATTATTGTATCAATCATGATCCATTGTGATGATGTGTCAACTGATTAGCGAATGATATACGTGGATCAATAATTTTGTATGTTAAATCTATGATAAGATTCACAGAGAGCATTGCAAACACCAAAAGTGTTGCTAAAGTTTGAACCACTGTATAATCTCGAACTAACGCAGCTTGAACTAGCCCCCCTCCTAACCCTGGTAACCCAAATATCGTTTCTAGAATCAGAGTTCCACTTAGAAGCCAGCCAAGCTGTAGGCCCAGCATGGTGACGATTGGAACTAATGCATTTCTTAGAGCGTGTCTTGATAAGATATGTCGTTGCGACAAGCCTTTTGCACGTGCAGATAGAATATAATTTTCTTGAATGACTACCAGAACATAAGCACGAGTAACCCTGACTATGTGTGAGCTATGCTCCCAAACTAATAGAAGAACTGGCCATAAAACAATCTGAAAGTGGTTCCAAAGGTCTTCCCATGGATTCGTGTAAACAATTGGAGGTGACCACCGAAAGATGATTACCAACCCTAGAAGTATCAGGAGGGCACTCCAAAAATTCGGTAGAGCTTGACCTGGGATTGTGATTAATCTTACCAGAAAGTCTTGCCATTGATTTCTTCGTGAGGCCGCCAAAACTCCCAGAGGAATTGAGATGATAATAGACAAAATAACTGTATAAGCAACTAAAAGTAATGTAACTGGAAATTGTCGAGCCACGATAGATGCAATTGGTTGTCCATTCACTAAGGACCTTCCACCAAACTCCCCATTGATCATCCTCCATAACCATCGTCCATACTGAACCACCAAATGGTCGTTCAATCCTAGCTCTTGTCTTAATGCTTCCCTCACTTCAGCACTATGGATTGCTTCTCCCCCTCCGCTTAAGATCCATGAAACAATGTCACCAGGCAATATTCGCATTACAAAGAATATTATCACTGACGCAATGAATGTAGTTAATATGAGTGTGACTACCCGCCAAAGCAGATAATTGCTATTAAGAAATTGTCTTATCTAGTTCACCTTTTCTATGATGGTATACATTATTATCACTCAAGATGATTTTCCCCCGCTGAGAAACTATTTATCCAACCACACGGTTGCAAAATCAGTATTAGTGTGGCCATCTTCTGAAGGAATAACAATACCTTTTACATAAGTTCGATAGGGCACGACATAAGTCGCTTCCGCTATTGGGATAATATACGTCTGTTCCAAAAATAAATACTCCTGCAATTGGCGCCAGATATCAATTCTACGTTCAGTTGTTGTAGCATCTCTTAATAATCTGTAAAACCTGTCAACTTCTTCATCTTCATGCTTACTATACGCATCTGGGCTTATACTAAACCGCCCATATACCCCTTCAGTTCCCTCGGGGATGGGTAACACTGATAATGCGCCCGGTTGAGTGTCAAAATCAAGGCTAACACGGGCTCGGTTCCACTCTCCTTCATCAATAATGTGAAGTTGCAAATCTATACCCAGACCCAATAGTTGGTCTTTTAGGAATTGACACGCTTGGGTATGTTTTGCACGACAAAGATGCCCCATTGAGAACCCGTTAGAATATCCAGCTTCCACCATAAGTTTCTTAGATTCATCTCTCCGCTCATCCAAAGGTGATAAATCAAATTTTGGCCAAACAACAAATCTCTTATCTTTAAAGGGGTTATTTGGACTAATGTCTGGGGTAGTCCACCCAAATCCACCCAGCACAGCGGGTATAGCTGATTCCTTATCTATCCAAAGTGCAATAGCTCTTCGAACCTTCATATCTTGCCAAGGTCCAGATTTCAAAACATTGAAAGCAAGCCTAATTGTTCCTCCTTCAATTTGAGCAAAGTATACATTGTCTCCTAAATCTCTAGTGTACCCAACAATGCGTTCCTCAGATAAGTAATGACCAAAACCTCGAGCACCTCCATCTAAACGTCCAGTTCGAAAAGCTATATCCATTGCCACAGGATCCGATATAATGACGTAATCAATACCATCCAAATATGGTAATTGATTACCTCCACCATCATGCTCAAAATAGTTGTCAAAACGTAGGACTTGTATTATGCTTCCCGGCTCGTAATTGTCAAACTTGAAGGGTCCTAAACCAATTAATCCTACATCCAAAGGTGAAACGCTCAAATCACCATTATTTATTCGTGGTTCCATCAAATGTCGTGGATGTGCAATTTTAAGTCTTGGATTTGCAAGAATATCTGGAAAGAATCGATTAGGATTTTTCAATGTAATTTTCACTTGATCTGGTGGAATTATCTCTACATTCTCAATTTCTCCTAGATCTCCCTCAAAGTACGCAGGTGCGCGTATTTTATCTCCCATCTTTAATCCAGAAATAGAGAGATCAAGCCAGAACTTCACATCATTTGGTGTAAACTGAGTATTATCATGCCAGAAAACATCATTACGAAGGATGAATGTCCACTCGGTAAAACTAGGATTGGGAAGCCAGCTTCTAGCTAGATATGGACAAACCAAATACATATTCTCTCGACAACGCATCACTAGATTGCCTGGACCAAACAAAGCACCTGCCACATGATGAAGTGCAATACTACTGGTGCGCATAGTATCAAATCCGGCAGGAGGATCCCCGCGATTGGCTAGTACAATAATTCCACCTCTTTTTTGTTGAATAGATGGATCGTCTAGATTATCTCCTTGATCATCCGGAAATGATGGAGAAATGTCATCATCTTTTTCTTGATTATTTGGATCTATATTCTCCAAATCCGGAATATCAGATATTGGTGAAGGTACCGGGTTGTAATAACCCAAAATCAATCCCACCACTAGAATCGTGAAAACTCCTAAGATCAAGAATGATATGTAGTTTCTAAATGATAATGCTCCTTCCCTCCATTTTCTTTACCTTAGTATCTATGAGGTTGACCCTGAATCTTCTAGATAAGGATATTGTCTACCAAATAGTTGCTTACTGAACATGGTGTCAAACTTTTTTTTCTTATAATGAATACAATGATTCAAGATATCTGAGTTCGGTAAACTTTTAAAACCGCTAAAGATTAGTTCCTGTTATGAGTATTCAGGTCAATGGTGTGGAAATCGAAGATACATTTGCGGAAGCATTCCCAATGTTCGCTGGAAGAATCTTGATTACAGCTCAAAATGAAAAATGGGCAAAGATAGCTGCCCGAACAGCAACAGGATTCGCTTCTTCTATTATTATGTCTCCAGCTGAAGCAGCAATGGAAGGACCTGTAATTCCGCCCGAAAAGACGCCCGACGGAAGACCAGGAGTTATGGTGCAGATGTACCATAACGCAAAACCCTTGCTTAAAGGGCAAATGATCTCTCGTATGGGGCAGTGTATACTCACTTGCCCAACAACAGCAGCCTTTGATGGTCTACCTTCTTTGAAAAATAAAATGAAGATAGGTGATGCGGTTCGTATGTTTGGAGATGGTTTCGAAAAGAGAGATGTTATTGATGGCAGAAAGGTGTGGAGATTACCTGTTATGGAAGGAGAGTTTGTTATTGAAGGTCGATTTGGCATAAAAAAAGCAATAGCTGGAGGAAATCTTCTCATTATGGCTGACAATCAATCATCCGCACTAGAAGCAGCAGAAAAATGTGTAGATTCCATTCAAGAACTACAGGCTGTTGTACTTACTTTTCCTGGAGGAATATGTCGTTCTGGCTCAAAACTCGGCTCAAAGAAATATAAATTACCCGCATCAACAAATCACCCTATTTGCCCCCAAATACGATCAGAAGTCCCAGATACACAAATACCTGAAGGTGTAAAAAGCGTTTATGAAGTAGTTTTCAATGCTTTAGATGAAGATCTACTTATGAAAGGAACAGCAAAAGGAATCAAAGCCGCAGCAAGTGTCCCTGGAGTAAAGAAGATATCTGCAGCTAATTTTGGCGGTACTCTCGGACCAGTCCAGATAAAGCTGAAAGACGCTGTAGCACTAATCTAGACATTTCACGACTACTACCGGATAATGATCTACGCGCTCTAGCATTTCCCAAGTAACACCTGTGAGATTAACTCCAAATCGTTCTGCCATGTGCCAGGGACTCCTTCCTGCACCTACACCTCTTGCACGATTAGCTGTTTCAGATATGTTGAGGATAGTTTCAATGTTACATGGCTCGCCAGCATATCCAATCGGTGTGGCTCTTCGTTTGCATCTAAGCACCCTACAGAGAATATATGTGAAAACACCTCCTCCACTTACTATGCCTTGAATAGCCTTGGGTAATGGTGTATAGTTTCTGTTTCCCAATCTGTATGTCTTATCTGTATCCACAATCATAACTGAAACTTTACGACCAGTTTCAAGGTGAATTTGTTTCTGTAACTGATTAGCCTCTAAATGAGGATTTTCCAATGGCAAAGCAGCAAAAGAATATGGGAGGTTTGTTACATCTATTCCACCTTCAGAACCATGTCTTAGAGACTGAAAAAAACCTGCATATGTTAAGCAAATCTGCTTATGTGCAGCTCCCTCCTTCAACGGGTAATTTCTTAATCTCCGCCTTGTTTTACGCGTCATATGACAAACTTTGCCAAGAACAAGCCCCCAAACTAACCGCATCCATATTTTGGATAGTATCCTTGCAGCCAAACCTGGTTTGACTCTTCCCTCATCAATTATTAGATTTTTTGCAATTGAAACAGCTTTTTCAGAAATTACCACGTAGTCTCCGTCAGAAACAACTTTCGAAATAGATTTCAATATCAACGAATTATAGTTGGAACCTGGTTTCCAATAATCCATCTTAAAAGCTGTGGCTTGATACTTAGAAGGAGTACTTGTTAATATCTTAATCATTGACGATTTCTGTGCAGACAGTGTTGTCACCTCTCAGAATACTTTCAACTCTCTCAGGGAATCTTCCGTTCACTACAAAGCATTGAAATGAGCTTGACTTTAAAACATTTGGAAAATATCCATCTACAGATCCCGCCTTTACATCTGAATCCAAAGAATTTGTTGACACTCTATCCAACAACTTACCTGATTCTCGTTTTGTTAAACCATCAATAGATTTTACCAATAATAATCTCTTTGCACCAATTAACTGCGCCATAAATGCTGCAATAGAGTCAGAAGTTACTGACCAAGACTTTGGAAGACGATTTTCGCTTTTCATTATATTGGATACTTGAAGTATAGCAATCTTGTGCTCTTCAAAACATTTCTTTGAATCATCAATATTCTCAATAATCTGAGAAGAAACTTGAGAGAGACTTTGAATAAGTATGCCATATTGGTCCATAGATAAAATCGCCATTTGATGAGCGATATTCTCAGGTAGCTTGAGTCTGGTATGAACATCGCGTACTACGTCTGCGAATATTCCTCCTCCAGGAACGATGAGAAGATCTAATTCCCCAGATAAATCAGCCAGAAGGTTACATAGTCGACTGAGTTCGATAGGATATTTGAGGAGACTTCCACCTATCTTCAACACGCAGACCAAACTAACTTTTCACCTCTGCTTTCTGCTACAAGAAGCGCAATAGAGATTGCGGCAATAACCTGTGAATTCTTAATGCCTAGAATCTCGCCAATATCACTGAACTTTCTAAAATCCAGTTTTAAAGCAGCTTCCTTTCCCAAGATTTTTCCACCAAGGCCTGTTGTAACAATTGGGAATCTTGATTTTAATTTCTTTTCAAAAAGGCTTTGGCTCCATACCTGTTTCAGACCATTCCCTATTTTCTTTATTTGTTCATTATAGATATCATATGCCATTTTTTTAATTTCAGTTTCACCAAGAATATCTGAATCTGAGCAGACTATCCGAGCAAGTCTTGAAAGACACTCATTTAGGGATTTTCCTCTCCCATCTGCTGTATCGGTTGAATATTCTCCTTGTGATATGTTACCAAGAATCAAGTGTACATCCGATGATAATGCAAATATTTCTGAAGCAATTTTCGTTTCTTTTCCTTTAACTGGTATTGAGTGGACGATAGATGAAATATTGCTTCGTAGGATTCCTGTATAAATCAACTCACCCGTTGCCAATCTTTCAAGGTCTGTACTGCCTACGACTGACACTTTGTGGTTTACAATAGGAATAATATCGGTTGTAGTACTTCCAACATCTATCAAAATACATTCTTTGAATATCCGTGTCAAAACCTTTGCTGTCGCAGCCCAATTAGCACTTGATACATTCAAATAATCTGAATAAGCTTCCTCTAATTTGATAAGCTGACCTGTATAATCCACAATTAGGGGTTTAATATCCCCCCAGAGGCTTTCGACATTTCTTAACACATACTCCACACCTTCCTTTTTAGATTTGAAAACGTCTGATAATTCTGCAGTCATTGTTATGCCCACGCCATCTATCTTATCTGTCTTAGATAGAAAAGTTGAGATTTCTTGAAGTTCCTTTGCAAGTTTCTTTTTTCCAACGCGCCAAAGTGGTAGATATGTAATTGTTGTTCTGCATTCCACTATTCTGCCGTTTGAGACTTCAACTAATCCTGCCTTGATGTTTGCCCCCCCAATATCTAATCCGAGAATCCGCAAATTATGTTCACCTTTCAAGTGTTATGATGAGGTATCGCTAAATCCATGAGAATCTTCTGGATTTCCGATTCTTCCTTACCTTCAAAAGCAAAAAAAATGTAATTCATATCAGATCCCTCTATCTGAATTTGTGGACAAATAACATCAACATCTGCTCTAATGGTTTTAAGGGTATCCAACGGTATTTTTGAAAAAACTGATACACCTTGAATCTTAAAGGATGTAGGAAGGGTTTCTCCTGATGATGCTCTAACTATAGAATCGGCTAAATTCACTTTAGAAATTCTCTTTAATCCAATATATGATACAGTTAAGCGTGGATTTATCTCTAATATCAATGGTCCTCGGGAGGTCATTACCATATCCACTCCTATGTATCCTCTCAAACCAGTGAATTGCTCAACAGCACTTTTTGCTAGATTCAGTGCTTTAGATTCGTCGGTATGTCGAAAAGGTGTGGTGCCTCCATAATAACAAGATGATTCTGGGGGTGCATTAAGAGACACCTTTTGTAAGTTTAGACTAATAGGAAACGCATTTATGCCATTTAGAATTAAACTTACACTTACAGGTATGCCTTCTACAAATTCTTGAATAACGACACGCTCTTTTGGATTATCTCCTATTATCAAATTTTGAGCTTTTCTTAATTGACTAGTTTCATTAACAAGAAAAACTTTTGCACAACCTGCTCCATCTAATGGCTTTACAATGAATGGAGTGGAAAAAGTCTTAAACACTCTTTCAATCTCCTCTATTCCATCTGCATCTCCAAAACAATAAGTTTCAGGTATTGGAAATCCCTTTCTGGATAGAGTCTCCGCAAGTTTGGCCTTATTGGAAACTAAATCAATTGATTCTGGTGTAGAATTAAGTGATGTTGTGTTAGAACTTGCAATCTGAACAAGATTGGATAATATCCCTCCGGTTTCGGGTGCAATGATGAGTGATAAATCCACGGTTTTTAGCATTTTGCGGAGAACATCAGAAGTATTATCTTGTGGGGCGACAATTTCTATCTTTTCAGCTTTCATGTGATCTTTAAGTTTTGTTAACCTTGAATCTAGCAATGTAGTTACCTCGTAACCAACTGATTGGAAATCTTCAATCGAAGATTTCAACATAGAGTACCCTTCACAAAGCATATTGTTAGGAATAACTTCTTTTATCCCTCCTCCTGCTACATACTCAAATATGCCTATCTTCAATTATATGCTCCTCGAAAAAAGATGTTATCCGGAGATGAATGAATTTGCGAGTTATCCCTGTTATTGATATTATGCAAGGTAAAGTAGTTCATGCCATCAAGGGTTATCGTGAAGAATATCGCCCCCTGAACTCTAAGATATTGGAAACACAAGATCCAGTTGAAGTAGCTTCTGAATTAAAACGAAGATTCGGATTTGACGAGCTATATGTTGCAGATTTGGATGGAATAATGAAAGATGAAGTAACCTTATCTGTTCTTTGTAACATTTGTAAAACTGGAAACCTGAAAGTTATGGTTGATGCTGGAGTAAACAATGCAGCAAAGGCCCAAGCACTTCTATCAAGTGGTGTTGCAGGTATTATTGTTGGTACAGAAACCCTTGAAGATCTTGAGGATCTATTAACAATAGTGAATTTATCTAGAAATGTTCCCATTATAGGGTCAATAGATATCAAAGATGGGAAAGTCTTGTCAAAATGCAGAGAATTATCTAGTGCCTCTCCACCAAAAGTAGCTAAATTGTTTAAGGATTGTGGAGTTGAACAGATCGTGCTACTTGACATTTCTCGGGTTGGTTCTGGATCAGGTGTCAAAATAGATATTGCCAAATCAATCTTGAACAAAGTAAGCTTACCGCTGCTTGTAGGAGGTAGTGTGGCATCTCTCAAAGATATCTTTGCATTACGCACAATAGGAGTCTCAGGGGTACTTGCCGCAACAGTTCTGCATAACGCTAAATTGAATAAGCGAGAAATAGATTTTGTTAGAAACATGAGGTGAACCTCTTCTATCCAAATCTCACTGTTTCAATTCGCTTAAAATGTACTCCACTATCTCTTCGGCAACATCCACTTTCGAAACCATTTGAATCCCCCTGAATCCAGGTTGACTATTTACCTCATTAACAAAATATCCATCAGGACTCTCTAGAATATCTACTCCTGCCACCCTACAACCAAGTATCTCTGTAGATTTTATTGCAATCTCTCTTAATTCTTCAGAAGGACTTATTGAAACAGGTTTGGCGCCTTGACTAACATTAGTCTTCCAACCTCTGGCCCGTCTATTCATAGCTGCCACCAATCTCCCACCCACTATTAGACATCGAATGTCATGTTTTCCATGATGGATAAATTCTTGGATGTAAAGGACATTTCGAGAATAATTGAGTGTGTTAAATATGCGACGAGCTACTTCCAAATCTGAAATTCTAGTAATCCCAAAACCCTGAGATCCAAAAAGCGGTTTTATAACGACATCACGCCCTAGCTTATCAAATGCTTCCAAAGCAGAATCTGGATTTTCAGTTACAACGGTTTTTGGTACTCTGATACCGTTTTCTGAGAGTAGTGATAAAGCATAGTACTTGTCCACTGATCTTTCAATACTTGATGGTGGATTAACAATAAAGAGACCTCCACGTTCAAGTCTATGCAAAAAATCTAATCTGAAAATTATTTCATCAAGTGAACCTCTGCCAATTGGTCTTACAATAAGTGCATTTAATTCCTTAAGAGCATCAATTTCCTCTTGTATACCAACTTCAGGAATACTTCCCAAATTAGCAGTTATATCCGAGAAATTAAAACAAACAGGCTGAACACTCTGCTGAACTAAAGCTCTTCTAAGCTGAGTTGAAGGCCAAGCGTCTCTATTTCTTGTAAGAAGGCCTATTTTTAGTGGATTAACCAACGTAGCCTATCGACTTGAGCAGTATCTCCTCATTAATCTTTCCCGCAGTCGTAATTTTTCCAGTTTTGAGATTATTCACCGTAACAATGGCTGGTGCAAATAGACCTGGATCTATTTTATAGAAATCAAAACCAGCTGCTTTGAAGAGATCATAAAATGGTTCTCCATATGATTTCGATTCTGAAGATGGTGTCTTCTTCACAATCTTATTTAGATCCTCATCATTATCATGCTCTACCTCAAAATATACGCGTCCGCCATATAATATCATATCATTTGTTCTCCCCATTGCCTTGGTAGATTTTGGATGAATTGGAGCAATCGGAGCTTCACCTATTCCATATTTTACGATTTTTGGATCCAAACCTGATTCAGTAAGTTTGTGCAATCCAAGTTCAACGATTCTACCTGATATCTGAGTTGAACCTGCTAAACTTGATGTGGGAGCTATTGCTACATACAGATCTTTAGGATTTACTTTACATTTATCCGCGATAAATTGAATAACATTTACTGTGGGACTCACATCAGTTTCCAAAACAATAACTGCCACATTAGACTTGTCTTGATACGCTATCTTTTCATAGAGTTCTTTTGGTTTTCGCGCTATTGCTCTTGCTGGACCTGAACCCATCGCAAAATACTTTTCAACCGATATGCTCCATCCTGCAAACTGCGAACCAAGAAGAGCTATTGCCGGGTAATCAGTTGCTACTCCAATAGATGGAAGGACGATATCTCCTATATTTTGTATATCCAATTCAGTATTACATAAACCTCCCATGCAAATATCAGTTAGATACTTTCCTGCAAGAAAACCACCTTTCGCTTCAACCCCCATATCGATTATTGTTGTTCCAATATTATTTTTTTCAACATTCACTCCCAGTTCTTCCGCTTTACTAATGGCTTCTTTGAATACATTCAAACCATATTGATTTACACTTATAGCCATAACCTTATACTTGGATGTGCTACTCTATAACCATTATCCAAATTATATCAGAAGGTTCCAGTGGGGATAATGACTGAAAATTATGAAATATTTTTTATCAATAAAGGTGCGGTGTTGATTTGGTGCACCCGATTTTTAGGCGAGAAATTCTTCGTATCCAACTAAATGTGAATTATTTTCTTTATGAATAAATATTTTACCTTTACCCTTTTCAGCAAGGTCTCCTGAAAAAGAATAGAATGGACCCGGTATTTTTTCACCATCGATTTTAGCTTTTCCCTTGATCTCCTCTAAATGGAAACCAGAAAGTATTTCGCCCGTTTTTCCCAGTAGCACTATTTTTCCACCTGTCATTGATGCGCCAACCATGCTGGGGCACCCTCCTGCTATCAGTATACTTCCGCCAGACATATGTACTCCAGGAAGAATTTCTGAATCGCCCATTATTTTTAATGTCCCTCCAGTCATCCAAGCACCTATCTCACACCCAGAATTGCCTTTAACCACTATCGTTCCACCTTTCATGCCTTGGCGTGTTCCACGATAAGATGAGCCTGTAAAGTTTCCTACATTTCCATCTACTTCTATTGATCCGCCTTTCATACCTATGCCGACCCATTCTCCTGCATCTCCATTTACAGTGATTTGTCCCCCTTTCATTTCTGAACCAATATACAAACCACCTTCTCCCTTAATGATGATCTTTCCATTGGCCATTTTGTTACCTATTCTTCTAGAGTTTGGTAACTCTCCTTCTATAACTATGGTTTGATCTTCTGGTGTTCCTGCAGTTTCTCCTATAATTTCGAAAATAGATCCCAAAGTCTCTTTAGTATTGCCTATCCAGATTTGGATGGCATCTATCTCATCTTTTGTTTTTCCAGCAAAGATATCTGGACTAATCTGCCGAAGATCTATCGGTTGGGATGGGGAATTTGGTTTTAATTTTAATGTAATTTCAGCCAAGATTCTGGTCACCTACACTTCCGCCTGAACCGTTATCGGGGAGGAATTTATTATATTCTTTTCTGCTACAATGTAATTACTCATTTGAATTGTATAGTAATCTCTGAATTTTTCTTTCATTTCTGATTCAACAGATTTAGCTAAATCAGTGGAAACCTTGGAGTCAACCCAATACGATCTACCTGGAACAGATTTTACCACTTCTCCATTTTTCACAACTATTTCTCCGTCTTTAATTGTGTAATCTGCTCTACGCAATGCTTTACGGACTTTCCAATATTGAATAGCGGGATCTATCTTCTTCAAATCTATATTATATACTGCA
>Ga0187827_10004233_pt1 | contig 17785 bp, 21 predicted proteins | sample ETNtaG_39_FD_167969 | JGI IMG/M metagenome (GOLD analysis project Ga0187827, IMG submission 167969) | Marine microbial and viral communities from oxygen minimum zone, Eastern Pacific Ocean - ETNP2014_SV_150_PacBio MetaG (Illumina Assembly) | ecosystem: Environmental > Aquatic > Marine > Hypoxic... | reverse complement strand
TTCTATAAGAACATGGCTCTGAGGAGAATTGCACTCCCGATCTCCGCCTCATGAGAGCGGCGCTTTACTGCTAAGCTACAGAGCCATATTGATAACAAAAACCACTCATTTAAAAACCTATTCATCTTAGACATAAAATGCCAGATATCCTAACAATCAATCCAGAAATACTACAAAACCTTCCTCCAGAAACATCTGCAGGATTAATCACCCTAATAACAATTCTAAAAACAGTAGGAGTAGTTTTCATAATATATTTCTTATTTCAAATAGCCAATATAATTTTAAACATAAAAAGAAACAAACACATTAAAAGAATCGAAAAAAAATTAGATCAAATAGACCATAAAATCAACAAAGTCCTAAGTAAAAAACAATCACACCATAAAAAGAAAAACTAATTTTTTACTAATTTAATCTCAATAGTACTAACAAATATTCTCTTTCCTTCCTTATTCTCAAATTGTTCGCTATTTATACCTATATTTTCAATCTTAATATCCTCATCTTTCAAAAAAGTCCTTCTAGCCACTTCAACAACATCAACCGCTTTTGAAATAAATTTACCTCTAGCGCTAACAATAACCTCATCCTGCCCTTTATTCTGAAACTGCATAACAACCCCTGTAACATAGTTCATAAAAGGCTTTATGCCAACAAAAATAACATTATCATTTCCCTTCTCTACATTATCCCGAGACTTCTCTTTTTCAACTACTTCAGACTTTTCAGAGTTATCCTTTTTAGAATCCCCAATATTTTCATCTTCAGAACTATTTTCTACAATCTTATCTTCATCTATCTGCTTTTTTTCTTCTACCATACTATCATCTCTGTTTCAATAACTATAAGTCTTGAATCTATTATCACTTTTATCTCTATTTCTTTTCAATCTTTTTCTTTCTAGTAATATATCCTGCAACTTGATTCCTAATTTTCTTACTTGGCATCAATTTACCCAATACTTTCTTATTTTCATTAAAATCGCCACTAAACTTATCATTTTCAATAAGATTTTTCCCAGTTCTTTTAATCAATTTTGATTTTATTCTTCCCATATATTATCCTCATATTAAGCCTATTTAAAGCTTATCTTTAATAATTAACTTCCAATTATAAACATTATTGTTATTTATCATACTATCCTTTTAGCTTTTAATACACTACTATACTCTTTCAAATAATCTTTAGCACTATTACCTATCTCTCCAGTATACAACATAAATGCTGGCAAGGGAATTGACTGAGCATTACTCAATAATTTCTTAAAATCACTTTCTGTAATTCTCTTTTTATCTTTAGCCTGAGTCAAAAAATTTATTATGCCCAGTTCAGATTTAATCTGAACAACACAATTATACTCTTTTGCCTTATAGTCTTTCTCCTCAACAATCTGCAAACCCCTTTCATTAATAAAACTTATAACCTGTTGAACAAATTCTGACCTGGGTTTCTCTTTCTTTTTAATTACTTTATCCATTACAAGAGGATTATTAAATTTATTATCACTCTCAGATTTAATCTTAACCTCTTTAACAACAGGCTCAATCATTCTTGGATTCTCTTTCTCTATTTTTTCCTCAACTTTCTCTTCTACCACTTCTCTAACTTTCTCCTGTACACTTTCTTCAACTTTTTCTTCTTCAATATTTTTCTCTTCTTCAACTTTTTCTTCTTCAATTTTTTCTTCTTCAATTTTTTCTTCTTCAACTTTTTCTTCTTCAATATTTTTCTCTTCTTCAACCTTTTCTTCAATAACATTTCCATTCAAAATTCCATCAACTTCTTCTTTAGAAACAGAAACAAATCTCCAATAAATCTCATTATCCATCTTAAAACCTACTGAAAAATCTTTTATAGATCTCAAAGCAACCCTCGTTGCAGGATCTTGATCTCTATCTTTCAAAACCCTATGTTCTCTTAATAATAAAAATGCCTCAGATTCCCTTGGATGCAAATACTTATAATAATCTTCCAATTTCTTCTCTTGTCCCTTCAAATAATACAATGGACTCCCTCCAACCTTCAAACTACTAACTTTAATTCTTTTTTGATTAGTTAATTCAGATAAAAAAGCAGAAATAAACAAACTACTAATTTCCAAAGCTTTAGCTATATTTATAGGTAAACTTGGCCCTTTTTCATCTAAAACGCCAATAATTTTTTTATGAGTCTCAACAGGATCCATTTTTTCATATCTTCTTAAAAATAGACCCCTTAAAAATTCATAGTTTTTATAAGGTCCATATTATAAAAATTATCAGAAACTTAATAAGGTTTATTGTAATCCCTTACAAAAAACTTATAAGCAATTTTACAGTAAAAAATACACCTCCTAACATTTAAATATAAATATTTCCTAACAATACTATGCCTGCAATTAACTTCAATAAAATAGAGCAAAAATGGCAAAAAGCCTGGGAATCTAAACAAACGTTCAAAACAAAAGATTCTGGAAAGAAATTTTATAACTTAGAAATGTTCCCATATCCTTCGGGGACAGGACTTCATATGGGTCATGCACTTAATTATATAATTGGAGATATCCAAGCTAGAATAAAAAGAATGCAAGGATTCTCAGTCCTATACCCCATGGGTTATGATTCATTTGGACTTCCAGCAGAAAATGCAGCAATAAAAGCAAAAACTCATCCAAAAAAATATACTGAGACTGCAATAAAGAATTTCGTCAAACAACAAAAATCTCTAGGATTAAGTTATGATTGGAATAAAACTCTAGCAACCTCTAGAAAAGAATACTACAAATGGAATCAATACTTCTTCCTAAAATTCTTGGAAAAAGGTTTAGCATACAGAAAAAAATCATCAGTTAATTGGTGTAAGAAATGTAACACAGTTCTAGCTAATGAGCAAGTCCATAATGGAATGTGCTGGAGACATTCAGATACTGAAGTAACCATCAAACCATTAGAACAATGGTTTCTTAAAACAACAGATTATGCAGATGAACTTCTAAAGCTAGAAGATTTAGACTGGCCAGATAGAATAAAATCTATGCAAAAAAACTGGATAGGAAAATCTCAAGGTACTGAAATAATATTTAAAATAAATAATGAATCTTGGAAAATATTTACTACAAGGCCAGATACAATCTATGGAGTTACATTCATGGTTATCTCTGCTCAACACCCTAAACTAAATGAATTAATAACAAAAGAACAAAAACCAATTGTAGATAAATTTCTAAAAAAAATTAAAACCGTTTCAGAAAAACAGCAAGATTTAGAAAAAGAGGGGGCATTTACAGGAACATATGCTATCCATCCATTAACTAATGAAAAAATACCGGTTTATACAGGAAACTTTGTAGTTGCAGATTACGGTGCTGGAATGGTGATGGCAGTACCTGCACACGATAAAAGAGACTTTGAATTTGCTAAAAAATATAACATCCCTGTAAAAGTAGTTATCCAACCTGAAGATCTTAAAATAAATTCAAATAATTTATCTAAAGCTTACGTTGGAGAAGGTAAACTAATTAATTCAGATAAATTCAATAATCAAAATAATAAAGAAGCTATTGATAATATCACCAAACATCTAGCAAAATTAAAAATAGGAATAAAAATCAGACAATACAAATTAAGAGATTGGCTTATCAGTAGACAAAGATATTGGGGAACCCCAATACCTATAATATACTGTGAAAGTTGTGGCGCAGTCCCAGTACCTGAAAAAGATCTACCAATAATACTACCAGAAAAAATTGAATTTGGAAAAGGAAATCCTCTAACAACAAACAAAAAGTTCCTAGAAACACCTTGCCCAAAATGTAACAAAGAATCTAGAAGAGAAACAGACACCATGGATACCTTCTTCGATTCAAGTTGGTATTATCTAAGATACACAGACTCCTATAATGAAAAAATTCCTTTCAATCAGAAACTAGCCAATTTTTGGATGCCAGTAGACCAATACATTGGTGGAGCAGAACATGCCTGCATGCACCTAATTTATGCAAGATTCTTCACTAAAGCACTTAGAGATTTAAAACTATTAAATTTCGATGAACCCTTTAAAAAATTATTCAATCAAGGAATGTTACATGCTGAAGATGGAAGCAAAATGTCAAAATCTGCAGGCAATGTAATTGATCCAATGGAAATATCTAAAAAATATTCTGCAGATGCACTTAGAATTTATCTAATATCAGTTGCAAGCCCAGATAGTGATTTTAACTGGAGTGAAAAAGGAATGAAAGCAATGTTCAAACTAACCAAAAAAATATTTGAAACAATAAAATCCATCAAACCTTCAAAATCAACAAAAAGATTTCAAAGCAAATTACATCGTTCTATCAAAGAAATAACTACAGACATTACTAATTTTAAATACAATCTTGCAGTTATCAAATTAAGAAATATTATTGATATCCTCATAGAAGAAGAAACAGCAAGCAAACAAGATCTTGAAAACTTAATAAAACTTATCAATCCTTTCTGCCCACATCTATCAGAAGAACTTTGGGAACTTATTGGCAATAAACCATTTATTTCTCTAGAAAGCTGGCCAATTTATTCTGAGAAACTTATAGATGAAAATCTAGAAAAACAAGAACAAACAATAAGTAATACTCTATCAGATATTAACAACATTCTTTCAATTATGAAAGAAAAAAATAAAGAAATAAAAAATATCTGTGTTTATGTAATGCCTAATGAACTATCTATCTTCAATCAAGAACAACTATCAAAAAAGATAGGAATCTCCACAAAAGTCTTTGCAGTTAATGATAAAGATAAACATGATCCAGAAAACAAATCAAAAAAAGCTAAACCAGGAAAGCCTGGAATCTACATTGAATAATTATCTATAATTATCTTCACGCTTCTTAACCAAAAAATCACACTTAGGATTGCTACATTTCCATTTCTCGAAAACGTCTTCCTTGAATGAAAATGGTAATAAATATCCCTCACCACATTCCGGGCATCCAGGAAATATACAATTATTTTCCGCCATTCTTAAAAACCTCCATCACAATTTAACTTACTATTAACCCTATTTAAACATTATCCTAAAACACCCTTTATCCGCCTAACTCCAGCACTACTTGATTCCTCTTTCTTAATCTTAAACTTTCCTAATTCAGAAGTATTCTTAACATGAGGCCCAGTACAAATCTCTTTAGAGAAATTTCCAACAGTATAAACACTTACCTTATCCCCATATTTTTCACCAAAAAACCCTAAAGCTCCACTTTTCTTAGCTTCTTTCGGACTCATCTCCTCACTACTAACATCTAACTTCTTACTAATAGCACCATTAACCAAATCTTCAACTTTCTTCTTCTCATTATCCGTCATCTTCCTATCAAAAGAAAAATCAAACCTCAATCTATCAGGAGTAATATTACTTCCCTTTTGTTGAACACTATCTCCCAAAACCTTCCTCAAAGCCGTATGCAACAAATGTGTAGCAGTATGTAATCTAGTAGTTTCTAAACCACTATCAGCCAATCCACTTGCAAACTTCCCCTTACTAGCAGTCCTAGATAATTCCTGATGCTTCTTACTTTCTTTTTCAAATCCTTTCTCATTAACTTTAATCCCTTTCTCCTTAGCCAACTCCAAAATCATTTCAATTGGAAACCCATAACTTTGATACAATAAAAATGCACTCCTACCATCAATTCTTTTAGCATCCTTAGCAACTTTATCAAAATTCCTTATACCCTTATCTAAAGTCTCCAAAAATTTATTTTCCTCTTTTTTCAATTCTTCTAAAATCTTCTTTTTATTACCCTTCAAATGTTTATAATCATCATAAATATCAAAAACAACTCCTGCGACATTTTCTAAAAAATTAACAAGTCCTAATTTCTTACCATGCCTTACTGCACGCCTTATTAATCGTCTTAAAATATAACCCTGCTCACTATTTCCAGGAACTATTCCATCTGCAATAATAAAAACAGCTGCCTTAATATGATCTGCAATTATCCTCATAGACTTCTTATTATCCTCATATTTCTTGCCACTCAATTCCTCAATTTTATCTATTAAAGGTTTAAAATGTTCAGCCAAATAACCATCCCCTAAACCATTCAATGTCATAACCATCCTTTCCACACCTCCACCAAAATCTATATTCTTCTGCTCAGCCTCATTATAATTTCCATCTTTATCCTTAACATATTGCATCAATACATCATTACCAATCTCAACCCAATTATCATCTTCAACATCAAACTTCTTAGGAACGGAGCCTGAAGGATCTTTAGATCCTTTACTTGCTGACTTACCTTTGTAATAAAATATCTCAGTATCTGGACCACAAGGTCCGGTCTTCCCAGCAGGCCCCCACCAATTATCCTGCCTTCCCAAAAATGCAATTCTATCTTCATTAAAACCTAACTCTTTCCAAATTTCAGCAGCCTCACTATCTTTCTTAACATCTTTATCACCCTTAAAACAACTAACTGCCAATCTATCATGATCTATCCCTAATTCTTTAGTCAAAAACTCATAAGTATATCTTATTGCATCATCTTTCCAATAATTTCCCAAACCCCAATTTCCCAACATCTCAAAAAAAGTATGATGCGTTTCATCGCCTACCTCTTCAATATCTCCCGTCCTAATACATCTCTGCACATTAACCAATCTCTTTCCAGAAGGATGCTTTCGTCCCATTAAAAAAGGAACCAAAGGATGCATTCCAGCAGTTGTAAATAAAACTGTAGGATCATTCTCTGGAATTAAACTACTATTCAAAATTTCCTTATGTCCTTGCTTCTTAAAATAATTAATATATTTTTTAATTAATTGTTTCCTGTTCATAGAACCACTAAAAGATTAACATTTAAAAATCTACTTCTTCCCTAACCTCTCCAACTTTTTCTTAATCTCACTAAGTTCATTATCTAAATTCCTACTATCTTCGACAACCTTCTTTTTCCTATTTTTTCTTTTATCCATCTTAACACCTTCCATCGGTAAATGTTTATACATCCCATCCATCTGTTTTCTTAACTTACCCAACTCCAATCTCAATTTATTTTTAGTAGTTAACTCCTTTTTTCTAATCGCCTTATAAGATTTAATCTTCCTAACAATTTGTAACAAATTAATTTCTGCACCCAACAAATCTTTTTTAGCACTTAAAGCATTTACATAATCTAATTTAACATGTCTTGTTTCCATTTTAATTATTCCACATTCTTAAAAACATCATTATCAATCTGTTCAATTCTAGCTTTAACAACCTGAATTTCTCTTTCCCATTCGTCTAATTCTTTTTCTTCCTTATCCCTCATATCCTTAATTTTAACTAACAAATCTTCAATTTCAGTAAGTTTTCCCTTAATGTCTTCAAAACTTTCTAAACCTGCCTTAAATTTATCTAATCTAATATAAATTGGTTGAGCTCTTTTAACAGAACTTTCTATCTTTCCAATTTTAGGAGGCAATCTTGAATTAGACATCTCTAAGGTCCTAGGTTCATGGAAAGATTCATGTGGCATCCTTGGATGTTCTTCTAAAACATTACTTGGTTCGGCAACAATCTTTGCAGGAATAGAGTCATTAGAATAATGTGGAAGAGATTCAAAATTAGACTTCTGCATATCTCTATTATCTCCAGGAGCCATACTACCATGAATTTCATTTTTTATAGCATTTTGTTGTGTCTGCACTGGATTAACATTAGAAGGAGTATTCGCTGGAACATCTGCCTTCAAATTAGCATTATTAGAATTCGTTGCACCATAATTAGGAAGTTCGGGCAAATTAGCAGAACTTTCTGGTAAATCCGGCAACATACTCTTTTCTTCCTTTTTCTTACTAAATAATCCCATGTTATAACCACTTCTTTGATATATAATATAGTTTCTAATTTAAAAACGTTTGTTTTTTAAAATAATATCAATAGTTTTATAAACCAAATTTACAATAAGAAAATATTAAACGAACTTTTTCCTAAATATTAATATGCCTAGAAAAAAAACTACTGAAAAAAAACTTTCTAAAAAAGAATCAAAGGAAGAAAGCCAGAAAAGAAAAATTAAGCTCTTAAAGATAATAATAGAGGATTTAATTAATAAACAGTCTGTAGAGATAATTGATCTTTTAGCAGGTAAAAAAAATGTTAATGAATTCTCAATAGCAAAAAACCTTGATCTAACAATAAATCAAACAAGAAACATTCTCTATAAACTTTCAGACTTTGGATTAGTGTCCTTTATTAGAAAAAAAGATAAAAGAAAAGGATGGTATATTTATTTCTGGACATTAAATACGCACCAGGCACTATCTTTATTAGATAAAAACCTAAACAAGAAATTAGAACTTATAAAAAATCAAACAAAAAATAGAAGTGAGGGAAGACATTATACTTGTATGACTTGTACAATTGAGGTAACTGAAGAAACAGCATTATTAAATGATTTTATTTGTCCAGAATGTGAAGAAGTTTATGAATTATCAGACGATTCTGAATTAATAGGAGAACTAAAAAAGAAAGTCACAAAAATTGAAAAAGAATTATTATTGGTTGTAGAAGAGAAAAATATTGAAGAAGAAAAATTAAACAAAGAAAAAGCTAGAAAAATAAAAAAAGTAGAAGATGAAAAGAAAGCTAAAAGAGCAGCTGCAGCTACAGAGAGAAAAGCTAAAAAGCTTGAGGAAGAAAAGAAGCTTGGAAAAACTAAAAAGAAACCTGTTAAGAAGAAAGCTACTAAAAAGAAACCTGTTAAGAAGAAAGCTACTAAAAAGAAACCTGTTAAGAAGAAAGCTACTAAAAAGAAACCTGTTAAGAAGAAATAAAATCAAAATAATTTCACCTATTACTTTATAAATTCTATAAACTAAAATAAAAAATGACAGACAAATGGTTCAATAATAAATTTGAAAAAAACAATCTAAGAAAATATACTTCTAAAAGACTTAATGAAAACAATAAATTCAACAAACTATCAAGAAAATTTTCTATAACCAATTGGTTAATAATAGCTAATGTAATTGTCTATCTATTAATAATAATTTTAAAAATTTCTGGATTTTCGGAAGAAAAAATCTTTAGCATCTTCGCATTACAGGCCAACTCACTTTTTCAAGGAGCCTATTGGACAATATTAACTAGTATGTTCACCCATATCTGGTTACCTCATCTATTCTTCAATATGATTTCATTATTTTTTATAGGGACATTCTTAGAAAAATTAATAGGTAGGAAAAAATTCCTAGGGTTCTATTTATTATCAGGATTATTTGCAGGAATTTTTGCAGGAATATTATCGTTTTATTTTGGGAATACAGATCTAGGAGCCAAAATATTCATAAATCCGAACATTTATGGAGTTGGAGCTTCGGGAGCCATCTTTGGAATTGCGGGCCTTCTAGCCATCCTAACGCCTAAGATGAGAGTTTATCTTATAGCAGGACCAATATTTGCAATAATATTACAATCAGTTTTACAATCAATAATCCCTGAAAGCCCCTTCTTACCATTAATGAACTTTGCAGTAATGTTTTACATATTTTTTGCCATATTTGCAATGTTCTCATTTAATCCTCAAACAAGAAAACTCTCAATACCCTTAGCAATGCCTTTCTGGGTCTTACCAATAATAGCAATAGTGCCTCTAGTAATTATAGGATTATTTGTTCCACTCCCTATAGGAAACACGGCCCACTTAGGAGGACTAATAGCAGGCCTGGCATATGGCAAATATCTTAAAAAGAAATATAAACAGAAAACTGCTATGATTAGTAAAAGGTTCAGATAAATGAAAAAGAAAAAAGAAAATTATATTTACCATAACTTCAAACTAGCCATAAAAGATTTTAAAAAATTAAAGAACTACTTAATTTTCTCAGTATTAGTTTTCTTTTTATTCACGATACTAGGACTTATTTTTCCAAATTTTTTCGAAGAACAAATAAGAGAATTAATCAAAACTTTAATTGAAAAAACGCAGGGGCTATCTACATTTGAATTAATATCATTCATTATGACAAATAATATACAAGTTGCATTCTTAGGAATAGTTTTTGGAATAGTTTTTGGAATCTTACCAACCCTAGGCCTAATTGTAAATGGATATGTATTGGGATTTGTTGCACACCATGCCATACTTGAAGAAGGAATCTTCATATTATGGAGATTACTCCCCCATGGAATATTTGAAATACCTGCAATTTTAATTAGCACATCATTAGGAATAAGACTTGGAACAGACTTCAAAAATTTCAAAAAAAATCTTAAATCAGCAATTAGAGTTTTCCTATTAATTATAATACCTTTATTAGTCCTAGCAGGAATTATAGAAGGACTACTTATAGGACTAGTTGGTTAAATTAGCATGCTTAGAAATCAAACAACTTAGTTTGCTTACCATATTCTCTTAACAAAATAAATTTCTCTCTAAAAACATCAACATTCAAATTAATTCTATTCTGAATCTTCATAAAAGCATCCTCTTTACTAACAAACCTTTCTTCTTTTTTATTCATAGCATCTCTACAACACTCTCTTAAAATACCAACTCCCAAATGGGCATAATAATCACTAGTAGTTTCCCTAAAAACAAAAACACTTCCCTGTCTCTTAATCTTATCTAAATATTCACAAACAGCCAATCTAGCAACATAATATCCTCCAGTAACCTCATCTGCATAAGTCTTCCTTCCATGAAACCTTTCAAAATCCTGCCAAAAACTTGCCTTATTAAATTTAATATCTGCTTCAATAATTTCAAAACTAAAACTTCCAGGCAATATTAATATCTCATAATGATTTCCAACATAATCTGAATGAAATAACATAACTTCATCAATCTCATTATAATATCTTATTCTTCTAAGCAAACTCTTACCTATAGTGTCATCCACTGCAGTTATACTCCAACGAGTAGGAACCAATCTTCTACCCGTTCTCAAACCCAAAAGACCAGCACTCAAAATCTTTTGTATACTGGAAGTGGGAATTCCTGAAGAATGTAATTCATTCATAGCCACTGCAGACTTAACGTGATCATCTGAAACCAAATAATCTACCTTCTTCCTAACTTTAGCATTTTCCTGCAATCTTGCATTATCCAAGGGAGCTAAATTTGTAATAACGGGACTATATTTATTCACCTCTAAATGTTGCTTAGGGTTATTCTTCAAAAAAACCTCAGTACTAACAGGCTTATATGCCATAGCTATCTCCTGCATCAAATCTTTAAATCTATTCTTAATAACAGTTTTCTTAATGCCCGTCTTAAACCTTCCATAAATCAACTTACTTCTTCTTGTCAAAATATCTCCAATTCCAAAATTCTTTTCATGCCATCTTTCTGGCATTGACAAATCCTCAGTATCTTCATGAAAATCTGGGCTCAATATTCCTGCATTAACATTCGGATAATTATATCTTCCAACAAAAATCTCTGGAGGACTATTTCCTGTAAAATGTTTTTTAATCTGAAAATTAGTCTGATAAACTATCTCCTTCTTTTTTTTAAATTTAACAGGACTGTTAAACAATTTCTTATCCTTAATCATCTCAAAATTATCTACCATAAATCACACTTACAAAAATACTAAGAACTATATAAAAATTATTACAAATAAAAAAAAATATTTAATTACTCTTTTAGGTCACTTATTCCTAACATCAAGAACAACAATCCAACCATTATAACAAGCCAAATTACGCCCCCCTTCAAGAATTCCCAAGCCGCAGTTCCAAAGTCCCAAGCTCCCCAACTATATGAGTAACCCCAAACTAAAACTGATGCCAAAATCAGGATAAGTCCAAACAAAATTTCTGTCCATTTATTCATAATAGATTTATTCCAAATTCATTTATAAATATATATGTGAATTATTGTAATTATCCAAAACTTTATGTTAAATTTTTTAAAATAAATTTAATCTAAATTAATTTTTCTTTTTCTTTTATCTACCCTTCTCCGCCGATTATATCTACCACTTCGGCCCCCATTGCCCCGATTACCTTGCCTTTTCTTCCCTATATATCTAAGAGCATTATTTGCTCTTTCAATTAAATCATCTTCTAAGCCCCCAGAACCAGCTACATCTCCATTTAAGGCAGAGATATAGCCTCTTTTAGCTTTTTTCAACCAAATAGAATTATTTGTAGCATAATATAGTTTACGAGCCATCTCTGCAGCAAAAAATGAAGTTCTTGCAGATTCTAAAGGACGCAAATCTGCCAAACTAGATGAAGCTCTAGAATTAGCATCATAAGATCTTTGAGCCCAACCAAGATCATGATCCTGTCTTTGATAAATATGATAGGCATCAGTACCTGCATGACTAAAAAAATGCCCTTTAATTACCATACAATTACCTTCAGGAATACCCTCTTCAGAATAATCTCTTAAACCACACATTTCAGCACCATCAATATTAAATGAAAATAACTTCTCCAAAATAGAATCTGGATGATTTTTCAACCTATGACTAGCAACTTTTGTTAACCTTTTAACAAATAACAATTCCCTATCCCTAATGGTCTCTGCTAAACTAACATATTGTAATGCCAATCCCTCGGTAAGATCACCAGTATTTTCTGTAAGTTCAGAATAATTTTCATATAAAAGATCATTATTCAAACACTCATATAATTGATCGATTTTAGTTTTATTTTCCATATAGGAAATTCATAGCACATTACTTAAAAACATTTCTATAATAAACATTTTCTAATAAAGACTCAAATAATAATCTACATTACAATTAAGCTTATATAATTTTTAAAGCCATTAATTTCATGGAACATCTAAAAGAGGGATTTGAAAACAAAACAATCCAACAGCCATTAACAAAATTAGAAATTTTAAAGAAAATAAGTGCAGGCACTGAATTAAGGAATGCTATTAATGATATTGTGCATGGAGGCTTAGGTGCAATAATTGTCATTAGCAATTCCAAAGTTTATGATTGTTTTCAAGGAGGATTTAAAGTTGATTGTGAATTCACGCAAAGACGATTAGTTGAATTAGCCAAAATGGATGGAGCAATAATTCTATCTACCGATTTTAAAAGAATTTTATATGCCAATACATTATTAACCCCTAATACAAATCTTCCAAGTATGGAAACTGGAATCAGGCATCAAGCAGGAGAAAGAACTGCAAAAGAAACGAACTCCTTAGCAATAGTAGTATCTCAACGTAGAGGAGAAACAACAATCTACAACTCAAATTATAAATATCTATTACAGCCTACTGAAGACCTATTAAGAAGAGCTACTGAAAACTTACAAATATTAGAAAAACAAAGAGAGATATTTAATGAACTTTTAATCAACTTAAATATTCTAGAACTAACAAACCTTGTCTCAATAGGAGATGTTTGCAAAATATTGCAAAGAATAGAAATGATAAAAAAAATGACCAAAATAGTCCATGAACAAATAATCGAACTAGGAGAAGATGGAATCATCCTTAAAATGAGAATGAAAGAAGTAATTAGAGGGATAGAAAAAGAGGATAAATTAATAATAAAAGATTATATTAAAAATCATGAATTTACACAAAAATTCCTAGAATCACTTAATTTTGAAGAAATTTTGGATGTAGAAAGAATAGCAAAAAATTTATTCAACCAAACACAAGATTCAACAATAAATTCAAGTGGATACAGGATACTTAGTAAAACCAACCTTCAACAATCAGAGATAGAATCCTTAATTAGTGAACTCAACCACCTAGAAGAAATAATAAACGCAGATCATCAATTATTAATAAGAATACTTGGAGCAAATGTAGATAAGTTCAAAAAGGAAATTTCTCATTTAAGAGAACAAATACTCATCGGCAAAAGAGTATAACTCACAATAAATACTTTTATATAACAAATTTTCTTGATAACCCCTTACAATGTTAACTGAAAAACAAATAATTGAAATTAGAGAGCATTTAGAAAAGGCTCAAAATCCTATTTTCTTTTTTGATAATGATAATGATGGATTAACTAGTTATCTACAATTAAGAAGACATATTGGGAGAGGAAAAGGAATCCCCATTAGATCTTTTCCAGATTTAAATGCAGATTATTTCCGCAGGGTTAAAGAATTAAATTCAGATTACGTATTTATATTAGACAAACCAGTCGTATCTGATGAATTCTTACAGCAAGTTCATGAAGACAATATCCCCTTAGTATGGATAGATCATCATGACGTTGAACCCCCTAAACAAGAATGGATAAATTACTACAACCCATTCCATAATGATAGGACAAGCGAACCAGTATCCTATTTATGTTACAAAATAACCAATAAAAAAGAAGATATTTGGATTGCAATAATTGGATGCATTTCAGATGCCTTAGTTCCAGATTTTTATGAAGAATTCCAAGAGAAATACCCTGAACTCGCAAAAGATAATCCTGAAAAAAGCCCCACAGGAGCATTCGATGTTCTATTCAATTCAGAAATAGGAAAAATTGCCAGAATTTTAGACTTCTCATTAAAAGATTCTATAACAAATGTAGTTAAAATGTTAAAATTTATGTCTGAAGCAAAATCTCCTTATGATATTTTAGAAGAAGACTCAAGAACAAAACAGATTCTAGCAAAATATTATGAAATAAATGAAAAATATCAATCATTATTAAAGGAGGCAAGATCACAATCGGACAATAAATTAATCTTCTTCACATATGGAGGGCCATTTAGCATAAGTGCTAATCTAGCAAACCGAATCAAATATGAATTTCCTGAGAAATATGTAGTTATAGGATTTAAAAAAGAAGGTTTTGTAAATATATCTCTACGAGGAATTAATATCAGAACAATAACATTAGAAGCAATAAAAGACATTCCAAATGCAACAGGAGGAGGTCATGAAATGGCAACTGGTGCAAGAATGGCTGAAGAATACCTTCCTCAATTCAAAGAAAACTTACAAAAATTAATTGATTCTCAATAGCTCTTCGCAACTCTCGCTACATACTCTGCCTTTTTACTACAAATTATACACTTCCCACTAACCCTTTTCTTTTCATCAATATTCAAAACCTTAGCTCCTTCAGTCTTATGTTTTAAATCCTCTTCACATTTAACACTTGAGCATAAATTTGTCAATGAAATCTTTTTATTTTTAATAGCACTTTCCAATTCCTTGAAACTACTTATACTAACCACAGCTCCCTTTAATAATTTCTCAGCTTTTTTCAACAAATTATCTTGAATATTTTCCAAAGTCTCTTCAACATATTTCTTAAGCTTGCCAATCTTAACACTTTCCTTCTTACCATTATCCCTTCTTACGACTACAGCACTATTAGTCTCTAAATCTCTCTTACCTATCTCAATTCTAAGAGGAATTCCTTTCATCTCATATTCATTAAACTTAAATCCAGGCCTATAATATTCTCGGTCATCATATATAACTCCAAAATCTTCCAGGGCATCCGCAATTTTCTCAGCCTCTTTTAGGACTTGTTTTTTACTTTTATCATCAAAAATAGGAATAATAGCAACAGTATTTGGGGCTACCATAGGAGGCATTATCAATCCCTTATCATCTGAATGAACAGCAAACATTACTCCCAACATTCTTGTAGTTATTGCAAAAGTATTCTGATATACATACTGTTTCTTTTCATTCTTATCCACAAACTGAACACCATAAGCTTTAGCAAACTTCTGACCATCATGATGGAAATCAGGACCTTGAATAGCCTTCCCATTAGGCATATAAAATTCCATTGAGATAGTATATTCTGCACCGGCAAATTTTTCCTTTTCAGTTTTTCTTCCAATCAAACTAGGCAAGGCCATAATCTCTCTACAAACACCATCATATAATTCAATTATATCTTTGCCCTCTGCTTCTGCTTCCTTCTGAGTTGCAAATGCAGTATGACCTTCACTCCACAAAAATTCACGAGTTCGTAAAAATGGAACCGGATTCTTAAATTCCCACCTAACAACATTATTCCACTGATTTAATTTCAAAGGCAAATCTCTATAACTTCTAATCCACTTAGAAATAGAAGGATACATAATAGTCTCTGAAGTAGGTCTAACTGCTAATCTTTCATTTAATTTAGTATTCCCTGCCTGAGTTACCCATGCAACCTCAGGACTAAATCCCTTAACATGCTCCTTTTCTTTATTTAAAAACTTTTCAGGAATAAACAAAGGAAAATAAGCATTTCTAATTCCTAACTGCCCATAACCTTCATCAACTATATCCTTAATATTCTCCCACATCTCATAAGCTGTTGGTTTAAATACAATGCAACCCGAAACCTCAGTATAATCAGCTAAATCTGCCTTCAACATTATTTGAGTAAACCACTCAGTAAATTCATCTTTCTCTACAGTAATTCCTTTATTATCAATTTTCTTACTCATAAATCTTAAAAGAATTAATAAGTTTTAAATCTTCCTAACCCCAAATTTGAAAGATAATATGAGCCCGCGAGGAATCGAACCTCGATCAACGGGGCCGAAACCCGGTATTCTATCCATTAAACTACGGGCCCATAATTTTTCATTAACAAAGTTAATGAACCACCATCTAAAAATTAGCATTATATACCTTAAAAAATCTTTGCTTTATTCACATTTATCTATCACTAGATTTAACACTAATCAAACCAGCACTAGCTTCATCAACAAAACCATTCAACCTAAATATACTTCCCCTCTTTTCCAAATCTCCATAAAATTTCTTAACATTAAACTTTTCTTCGTTAAGATTAACAACAACCTTATCATCATCCAATCTAACAATTCCTGAAGCATCATAATCAAGACTCTTCAGATACAAATTTCCTAATTTTAAATAACTATACTCATTATCAAATTTTACCTTAAGCTTTCCAGATATTGGGATGCCCTCAATAAAAATTTTACTAGTCTTTCCCTCAACAATCACTTTCTCATCATTAAAATTAATTTTCCCATTAAAGTTATCCATAACAATACTAGAACTATCTAAATCATACTTCTTACCCTCAATAAAAAAGGCACCTTTAATCTTCATGTCCAATTTATCCACATTACCATCCATCTTAAAACTCTCAGGAGGATCTAAATTAACATTAATTGAAACACCTCCTAAAACCCCTCCCTTAACAACATTACCTGTAATCTGCCCAGAATTAGAATTAAAAAAACTAGTATAAACTAAAAATGCTAATATAAAAAAAAATATTCCCATAAGAACAACTATCCAATTAATTTTCCTCTTCTTTCTTACGACACTTCCTGAATTTGTTTCTTCACCCATTTTATTCTTCTTTTCTAGCAATAACCATTTTATTCTCTAAGTAATCTACAAAATTCTTTGGCCTATTTATATTTTTCAGTGTTGGCCCTTCCGCAAATTTAAATAAGGTAATATGCCCAAATCCAAGAATTCTTTGCCAAGGTCCTTGGATAACATCAATATCACTTATAGCTCCAAACTCGACACGCTTAGAGAGTATATTAAAGTATCCAGTCGTATAAATTATAGATTTATCATTTATCTCATATAAATTTCCAAATCTATGAATTTCAGTAGCCATAATTAAAGCTATAGAAAAAGCTAAAACCATTTTAAAGGCCATATCATTCAAAGGCCTCCCAGTATATTGAATATAACTCAAAACCCCTATCAAAACAATTATCATTAAATAAAAAGGGACATATAATTTCCTAGAATTTCTAACCCTGAACATCATTCCCCCATTAGATTTCTTTTTCACCTTTTTCATATTTCAACTAACAATTTAATTCTTATAAACATTTAGTTTCCAATCCAAATTGTCCCCAAAATACATACAACAATTATAATAGAACTAAAAACTTG
>Ga0187827_10004231_pt1 | contig 17789 bp, 13 predicted proteins | sample ETNtaG_39_FD_167969 | JGI IMG/M metagenome (GOLD analysis project Ga0187827, IMG submission 167969) | Marine microbial and viral communities from oxygen minimum zone, Eastern Pacific Ocean - ETNP2014_SV_150_PacBio MetaG (Illumina Assembly) | ecosystem: Environmental > Aquatic > Marine > Hypoxic... | reverse complement strand
CAGGGATTCCCCTGGGGATTTATGACTACAGCTTTGGTGGCATATCTTGCTAAACAAGGGCTCACCGTAGAAGATACTGGACACCTTATAGCAATGGCAATCCTGCCCTGGACCTTCAAACTCATCTGGGCACCCCTTATAGATTCATTCAATTTCCCTGCTATGGGCAGACGACGTCCATGGATAATTTTCGCTGAAATTATGATGGCAGTTACATTAATTGCAATGGCTATGAGTGAGGATATCGCTTCTAATTTGACTTTTTTAGGATGGATGTTTTTTCTACATAATTGTTTTGCCTCATTACAGGATGTCTGTACCGATGCCCTGGCTGTTGATATTCTCCATCCTGATGAAAGGGGCCAGATTAATGGCTATATGTGGGGATCAAAAATAATTGGAGTGGGATTTGGCAGTTCTATTATGGGCACTATTTTGGTCAAGACATCTCTTAATACTGCTGTATTATTTCAAGCGGGTTTGGTGTTGGCTGTAATGATTTTTCCTCTTTTTTTTAGGGAGAGGACTGGAGAAAAACTCCTTCCTTGGTTAAAAGGAAAATCTGTGTTGCCTGGCGATTTTGTAACCGTCAGAAATCCACTTGCTGTCATAAAAGATTTGCTGAAAGGGCTTTCTATAAAAGCAACTTTTATTGGGGCTATATTTTTACTCATTGCCTCTATTGGCGATGGAATAAATGGCGCAATCCTTCCTGTATTATTTATGCAAGACTTAGGTTGGGAACCAGATTTTTACTCTCAAATTGTGGGAGGATTGGGAACTATGTTGGAGTTTATTGGTGCGCTGTTGGGTGGATTTTTAGCTGATAAGGTGGGGCGAAGAAAAATCATTGCCATTGGATATGGAGGATTTGCCATGACAGCAATTTTATTTGGTATATTTTCTGCTTATTGGGAATTCACCTACTTTTCGTCCGCCTATTTAATAATATCACCATTTTTTAGGGCATTGGGCGCAGTAGCAATTTTCTCCCTTTTTATGAAAATATCATGGACAAAATCTGCAGCCACTATGTTCACCAGCTATATGGCAATGTCTAATATGTCATCTACCGCCGGCAGTAAATTGGCGGGCACTTTAAATAACTATGTTTCTAACGATATAACTTTTATAGTAGTAGGGATTCTTGCTGCTATTCCTCTGGCTTTACTACTTGGCATAAATGCCGATGAATATCCCTTTCAAGAGAACCCCTAGTTATTGTGTAGAATAAGTATGGTTGATATTATGAAACATAAATGCCCAAATATCTGTTGCTGCCTGAATTCGTTTCGAAGTTGGCATTCCTGCCCCATGCCCTGCATCTGTTTCAATCCTGATTAACAATGGATTTGGATTATCCGGGTTTTTCGCCTGCAAGTTGGCGACATACTTAAATGAATGCGCTGGAACCACCCTATCATCATGATCGGCCGTAGTCACCATCACTGATGGGTAATTGCCATTTTCTATAATAGTGTGTAATGGTGAGTAGTTATAAATATAATTGAAAATATCAATGGACTCTTCCGGATCACCATATTCAACTGCCCAGGCCCAACCAATTGTGAATTTAGTGAATCGTAGCATATCCATAACCCCAACTGCAGGAAAACCCACCGCACATAAATCCGGGCGCTGATTTAATACCGCTCCAATAAGCAGTCCACCATTAGAACCACCCTGCACTGCAAGACGGTTTTGACTGGTATAATTCTCTGAAACCAAATAATCAGCTGCGGCTATAAAATCGTCAAATACATTTTGTTTAAGTATATCCATTCCCCCTTCGTGCCAGGCTTCCCCATATTCACTACCGCCTCTTAAATTAGCAGAAGCGTAAATACCACCACTTTCCAGTAATATCATTCGGCTGACACTGAAATATGGATTTATACTGATGTTAAATCCGCCATAGGCATAGAGGAGGGTGGGTGCTGTTCCATTGTATTTCAGTCCCTTTTTATGGGTAATAAACATGGGTATTTTCGTACCGTCTTTACTGGGATAAAACACCTGCTTGGTTTCATACAGTGAAAAATCTACCTCAACCTTGGACTGCCTGTATAGAGTGGAGGTATCGGCTTCAATATCATACCTGAAAATGGTGGGTGGATAGGCAAAACTGGTAAAATTATAAAATACTTCGCTGTCGTTTTGTTTACCACCAAAGCCTGATGCGGTTCCAATTGTTGGTAATGCAACCTCCTTTTCCAACTCTCCATCCAAGGAATACACATATAGGTGGGAGCTTACATCTTTGGAATATTTTACCAAAAGCTTCCCTCCCGTAATGGATACAGAATTTAAGGGATATTCTGACTCTGAAATGACATCTTTCCAATTTTCCGGGTTTGGTGTATCATAGCTGAACTTAACCAGTTTCCAATTCTGTGCTTTATAATTCGTTTTGAGATAAATGATGTCTCCAATGTTTCCTACAATTCCATGATCAAAATCATAATCTTCCATTATGGTTGTAAATTGATGTTCACCCGGTTTTGCCTTTGTAATGTACAGGGCTGTTCCGCTAGTTCCCTTTGTGCGGTAGAGATACACAAATTGTTCGTCTTCAGAGGTACCTACATAGTTAGAAATCTTTGGGTTCTCCGGGTCCGAAAATATAAGATTATCCATTTTCTGTTCGGTTCCCAGCTGATGGTAGTACACCTTGGCATTCTCGTTACTGGCATCCAACTCACCGCCTTCTTCAGGCTTAGGATAGCGGGAGTAGTAGAATCCATCTCCGGCCCAGGCCATCCCTGAAAATTTAATCCATTGTAAATGATCTTTTCTGTCTTCTCCTGTAGATAAATCTTTGATATAAAATTCTTTCCAGTCCGACCCGCCAATAGATTTGGCATATCCCAGTAAATTCCCCTCATGATTGAAATAGGTGCCGGAAAGTGCCACAGTGCCATCCTCCGAAAATGTATTGGGGTCTAATATGACCTTTGCTTCTCCTCTAAGCTCATCTGAAGAATACAGTGCCGATTGATTCTGCAACCCCTCATTTTTATAAAAGTAATATTTTTCTCCTCGTTTAAAAGGGGCTGAAACTTTTTCATAATCCCACATTTCAGTCAATCTTTCTTTTATGGCATTCCTTTGGGGTATGTTTTCTAAATATGTGAATGTTATTTTATTTTGGGCTTCTACCCACCGGGCCGTTTCATCGCTATTATCATCTTCCAACCAGCGATAGGGGTCGGCAACTTCGGTTCCAAAATAATTATCACTTACACTTTTATCTGTGCGGGTTTCTGGATATAGAATTGTATTTGCGTGGTTTTGATAACAACTGGATAACAGGACTATTAATAATAACCAAATTAATCTATATTTCATGTTTTCTGTTCCTGCTTTAAAAAATTATTTATATGTGTTTTGACTCCGTCAAAGCCTTGGTAGGCTTGACATTGGAATTTCTCATTCCCGTTAATCATAGCTGATAGACGTTTTCCTGTAATAGGTCGATATAAACATAAAACCGGGATTTTCAACTTTTCGGCAATACCCAGTTCATATCCAACGCCCAAAGAAGGGGTGCTCACCTCTGCCACTACCACATCTGCAGATTGCAACCAGCTTAAATCACGTTGAAATATATCATTATCTGTTCGGGAAACTTCCCCTTTTTCACTTAATTCAGTGCTTCCCACATGCTCCGTTAATACAACGCCGAACTTTTCAAGATAGTGAATAATATTAAAGTAAAATTCGGAATCTTCACGTCCTCCTCGAATTGCGCCAGCAAAATAGATTTTCATAGAGGAAATATTACCAAATAATTCGTAAGTTACTGTAACTTTTTTATTTGGAGGAATATTAAATTTTTATCATGTATAAACTATGTACTATAATCTTGATGCTGGGGATGTCATTTTCGGCGGTTGCTGTGGAAACAAGGGCTGGCAGAGACCTGGTTTACTTTTCTAGTGGAGAACTGCATCATTTAGTGGGAGAACCTGAATCAAGTGTTCGAGATTACCTGAAAAGTATCCGAGATAAACTGGGTCATGAGAATGCCCACAGGTTTCCTCTTGATTATTACAAGTATGGGAAGTATGGTACTGGCCATTTTTCCTTTCAGCAGACATATAATGGTATTCCTGTATTTGGGCGATACATCCGCGTACATATACAGGGTAGTATAATAACCAGTATCTCTTCCAATATAGATGATATTGATATTTCTGTGATCCCTGTAATAACTAAATCTGGAGCTATGGATATTATTCGCCCAAACTATATTTCTACTTCTACTTATTTAAAGTACCAAAATTTGCAAATTTATATTCATAATAGCATTCCACATCTTATTCACAGTATTGATGCTGTGAGTTTTGAAGATGCCTGGCGCTATATGGTAGATGCCCATACCGGAGATGTTGTTGACAGGTTTCCCCTAATCTATGAAGAGGGGCCTGCTATTGGCAGCGGCATCAATCTTCTCAGTGAAACTGTGGATACACTCTATGTCTATGAGGGTAGCAGCTTTACTCCTATTGGGCAGGATATTGTAACTCCCTACCTTCTATGTGAAGAATACTGTTTTGATTATGGTGACTGTGGCGGAGATAGTTATTCGGACTGTATGATTACCCCTCAGCAGGGAGATTGTGAAGATGGTTATATTTTAGACTGTGATGGGGAATGTTTTAATGACTGGTATATGCAGTTTCCTGGAGTGGGAAATGGCTTCTGCAATGACCCCTGGCTGGATTATGCCGAAGAGGATATTGTTTTAGGCCCATACAATATGGTGGATGAAAGTAATCCCGAACTGGGTAATATTTACACCATAAACAGTTATGGTGGGTTTTATACAGATCTTTCTTATGTAAACAGTGAAACCACCGAATTTACAGAAACTTCTACATCCCTTTCCCATAAATCTGGTGTCAGTGCTCATGATTATCAGCGAAAAACTCTAGAGTATTTTTGGAATCATCACGGATATGCCGGCATTGACGGCAATGGCAAGCGGACCATTTCAGTAGTGAATTATACCAATGTGGCTGGGGGGCTTGACCAGCGCAATGCCTTTTATAATGCAGCTCTCGATGCTCTTACCTACGGCCTTGGTGGAAACGGCTATCGTCCTTTCTGTGCTGCCCAGGATATTGTCACCCATGAGTTTGCTCATGGATTTACTGCCCATACTTCAGGGCTTATTTACCGCAACCAGGCAGGAGCTATTAATGAATCTATGTCTGATGTTTTCGGATATCTGGTTGAAGCAGAATATCAGGACGGCGGTGACTGGACTCAAGGCGAAGATGTTCATTACAGCGGCGCATCGCGGAGTTTTATTAATCCGCCTGATTATAATCAGCCAGATCATGTGGGCCACCCTTATTTTGTAGAGTATAATCCCAATCCGCAGTGGAGTAACGACTTTGGCGGCGTTCATTATAACAGCGGCATTACCAATAAAATTATGTACCTGGTAATTGCCGGGGATACTCATTATGACATAGAAGTTCCCCCTTTTGAGGAAGATTTAAATATATCTCGCGGAGTGGCGGCTAATATATGGTTTGCCTGGAGCAGTTATTACTTGGATCCTGAAGATAATTTTGAGATAGGCCGGGAGAAAATGCTTCAGGCCTGCAATGATCTGTATCCAAATAATTTCAACTATTATCAAACTATTGCCAGCGCCTGGGCTTCAACAGGTATTGGCAGTGAAATTGTGTCTATTCCCGGTGATGTAAATGAGGATCAGTCTATAAACATCCTAGATATTGTGGCCCTTGCCAATATTATTCTAAATGGGAACCCTGATGAAACACAGCTTTATCTGGGAGATCTAAATTCTGACGGCAGTATTAATATTTTAGATATTATAGAACTGGTGAATCTTATTTTAGGATCATAGTTCACCAAAAATAAGATAAGAGCTGGATTATTATTTGTATGTTACAATAATTTAATGTATACAATCAACCTTTTCATTCCATTTTTGCCCTTTTCCCTCTTTTCTGGAGAAAAAATCCGCTTGGAGCGACTGGCCTCTATGATGCGCACAAAAGGCAGTGTTCTGTACGGGGGTTTAGGAGGTAAAAGGTAATTGGCTGATACATCGTATAATTTCGACGGTAATTTCAGCCTGCGCCCTGTTCAGGATGATGATTATGGGGCATTGGCAGTATTAAAAAGCCTTCTTTATCCTCAGCATCCATCGTCTGTAAAGTCTATGAGGCATGGAGATGAAACCCGGGATAAAAAAATTCTCCATCAACAATGGGTCTGGAAAAAGGATTCGTCCATTCTGTGTTCTGCTTTATATACTCAGTGGGAAGAAATCTATCATCCTCAAAAATTTGTTATTAAAATTTATGTTCATCCCAAACAGCAGGGTGGGGGGTTTGGTACAATATGCTATGATTTTTTAATAGATAAGCTTAAACCATTCGACCCATTAAAAATTACGACTCAAATTCATGAACCTCATCAACAATCTATTCGCTTCTTTGAAAAGAGAGGTTTCAAACATGCTGCAACAGAAAAAGAATCCAGCCTGGATTTAACTGCTTATAATCCTGCAAAGTATGAAGACGAAATTACTCAAATTGATCAGCATGGCTTCCGAATAATTACATATTCGGATTTTCGCAAAGAAGATAAAAAGGCTGACTATAAAGTTTGGGAATTTGAGCGGGAAGTGTCTCCTGATATGCCCTGGCCAGATCCTATTGAGGTTCCGGAGTATGATATTTATTCTAAACAGATTCTCCATCATCCAAAGTTTAATTCGGATGCATGGTTTTTAGTGGTGGATGGAGACCATATTGCAGGTTTAAACAATTTGTGGAAGAGTGAAATTCCAAAAGGTATCAATAATGGTTTAACAGGTGTACGAAGAGAGTATCGCCGGAAAGGAATTGCCACTGCCTTAAAATATAACAGCCTTACCTGGGCGAAAAACCAAGGATATGATTGGATCCGCACTGATAATGCCGATACAAATGAAGGCATGCTCAGCATTAATATTCGTGCCGGGTTCAAATTTATGCCCGCCTGGCTAGTATATGAAAAAGTGTTGAGGGAAGAACAATGAGTTTATCCCACACTACATTTTCTGGCAATACCTATGAGCAGGGTTTGGCTCATGGTGAAATATTAAAGGAATCCATCATAAACAATATAGAAATTTATGTGAATCGTTTCGAAAATGAGGCTGGTGTTGATAAAAATGAGCTCCTTGAGAATTCTGGTATTTATCTAAATATTCTCAGGGAACAAAGCCCGGAATATGTAAACGGCATGAATGGCATTGCTGAAAGTTCAGGCTTAGGGCTCCTTGAAATTGCCATGCTGAACCTGCGCTATGAACTGCTTTATCATGCTCTGGGAAGAAAACTGCAATATGATGCGGTTGATGGCTGTACCTCTTTTGCCATCCTCCAGGAAGAAGTAGAAAACAATCATCTGCTCATGGGACAAAATTGGGACTGGATACCAGATGTGGAGTGTGTTCTAACAACCAGCATTGATACTGATGGAATGAGGCGTATGGCTTTTACTGAGGCTGGAATTTTTGGCGGGAAACCCGGAATGAATTCTGAAGGTGTGGGATTGACAGTAAATGGAATGTATTCAACTGTTGATGACTGGGCACGCTTTCAAAAACCCTTTCATCTACGCTGTTATGAAGTGCTTCGCTCTACAAATATGGAGGAAGCATTACATGCTCTGGCGGGAACCCCCCGCTCCTGTACTGCAAATTTTATTCTAGGACATGCACCTTCTCGGGCAGTAGATATTGAATTGGCTCCAGATAGTCTGCGCCTGATTGATCCAACAGATGGGGTGCTGGCTCACGCCAATCACATGGTAGACCCTAAAGAGGTGGGTGTTGAAGAGCCTGAAAATCCTCGAAGACATTTAACAGAGTTTCGCCATCACCGAATTGAAACTCTATTAAACGAACAGAAACCAATAAATGTAAAAGGGATACAGGAAATCCTTAAAGACCATAAGCATCAACCACAATCTCTCTGCCGTCACCGAGATGATTCTCTACCGGAATCTCAGCATACCATCACCAAAACCGCTATGATTATGGATTTAGAAGAGAAAAAAATGTGGGTTACAGATGGCCAGCCCTGTAAGGCTGAGTTTGAGGAATATTCGTTAAATTAGTTTTTGTCGGGTAATAAGTTGGGCTTCTTAGATAAAAAATGCCACGTAATCAGCGTATCCATCGGCTCTATACTAGACTCAAATATTTCTAATAAATTCCCCTTCTCATCTAAAAGATATTTATTGAAATTCCAGGACGGCTCTTCATTATTCCAACCGTTCATTGTGCTGTCTGACAGCCAGGTGTATAAGGGGTGTTGTTTTCTGCCCTTTACATGAATTTTTGCAAACATGGGAAAGGTTACTCCATAGGTTCGTTGACAGAAGGTTTTAATTTCATCATTGTTCCCTGGCTCCTGCCACAAAAAATCGTTAGATGGAAAGCCGAGAACCACCAGCCTGTCATCATAGGTTTCATATAAGTTTTGCAAACCTTCATACTGGGATGTGTACCCGCATCGTGATGCCACATTTACAACCAGTATTTTTTTGTCTTTAAAGGTATTCATGCTGATAGGTTCACCGTTTATATTGTCAGCGCTTAAGGCATAGAATGAATTTTTATTATCCGATATTTCTTCAGCACAACTCAAATTAAATTCGGTGAAGATGCCTATTCCTGTGATTATTAAAATAAGTTTGGTCAAATGTTTTGTCATTATAAGATTGTAATTAAATTGTATTTCGATTGTGAAATGTAAAAGTAAATTATCAAACCAATTTAATGATTTAATATCAGCTTTTATATTATGTAAAATCCTTTCATAAACCAAACAGTGGAAGAAGCTCTTATGGTGGTTTATTGTTAGATTCATAAATCAAGAATCAAAAATATGAAAAAAAATGATCTTAGCCTCTGGCTCATTGAGCTGCCCCGTTTAGCTTTGGGGGTTTTTATTGTTTTAAATATTATTGCCATACTTAGCTATCCTGGTGGAACCTACATTGATCATACGACAATTGGATACTCTTTTACGCGGAATTTTCTCAGTGATTTGGGGCGAACATTTAGTTTTTCAGAGGAAGTTAATTTTCTATCTGCTCAACTTTTTAATATGTCACTTATTTGGGCTGGGGTGATTTTTGCCGGTTTCTACCTTCATGTGCGTAAGGTGTTTTCTGCAGATAATCTACGAACTCTGGCTCTTATTGGCAGTTTTTTTGGGGTGCTGGGTGGGTTTTCGCTGGTAGGAGTGGGGCTTACGCCTGCAGATATTTACCTTGATTTACATATTATTTGTGCAACCTGGCTTTTTCGCTTCTTTTTCGTGGCATCTCTTTGTTATTCAATGGTGATTTTTCGCCATTCTAAATTTGAAAATAAATACGCAATGGGGTACCTTATTTTTACCTTTTCAATTTTACTTTATATTATTACTTCTGAACTCGGTCCTGACCCTAAAGTTAATCAATTCGCCCTCACTGTTCAGGTAGTATCACAGAAAATGATACTTTTTATTCTCATGGCTGCCATTTATATCCAAACAATTGGTCTGAAAAAACTAAGCGACTAATGGCTTCATACAAAATTTTGGATGGTGCCATGGGCTCAGAGCTTATTAAAAATGGCTTACGCCTGCCAAATCATATATGGTCAGCAGATGCCAATATACAGCATCCAAAGCTGGTTCAGAAAATCCACAGACAATATGTGGATGCTGGTGCTGATTATATAATAACAAATACATTCCGGACTTCGCCGAGGGCATACCAGAAAATAGGGCTTAACAGAACTAAAGCCTGTCAGATGGCAAAAAAATCACTTATGCAGGCCGTAGAACATGCAAAAAATGCTGCCGATGCAGACACAAAGATTATGGGCTCCATTGCACCCCTGGAAGACTGCTACAAACCCGAGCTGTTTCCCGGCAGTGATTCTGCACTATCAGAGTTTTCACAGCTGGGCTATTGGATGGCTGAAACAGAAGTAGATATTCTAATACTGGAAACCATGAACTCCATGGAAGAAACAGGGGCGGGGCTGTGTGCCTTGAAAGATATTGATTTACCTATATGGGTCAGTTTTGTACTGAAAGATGAAAACCATCTTTTGTCTGGAGACCGCCTTGCTGATGCCCTTAATATGCTAAATAACTTCCAGATTGAAATGGTGCTTTTAAACTGTAGCCCCCTTGGCCGTACAAAAAGAGCTGTGGATAATATTGTGGATAACTGGAGTAATAACTGGGGCATTTATCCCAATTTGGGGCGGGGTGAACCGTCGCCAGATGGATGCATAGCAGAATATGAGCCAATGGAGAAATATCTGTCTGTGGTTGAATATGCCCTTAACAGTGGGGCATCAGTAGTTGGTGGCTGCTGCGGCTCTTCTTATGAACATATTGCTGAAATAAAGAAGTTAAGATATAATTTTGCAGAATAACTTAAGCCTCCCATACCCGTTTTGATAATCAAAGATGTATTAAAAATTTCGCTGGGTATTTTGCTTGTCATCATTGGTTTACTGGGTGGGCTGATACCTATATTCCAGGGGTGGATGTTCGGCTTGCCTGGGCTCATGATTCTGGCAAACTACTTTCCCCCAGCTAAGCGCCTCCTCAATTGGGCAAAGAAGAAGGCTGGGCTGAATAAAAATGATGGCATTAATTAGTTTTTTTGGCTAGTAACTGTAACAATTTTTTCTCTTCCTGCCAAAGAGAGACGCTTTAAAGTCTATAATTCAATATTGACTATTCATGATTTTTTGCTAAATTGACCCCCCCCTTGCGGATATTATTCCAATAGTTATATTAAAAATGGCTGATTTCATACATCTACATAATCATTCTGATTTTTCACTGCAGGACGGTGCCCAGTCGGTAGAAATGCTCTGTAACCGCTGTGATGACCTGAATATGGATAGTATTGCCCTCACAGAGCACGGAAATCTCTTTTCAATGATACCATTCTACAAAGAAGCCCGAAAACGCGGTTTAAAGCCTATTTTGGGCTGTGAAATGTATATTTCAGTGGGTGATCACACTGAGAAAAAGCAGATCACTACCTCAACAGGCAAAAAATGGGGTTATAATCATCTGGTTCTCCTCGTACAAAATAATATAGGCTATAAAAACCTCCTGAAACTGGTGACAATCGGTTACCTGGAAGGCTTCTATTACCGGCCTCGGGTAGATAAAACGCTACTTAGAGAATATAATGAGGGGCTTATCTGTACTTCTGCCTGCCTGGCGGGAGAGATTAATCAGTATGCAGCGCAAAATGATTATGAGGGTGCAAAAAAAGCTGCCCTTGAATATATGGAAATTTTCCCTAGGCGGTTTTACCTAGAAATGCAGAACCATAATCTGCCCGAAGAGCTTGCTACCCATTCAATTATAAAAAAACTCTCTAGTGAGCTGGATATTCCCATTGTTGCAACCAACGACTGCCACTATGCCCTCAAGGAACACTGGGAGGCACATGATGTGCTCTTCTGCCTGGGAACAGATAAAAACCGGGATGATCCCAACCGCATCCGATATGAACCTCAGCAGTTTTATATCAAATCTGCCGACGAAATGTTTGATCTTTTCAAGGATACGCCCCAAGCCCTTGAAAATACATTAAAGATTGCCGAAAGCTGTGATCTCGAGATCCCCATGGGTGAGTACCACCTCCCCACCTTCCCTATTCCAGGAGAAAACGGATCTGGGGATGGGGATGGTTTTTTACGCAGCCTCTGTTTAACCGGCCTACAGGATCGTTATGGTGAAATAACGCCTGAAATCCAAAAACGACTTGATTTTGAGCTGGATGTTATTAAAAAAATGGGTTTTGCAGGATATTTTCTCATCACGCAGGATTTTGTAAAATATGCCAGAGACAGCCATATTCCAGTTGGGCCGGGTCGCGGAAGTGCTGCGGGGTCTATTGTGGCCTATGCTACGGGCATTACAGATGTTGACCCTATTAAATATAACCTTCTGTTTGAAAGATTTCTAAACCCTGAACGAATCAGTATGCCAGATATTGATATTGATTTCTGTATTGAGGGGCGAGAAAAAGTTATCAGCTATATCAAGGGGCGTTATGGGCATGACTCTGTGGCCCAGATTATCACTTTTGGAACTATGAAGGCAAAATCTGTACTGCGGGATGTTGGTCGTGTTCTGGGAATGAGTTATGGAGATGTGGATCGTATTGCCAAGATGGTTCCAAATGAACTCAAAATCACTCTTGAAAAAGCAGAAAAAATGAATCCCGACCTCAAGAAAATTCCTTCTATTGATGAAACCCATAAAGAGCTTATTGATTTTTCAAAAGTTCTGGAAGGAATGCATCGTCATGCCTCCACCCATGCAGCAGGGGTGGTTATTGCACCAGGGCCGTTAACTGATTATGTCCCTTTATTTAAAAGCCCCAGCACAGGGGACATTACAACCCAGATAGAGATGGGCGCCCTGGAAGATTTGGGTCTTCTGAAAATGGACTTTCTCGGGCTGAGAAATCTAACCGTTATCAATAAAGCGGTGCTCATGATAGAGAAAAATTATGGTGAAAAAGTTGATATTTCTAAAATTGATTTGGAAGATGAAAAGGTGTTTGCCCTCTTCGCTAAAGCCCGAACAACAGGAATATTTCAGTTTGAGTCTGATGGAATGCGGGAACATCTCAATCAGTTAAAGCCAACCTGTATTGGCGACCTAATTGCCATGAACGCCCTTTATCGCCCGGGACCTATGGCAAATATCCCGGAATTTATTGCCCGAAAAAACGGTTTATCAAAAATTGATTACATACACCCTTCTCTTGAAACGGTATTAAAAGAGACTTATGGTATTATTGTATATCAAGAACAGGTAATGCAAATAAGTCAAATAATTGGTGGGTTTACCCTAGCTCAAGGGGACATGCTCCGCCGAGCTATGGGTAAGAAAAAAGCTGATATTATGGCGGCTTTTAAAGTGGATTTTGTAGATGGAGCTGTTAAAAAGGGAATTGATAAAACGCTGGCTGTTGAAATTTTTGACCTTCTTGAAAAATTTGCACAATACGGCTTTAATAAAAGTCATTCTACCGCCTATGCATTGGTAGCATATCAAACTGCATGGCTTAAGACTCATTATCCTGCTGAATTTATGGCTGCAAACCTATCTTCTGAAATGGGCGATACTGATAAAGTGGTGAAACTGTTGGATTCAGCAAAAAAGATGGGCATTGAAGTGCTTCCTCCTGATGTGAATACCTCATTCGAAGATTTCAGGGCATTAAATGATAGCTGTATTGCCTACGGCTTGTCTGCAATAAAAAATCATGGCGCTAAAGCTTCTGCGGCTATTTCTGAATATCGCCTGGCAAATGGTGAATTTCAAACCATTTTTGACATTACCAAAATTGAATCTAATGTTGTAAATCGTAAAGCGCTGGAAAGTTTGGTTCAGGCTGGGGCTTGTGATAATTTAGAGGGTCATCGTGCTCAGCAATTTGAAATTATTGATGATGCATTGCGCTGGGGTCAAAAAATGAGTGCAGAAGCTGCGTCTTCACAGGAGAGTTTATTTGGTGGAGATACTGCCGTTGCAGCTATTGCAGCGCCAGCTCTGCCGGATGTTGAAGAATGGACTGTTGAAGAATGTCTCCGCCGTGAAAAAGAAATAATAGGATTCTACCTATCTGGAGATCCTCTTGAAAAATATATGGATGATATTCACGAATTTTCAAATATTAACCTCGGGGATATTCCTGAAAAGAAGCCTGAAAATATCCGAATTGGCGGCATAATTAAAAATGTGAACACTCGTTATGATAAAAAAAATCGGCCCTGGGCAATTGTTGAACTTGCTGGCTCTCCGGGAAAGGCAGATATTTTCGTTTTTAATGAGGTGTATGAAAAAACCAAGGAGCAACTAACTAATGATAACTGCATTTTTATAAAGGGATCGCCCTCTAAAAGGGATGATGAAAGTGACACGCTTAAAATGATTGCTAGTGATATCTTCCCCCTTAAACAGACACGGTTGAAGCTTAGTCATAATGTTAATATATTGTTTGATTCTAATCAAAATGATGGGATGCTTTTGGATCAATTAAGAGATTTGTCTAGCAAAAATAAAGGCCGCTGTGGACTCATTATTCACATGAGATCAGAAAATAGTGCCATTCAAAGAATCCGCGCCTCAAAAATTGGAGTAAATGCATCAAAAGGTTTTGTTCATAATCTCCGGGAATTATTTGGCAAAAAACATGTTTGGATTAGTTGATTTTTATAATGGGAGGGCTAATTTAAAGTATTATTTCTCCTTTTCACATGAACTTGAGCATTTTTAATATCATTTGAAGGCAGTAATTCAACGAGTTAAATCTGCTTCCGTTTCAGTAGATGATAAAATAATTGGTGAAATTGCTGCTGGATTTCTCATTCTTTTAGGTGTTGAACAGAGCGATACTCAAGATGACCTGAATTATTTGGTGAAGAAAACAATTGGGTTGCGAATTTTTAAAGATGACAATAAAAATATGAATTTATCAATTCAGGATGTTGGTGGCAAAGCTCTGGTTGTGAGTCAATTTACACTTTGTGCCGATACCAGTAGGGGAAGACGGCCCAGTTTCATTAAAGCTGCAAATCCTGAAGAGGCTGACAGTATGTATCAACAATTTTGTGAACAGTTAAAGGTGAATAATATTCCCATTGAAAGGGGCAGGTTTGGAGCGATGATGGATGTGTCTTTAGTAAATGATGGCCCTGTAACCATTATTTTAGATAGCCGGGAGAAAAACTAAATTGTATCATTCGAGTCAATGCTGGTTTTGCTGTACATTTCCCAGACTCCAAACAGGAAAATTATGGAAAAGAAAATAAGAATAATTATGGCTAAGCCTGGGCTCGATGGGCACGACCGGGGCATTAAAATTTTGGCTCGTGCATATAGAGACGCCGGCATGGAGGTTATTTATTTAGGTTTACGACAAACCCCTGAAATGATTGTTAGTGCCGCTATTCAGGAAGATGCAGATGTTGTTGCGCTGTCCGTTTTAAGTGGTGCTCACATGACCATTTTTTCCAAAGTTAAAAAACTTATGGATGAAGAGGGCATTGAAAATGTACTTCTTACTGGCGGGGGTATTATTCCAAAAGAGGATATGCAAGCCCTTTCAAAATTAGGCGTTGGAAAAATGTTTGGCCCTGGAACAACTGTTGATTCCACTATTGAATATATTGAAAATTGGGTTAATGACAACCGCAATTAAACAATTAGACGATCTTCGCGCTAAAGCCTTAAAGGGTGGTGGTGCTGACCGCATTCAAAAGCAGCACGATAAAGGTAAGCTATCCGCACGTGAAAGGTTGGATGTCTTATTAGATAAGGGTAGTTTTACTGAATTGGATATGTTCGTTCAACATAGATCAAATGATTTTGGGATGGACAAAAATCGTATCCTCACTGATGGAGTGGTAACCGGATACGGCACTATTGACGGAAGGCAGGTCATGGTATTTTCCCAAGATTTTACGATATTTGGCGGATCCCTGTCTGAAGCATTTGCGGAGAAAATTTGCAAAGTTATGGATATGGCTCTTAAAATGGGTATACCCATAATTGGATTAAATGATTCCGGTGGTGCCCGAATTCAAGAAGGCGTGGTAAGTTTGGGCGGATATGCTGATATTTTCCTTAAAAACACATTGGCATCTGGAGTTGTGCCTCAAATATCCGCCATTCTCGGCCCCTGTGCTGGAGGGGCTGTTTATTCGCCGGCAATTACCGATTTTGTATTTATGGCAAAAAATACCAGCCACATGTTTGTAACTGGACCCAATGTCGTTAAAACTGTCACCCATGAAGAGGTCAGTATGGAGAATTTAGGCGGCGCTGAAACCCATTCATCTAAATCTGGCGTTGCACATTTTGCTTTTGAAAACGAGGTGGAGGTGCTTCAAAATATTCGCAGACTTTTGTCTTACCTTCCCCTTAATAATTTGGATGAACCGCCTGTTTGTGAATATGTAGACCCCACTAAAAAATCTCAGGAAAAATTAGACAGCCTTGTGCCGGAAAATCCTAATAAACCCTACGATATGCACAGGGTTGTCAACATTATTGCAGATAAAGACAGTTTTTTTGAAGTGCATTCAGAATTTGCAAAAAACATCATTGTTGGTTTCGCTCGAATTGGTGGAAGGTCGGTGGGAATAGTGGCTAATCAGCCGGCTCATTTGGCAGGTGTTTTGGATATTGATTCTTCTGTAAAGGGTGCTCGATTTGTGCGGTTCTGCGATGCATTCAATATACCCATTATTACCTTTGAAGATGTTCCAGGCTTTCTTCCGGGAACTGAACAGGAGTGGCGTGGTATTATTAAAAATGGCGCTAAGCTGCTCTATGCATTTGCTGAAGCTACCGTGCCAAAGCTCACCGTAATTACACGAAAAGCGTATGGCGGCGCCTATGATGTTATGTCGTCAAAACATATTCGGGGGGATTTAAATTTTGCCTGGCCAAGTGCAGAAATTGCAGTTATGGGCCCCAAGGGTGCTGTTGAAATAATATTCAAAACACAAATTGCAAAAGCAAAAGATCCTCAGAAAGAAACTGAGAAGCTTATTGATGAATATAAGAAAAAATTTGCTAACCCCTACGTGGCTGCTGAAAGAGGGTATATAGATGATGTTATTAAGCCACACGAAACCCGCTCAAGATTGATGGCTGGATTAAAATTGCTTGAAACAAAAGTTGATAGTAATCCAAAAAAGAAACATGGTAATATTCCACTCTAAATTTTCTCCATGATAGATTTAACTAATAAAAAATTTCTGGAAACAAAATTTGCCGAAGATTTTGCTAGCCCCTTCTATCCAATGTTGGCGGATATGTATTTGCTTGAGGGAGATTTAACTCGTGCCAAAAAGGTCTGTGAGGTGGGATTAGATTATGATTCTACAAATGTGGATGGTAAATATATTTTAGGAAAGGTGGCTGTCGCCGAAAATAAATTAACCCTTGCAGAAAAATGGCTCAAACAAGTTGTTAATGAAAATCCAGCACATTTTACTGCGCTTCGTTTATTAATAAATGTTGAAATACAACTTAAAAGAGGCGTCAAAACAATACAGGCTTATATAAACCATATGTTACAGTTTATACCCCGCGATGAGGAGTGTTTGAAATGGTTGAACGAAATAAATGCGTCAGGTGATTTGGTTGATTCAAAAACTTTACCTGATTCTACCGCTCAGAAAACAACAGAACCTATTATTGAAAAATCTTATGCAATTGTTGAGTCAATGGCAACATTTACGATGGTGAAGGTACTAAAATCTCAAAAGCATTTTCACCAGGCCCTAGCTGTTTTAGAAATATTGAAAGCCAAGGGGAGAGATGGTGAGCGCATTGCTGGAGAAAAAGCTGAAATTGGGCTGCTGATTAAAGATTCTACAAAATAAATTCTGTCACAGCCCCTCCCTTCCTCTGAATATAGATCCAAATTCGCTTAACACAATTTATAACGATGCTGCTCGTTATGATGACATTCACTGGTGGAAAAAAAATGATCTTGATTTTTGGTATAATATTTTCTCTGAAATTTCAGGCAATTCCGTTTTGGAACTTGCCTGTGGAACGGGGCGGCTGGCCAATTGTCTTGTTCGTGATGGTGCAGAGTATACGGGGCTAGAATTGTCGTCTGATTTTGCTGCTTTGGCTAAAAAAAAATTAAGGCACTTTAGCAATACCCCAACTATTATTACAGGAGATATG
>Ga0187827_10004226_pt1 | contig 17793 bp, 17 predicted proteins | sample ETNtaG_39_FD_167969 | JGI IMG/M metagenome (GOLD analysis project Ga0187827, IMG submission 167969) | Marine microbial and viral communities from oxygen minimum zone, Eastern Pacific Ocean - ETNP2014_SV_150_PacBio MetaG (Illumina Assembly) | ecosystem: Environmental > Aquatic > Marine > Hypoxic... | reverse complement strand
CATTTTTTGAAGAATTAGAACCAGACTATACGATCGGTTTTATTGAAGAGCAAACCCCTTTGGGAACTGCAGGATCACTACACATGCTAAAGGAAGAACTCCAATCTACCTTTTTGTTAACCAACTGTGATGTGATTCTTAATTTAGACCATGGAGATTTAATTGATTTTCATCATAAAAATAACTGTGAGATAACTTTAGTTGCGTCTGCTAAAAAACTAACTATCCCTTATGGAGCTTGTGAAATCGATAAACAGGGTTTTTTAAGTAAAATTACAGAAAAACCTTCTTTAGATTACTTAATTAATACAGGATTATATGTCCTTGAGCCCTCAGCTTTGAAACAAATACCTGATGGTGAGTTCTTTCATATGACTGACTTAATAGCAAAAGTTAAATCTAAAGGGAAAAGAGTAGGTGTCTTCCCGATAGAAGATGATGCTTGGATAGATATAGGGCAATGGGAAGAGTATAGATCAGCATTAAAGAGACTTAGTGGATAAAAAAACTTAATAAAGGGAATAATTTTAACTATGATAATTTGAAGATTTTTTCATTTACTCCTGATTTTTGGAGTTAAATTCAGAGCATAATTACATACGCAGATAAACAGAAGAGGAAAAAAAATTAAAAACCCTATTAAAATCTATCTTGGCGATCTGGTACATACTTGGGAAAAGGTCAGCACCTGGACTTTTCCTCTGAACATAGGTTTTATCAGCACTTACGCTAAAAAACACCTGGGTGATCAGGTAGAGTTCCATCTATTCAAACGGCCTGACAAAATGATCGAAGCAATTAAGTCTGATCCGCCTGACGTGGTTGGTCTTAGCTATCATGTGTGGTGTGCCAACTTGAATGGGTTGATGGTCAAGGTTGCTAAGAAGGCGAACCCGGCCGTGTTTAATGTTGGTGGAGGGCCGAACTTCACATCGCTCAACAATACAGAGGATGATGCGATAATAATGTTCAAGGAACAGCCAGAATTAGATGCCTACGTGGTAAATCAGGGCGAACGTGGGTTTTTAGAATTAATGAAAGCCTACATTGGTGCGAACGGTAATGTGGCTAAGGTTAGTGAGATGACCATCGAAGGCTGTGTAGTTAACGGTGATGTGGATACTAGCCGTGTGCAGGTTGGCAAGCCTTTGGGTAACTTGGTGGAATTAGATGAAATTCCATCTCCTTATTTAACAGGCATTTTGGACGAGTTTTACGACGAACCCTTTGCGCCGATTTTGGAAACCAATAGATCTTGCCCGTACCGTTGCACATTTTGTGCTTGGGGTATCGGCACGGGAAAACTAAGGCGTTTTAGTGAAGAGCGTGTAGCTGAGGAAATTGATTACATCGCCCAACACTGCAAAAACGCGACGCAAATGTTCATTGCTGATGCCAACTTCGGCATACTCTGGCGAGATGTTAAAATTGCCCGGAATTTGAAAAATGCACACAAGAAGTACGGTTTTCCCAGCCACTTGGGCGTACATTGGCATAAATCACGTCCAGACAAGATCTTGGCAGCAGCACATGAAATAAAAGACATTGCACGCATTGGAGCATCGGTGCAGTCGATGCGCCCCGAAACTCTAGGAGCTGTGAAACGCAAGAACCTACCATTGGAATCAGTGAAGATGATGACTGAAGAACTTAGCTCCGATGGCAATGAAATGCCACTGTTTTCCGAATTGATCTTAGGCCTACCAGAAGAGACGCGTCAATCACATCTGGATGCAAACCGCACCATGATCGATGCGGGAGCGGAGATGATCAACTACAATTTCTTTCTTCTGCCGGGCACTGAAATGAATACCAAGGAAAGCCGGGAAAAGTATTTCAAGGAAACAGGTTTCCGGCTAGGAGACTACGCGTATGGCGTTTATGATGGTATTGCGGTGTTTGAAGGTGAGGAAACAGTTCAAGCAACATCGACCATGTCGCGCGAAGAGTTGCGTGGTTTCCGTTTCTTTCACTTTTTACTGCATTTCATGTGGGGACAACGCCATTATTACGACTACCTCAACTTGCTCAAGGGTTTGGGTATACACCCTATCGATCTAATAGATCGTATCTGTCAAACCTTCCCGACTGATGGAGACAACCCGCTTGGTGAACTACATCAGGCCTTTAAAACTGACCACGACCTAGAATGCTTCAGAACCTACGAAGAGATGTGTGATTATTGGGGGCAACCTGAGAACTTGGAACGCCTACGCGCAGGTGATTACGGTAAGCTGAACTTAGGGTTTACCTTCAAAGTGCTTTGGGAATGTCGAATTGAATTTGACCAGTTCCTACTCGATTTGGCTCAAACTATGATTAGTGAAATAGCATTGGACAACGCCAAAGAAATCATTGATATCATTGCTGATATCCTATCATTTGGAGAGAAATTGCTGGTGAAAATTAATGATGACATGTCTTCTCTGGCATTAGTCAATTGGGCTGACTCTAAATACGATATCCTGGGTTGGAGAAACAATGGCTACGATGGGCTGCCCAAGGTAAACAACGGCAATGCGTTGGGCTACAAACTCAGTGTGAACGACGCGCAGAACAAAAAGTTGACCGGACTGCTGCGCCAGTATGCTTCGCATAACAAGAAACTCACGTTGCGTAAGATGAGCGAATACATCAAGCCACATGAATTCTTCTATAAAGCCGAACCCACTAATAAACACACGGGCGAGGCCGTATAGAAGACAAAAGTCCTCCAACTCTTTCAGTTTGGTATCATTTTTTTATTAAAAAACCTTCAACTAATTACTTTTCAAAACTGATGCAATTATTTAGTCAACTGACTGATTACGATAAATATCTAGAGGAGAATCCATTTCACCTAAAGCTTGGAATAGATCTAGATGATTATGCTCAATTAGATAAAAAAATTGTCAAAGATCCATACGAAAATGTTGAGCAAGAAAATAATGTTCCTTTTCCTTCTGAGTTGGATGATTTAATTCGTTTACACTATCTAGTAAATTCGAGGAAAGTTACAACTATCCTTGAATTTGGAGTAGGTAAAAGCACAATAGTGCTCGATCAATCTCTCGAACAAAATAAATCAAAGCATGCTGACTTCGTTAAACAAAACCTTAGAAGATCAAATCCTTTTGAATGCCATTCAGTTGATAACAGTAAAAAATGGATAGAAGAAATCAAATCCAGTTACCCAACCACCAAGAATGTTACTTTTCACCATTGTCCTTGCGAGATAACAACCTTTAATTCAAGAATTTGCACTCTTTATCAAAATTTCCCTAATGTTTGTCCTGATTTAATTTATCTTGATGCGCCAGATCAATTTTCTCCAACGGGCGATGTCAGAGGCATAACTACAAACCACCCTGATAGGTTGCCAATGTCTGCAGATATTCTATCATTTGAACACTTTTTATTGCCTGGAACGCTAATAGTCGTAGACGGAAGGACTGCAAACGCAAGATTCTTAAAAGCGAATTTACAAAGGCATTGGAGTTACTGTCATTCTGAGGCATATGACCAACACTTTTTTGAACTTAAAGAAACACCCCTAGGTATTTACAATGAGAGACAAATTCAATTTTGTCTTGGCCCTGAATGGTTGAATGATCTTCCTTAAAACATTCATTTGAACAGTAAGGTGCGATTGCCCTTGAAAATATTAGAAGATAATCATTTTCTATCACTAGAGTTTTCTATTATTGCTGCTTAGAAGTATATTTGAATAAGAAAAAGAAAATTCTCGTTTGCGGTGTAGGCTCTGTTGGCAAGAGACACATACAGAATATACAAAAAATAGATAAAAATATTGATGTTTGCGTCTGGAGGAAAAGAACAAAAGATGAAGACCTAACAGATTCAGTAGAGCTTTATAAAGATCTTGATAAGGCTCTAGAAGTCTCCAATGCGGTTGTAATAGCAACCGAGACCAATTTACATACAAAAATTCTTCAGGATGCTATTGCAAAAAATAAAGACATTTACATCGAGAAGCCTATTTCTAATAAACTAGAAGGCTTAGAAGCAATACAAGAAAGAATAACAAAAAATAAGTTAATAGTTGAAATAGGATGCCAGATGAGAGCACATCCTTCCTTGTTGGTTCTCAAGAGTTTTTTACAGAACATTAAATGTGAGGATATCTATACTTTTAGGTTTTGTGTAGGACAGAGGCTTGAATATTGGCGATCAAATGTGGATTTTAGAAAATCCTACAGTTTCTTTAAGTCAAGAGGAGGAGGCGCTCTATTGGATTTGATTCATGAGATCGATTTATGTTTGTGGTTGTTAGGAGATATTAAGAGAGTATTTGGAAAGTTATCAAATCTGAGTGATCAAGGAATTATGGCTGAAGACTTGGTGAATATAATTGTAGAGACCAATAGCGGTGCTGTAGGCCATATTGGGCTTGATATGGTTAGCCCAGTTTTGAGGAGGAGTTTAGAGATAGTAACAAAAAGAAAAGTACTTTCTTGGAATTTTTCTTCTGGGATTCTAGAATCTCATTCAAAAGAACATACCGAAATACTTTTTAAACCAGATAAAAGATTCTCAAGAAATGATATGTTTTTATCAACTATGAGACATTTTATCTCAAGATTGGACAATAGAGATATGAGTCCTAGCTGTTCTTTTCAAGATGGCGTCAAAGCCTTAAAGATTGTCAAATCAATAGAGAGTTCCGACAACCTAGGCAGCATCGTTGATGTAAGTTTATGAGCATTGTTTGTGTAATTTCTGCTAGAGGCGGGAGTGCTGGAGTAAAAAATAAGAATAGCAGAATCATTAATGGGAAACCACTGATAGTCTGGTCCATAGAACAGGCCTTACTTACACCTGAAATTGATGAAGTATTTGTTTCAACTGATTCCTCAGAAATAAAGAAAATAGCTCTACAGCACGGGGCAAAAGTACCCTTCAAAAGACCGAAAAATTTATCAAATTCTACTGCACCTAAGTTTAAGGTTTGGAAGCATGCTCTAAGGAAAATAGAAAAACTTATACCAGATATTGAGTGTTATGTAGATTTAGACTGTACTAGTCCTCTAAGAGATGTTTCTGATATAACAGCTGCTATTTACCAATATAAAAGAAACAAAAATAAGATAGATGTAGTTTTTTCGGTATGCGCAGCCAGAAAAAACCCTTATTTTAACTTAGTTGAGAAAAATGAGAGTGGTTATCTTCGAGTCAGCAAACCTTTAAAGAAAAGGATAATAAGAAGACAAGACTGCCCAGAGGTATTAGAACATGTAGCAAGCATCTATGTTATGAGCCCTGAGTTTATTAAAAGTAAAGAAAACCTTGATGAGGGTAGATCTGAAGGATATAAGATAGACTATGAAAAGAGTTTTGATATTGATTCAGAGTTAGATTTTAAAATTGTAAGCTTCTTATTAGCTGATAAAAAAGATGGATAATAAATCATTTAACTTAAATAAAAAAAGAATTCTCTTAATAGGGGCAACCGGAGTTCTTGGTGCGACCTATGCTAAAGCATTGAAGGAAGAGGGATGTAGATTGGTAATTTTTGATCATCCGGAAACAAACATTAATGATTTTTCAAAAGAGCTTGGAGTTAAAGGCATTGAATTGGACCTCTTGAGTGAAAGTAATGTAGTCAAAGCAATCGAAGAGGCGTTTTCTATTTTAGGGGGCTTTGATGGGGTTATTAATAATGCTGCGGCTACAGGAGAACTTATGCTTAAAAAAGGAAACGCGTTTTCACCTTTCGAAGATTATCCTTTAGAGCTTTGGATGCACAGTATGAATGTTAATCTAACAGGTACATTCCTGATTTGTAGGGAAGCGGGTAAATATATGAAGTCTCATGGTGGTTCTATTATCAATATAAGTAGTACATATGGTTTTTTAGCTCCAGATCATAGGATTTACAAGAATCAAAAATTCAAATCAATGCCCAGTTATAGTGCCAGTAAAGCAGGTGTTATAGGCCTTACCAAATGGCTGTCTACTTGGTGGGCTGAAGACAATATTAGAGTTAATTCAGTTTCTCCCGGTGGAGTTTTTAACGACCATGATGATGAATTCGTTTCAGCCTATTCAAAAAGGACTCCAATGAACCGAATGGCAAATAGGGAGGAATTGATTGGTATGATTCTATTTCTTTTAAGCGACCTTTCTAGCTACTGCACCGGACAAAATTATATTGTTGACGGAGGATATTCTGTTTGGTAATAAAATTGGCACTAAGATTCTGATCTTAACATTTAGTGGCCTCTTTAAGGAGTAAAGTCATGGAATTCAGTATAGGAGATGTATTCATAGGTAGTAACCACCCCCCTGTAGTAGTTGCAGAAATTGGTATTAATCATAACGGCTCTTTAATTGAAGCAAAGAAAATTGCTAACTTAGCGATAACATCTGGAGCGAAGATCATTAAACATCAAACTCACATTGTAGAGGACGAGATGTCAAGTGAAGCAAAAGATATTATACCCGGCAATGCAGACATTTCTATTTATGAGATTATGAAAAACTGTGCTCTTTCTAAAGAAGATGAATATTCTTTAATGAAATATATTCAGAGCAAAGGAGCAGTTTTCATCAGCACGCCTTTTTCTAGAGCTGCAGCAAATCTTTTAGAAGAGTTCAATGTCCCTGCTTATAAAATAGGATCTGGTGAATGTAATAATTATCCGCTTATTAAGCATGTAGCCAGTTTTGGGAAGCCTATAATTCTAAGCACTGGAATGAACAGCATTCAGTCTGTAAAAAAAACAGTTGAAATAATTGAAAAACATAAGGTTCCATACGCTTTACTACATTGTACTAATATTTACCCCACCCCACCTGAGATGGTTAGACTCGGGGCTATGCAAGAACTTATGCAAGAATTTCCCAATGCTGTAGTCGGTCTTTCAGATCATACTTGCTCTAATTACGCTTGCTTAGGTGCAGTTGCATTGGGAGCTTCTTTACTGGAACGACATTTTACTGATTCAATGGACAGGAAAGGCCCAGATATTGTGTGTTCAATGGATCCTAAAGCATTAAAAGATTTAATTCAGGGCTCATTAGAAATATATAAAGCTAGGGGTGGTTCCAAAGGGAGTATAAAAGCAGAAGCTCCTACAATGGCTTTCGCTTTTGCTTCTGTGGTTACTATCAACGAGATTAAAGAGGGAGAGAAATTTTCTGAAGAGAATATTTGGGTTAAAAGACCCGGAACAGGAGATTTTTTAGCAATAGATTACGACAACATTTTAGGAAAAACTGCTAAATCAAATATACCCAAAGGATGTCAATTAAAGAAATCTGATGTTTCTTTCTGATTGACAAGAAAAGAAGAGCAACATTAGAACGATAGCAATAACTGGATCAACTGGATTCATAGGCTCTTCACTGATCAAAACAATAAGACTTTCAGACAAACTAGAAATCATTCCTATTACCAGGATTTGTGAGAAGGGTGCTTGGAGGTTTGATTTTTCGAATTTAGAAGCAGGCAGTACTCTTATCTACTGTTCAGAAGAAAGCAATATTTCCAAGACAGAAGAAGAGGGAAGTGAAGGTTTAAAACTATCTTTAACAAATCTAGAGAATATATTAAGCAAAGACTTTAAGAAAATTATTTATCTTTCCTCAGGGGTTGTCTATCTTAACCGTTTCAAAGATTCTTCTTTTTATACGGAAAATTCTGATGTTTATAGAAATACTTGGTATAAAAAAAAGAGGGTCAAGTCAGAAGAATTAGTGAAGAATACTGGTTGTGGAGTCATCCTGAGACTCTCTAATGTTTATGGTTTGGGAAATATTGGTAAAAATATTTTCGGAGATTTGGTACGTCAATTACAGACAAAAGACCCTTTAGAGATAAAGGTAAGAGACTCAACCCCAATAAGAGATTACATACATATTTCTGATGTTGTTGATGTTATCTTCAGAATCGCGAAAGAAGATGTAAAAGGAATATATAATTTAAGCACTGGCGTAGGCACCTCTGTTCTTGATTTGGTTTATATGTTTGGAGAAGTTTCAAATAGAAATATATCTAAGGTTATATCGACTAATAAGGATAAGGACAATTCAGTTTTAGTTTTGAATAATAAAAAGATAGTCAATGATTTACATTGGTTACCAAAAATTAATCTTAAAATGGGAATAGAAAAAATTCTTAGCCAAATAGAAGTTTAAATATGAAAAGGAAAATAGCAATTTTCACTGGAAATAGGGCCGAATATGGATTGCAATTTCCAATTCTAAAAGCAGTAAAGGAGCATGAAGAATTAGAATACAAGCTCTTGGTCTCAGGGGCTCATTTAGACAAAAATTTCGGGAATACTCTTAAAGAAATTAACAAAGATGGCTTTGAAGTGCATGAAGAAATAAAGATTGATATGGATGCGGCTTCTTTAACATCCACAGTCAATGCCATTGGCAGTGGGGTCTTATCAATAGGAAAGGCACTTCAGAGAATAAGACCTGATATTATGGTGGTTTATGCAGATAGATTCGAGGGATTTTCTGCGGTAATTGCTTCAAGCCAGATGAATATACCAACCGCTCATATAGAAGGAGGAGATCTTACAGAAGGAGGAGCGCTAGACGATTCTGTCAGACATGCCATGACAAAATTAGCTCACCTGCATTTCACTACAAATGAGCAGGCCTCAAATAGATTACTCGCAATGGGAGAAGAGTCTTGGAGAGTTTATACGGCAGGTTTTCCTGCTATCGACTTAATTAGCGCAGGTAATTTCGCTAAACCTTTAGAGATAGAAGAAATGCTAAACATTGATGTTAATAAACCTATAGTTCTATTTACTCAACATTCAGTGACTACAGAGTTTGATAAAGCATGTGAACAAGTTTCTGTTTCATTGTTGGCTATTAAGGAACTAGTTAACAAGGGAATTCAATGCATAGTCACTTATCCAAATAATGACGCAGGAGGTAAACAAATAATTCAAAAAATAAATGAGTTAGAAAATGAATGTCAGAAAAATTTAATTATAAGAAAATCTCTTGGTAGATATTTGTATCATGGAATTTTAGCGCTTGCACGGGACAAAAGCTTAAATATTTTATGTATTGGAAATTCATCTTCAGGAATTAAAGAGACTCCTGCTTTTGGGTGTCCAACCATAAATATAGGCTCTAGACAGAATGGTAGGCTGAGGGCAAATAATGTACTGGATGTTGACTATGATGAAAAAGCAATTATCAATGCAGTAGAGAAGTGCTTTTCGGATGATTCTTTTAGGCACCAGTGCTTTAATTGTGAAAACCCATACTATGTAGGTGGAGCAGGAAAAAAAATCTCCGAGGTTTTATCAAGTGTCGAGTTAGGGCAAAAACTTATTAGAAAAAAAATGACATTATTAGGCGAAAAAAATTCTGGTTGGTATAGATAAATTCCTTTTTGATTAAGAAATATCATGAATAGAAATTTCAACAACAAGAAAGTTTTTGTGACAGGATCAGACGTTTTTATTGCGAGCTATCTATTGGAATTGCTTGTTTCTGGGGGAGCCAATGTTAAAGCTCTTGTTTATTATAACTCCTGGAGTAGGCTTTGGGTCTATAGGCAAAAAGCATGATGAAAACTTATTACTTTCTGTTTCTCCAGCATTCAAAAATGGAAGAATTAGGGCAGAAAATATGACTTATTTTTTTGCCTTAGAAAAAAGTTTATGGTGTTTTTTATTTAGATTAAGTGGATGAGAGTAGTTTTTTTTCTATGGGATTTTGGTCGAGGAGGGGCTGAAAACAAGCTTTGTTCTCTTGATCATAAATTTTCCATTGTTCTTGTTTTATGGGCATTGTTCCACAAGACCTACTTTCACCATTTCCTGAATATGTAACCGTATTTGATAATTTATTGTCTTGTTTAAAGTTTTTGGAAAATTAACATATATAACAGGCTACTAAAGTCTTTTAACATTCAAAGATTTAAACGCTGAGCAACTATTTGGACATAGAAAAGAAATTATTTGGTATTGGGCTTCCTAGAACTGGCGCAACAAGTTTGGCAGAAGCTTTAAGAATCTTAATTATAAAGGCCAGAACTATTGTTTTTTAACCAACACTAACACTTCAGATAAAACTGAAAATAGCAGGCTCTTTCAAATCGACAATTCATATTTTAAGGTTTATCAACAACTTTTTTCAGCAAACAACAATTCAAAATTCATTTTAACAACTCGGAACAATTCCTCTTGGAAGAAATCAATGTCTCGCTCTGTATATGATAGAAATCTCTTACCACATGTAAGCAAATACAGAAAAGATGTTGAGAGTTTTTTTAATAAGAATAACGCAAAAAAACAATTATTAATAATTGACCTGTTTGAGCTTAGTGATGAAGAGAAATGGAAAACATTGTGCAATTTTCTAGAAATAAAAAACACTCCGGTAAGACTATTCCCTCATATAAATATTAGATTACCGATAGGATATTATGGACAGTAAAGATGATCATGGAGAAAAAGAATAATGACCGAGAGTAAGCTTTTTTCTCTTGATTCTAAATTTTCCATTGTTCTTGGTGGTTTGGAGCTAATTGGCAAGGCAGTAGTTAAAGAACTTTTAAGGGCCGATAACTTTAGACAATAGTTTAAGGTGTTTTTTATTTAGATTTAGAAGGATGAGAGTAGTTTTTTTTCTATGGGATTTTGGCCGAGGAGGAGCTGAGACCGTAGCATTTCATTTATCTAATTATTTAAGTGACAAAGGTCATGAAACACGCATCCTTACTATTAATAGTAAGGACCAGTTATCTGAGAGATTAAATACAGAAGTAAGATTCACCACTTTTAACAAAACAAGAATTGTTAATTCCCTTATTCCTTTGATTAGGTTTATGAGAACAGAGAACATAGATTGTTTTTTCTCTAATACATGGCCCGTTACAATTGTAGCGGTCATTGCTAGCTTTTTTTGTCCTGGGTTTCGTAGAAAATTGTTTCTAATAGAACATTGCGATCTAGGTGAAGAATTTAAGCAGAAAAGTAAATTATTTAGATTATTCCTAAAATTAAGTATTTATTTATTACACAACCAAGCATACAAAGTTATAGCAGTATCTAATGGAGTAGGAGAAGATCTTATAAGACAAGGTTTGAACAGTGAAAAAGTAAGAGTTATACATAACCCCGCATATCCAAATATAGCTGAAGATAAAGTTCATTATGAAGAAGGAGAGAAGCAATGGTTTAAACAAGATTGCTTAAAAATATCTGCTGTCGGTCACCCTCATAAACAAAAAGACTACCCTAACCTCATCAATGCCGTAGAGATTTTAATAAACAAAAAAAACATTAATTGCCAAGTTATTATCGCTGGAGAAGGGCCTGAAAGAAATAATATTGAAGACTTGATTCATCAAAAGAAGTTAACCAATGCAATTACTTTAGTAGGCTTTATTCCTAATCCTATAAGTTTGATTGCAGAATCAGATTTATTTGTACTATCTTCAAGTTACGAAGGCTTTGGAATGGTTATTGTAGAAGCACTATCATTAGGAAAAACGGTGGTTTCTACCGACTGCCCTTCAGGTCCATCTGACATTATAGGAGATAATCAATTTGGTTACCTATGTAAGGTAAATGATCCCTTGGATTTAGCAGAAAAAATAGAATACGCAAGTAAAAATAAAATTGATCCAGAAAAATTAATTACCAAGTCAAAAGAATTTACTCTTGAAAAAATAGGACCTCTTTACGAAGAAATTTTAGACATATCCAACTAATTTATTATTATTTATTGAAGGTCTAAAAACAGAGTAAATACATAATGCACATAAAGATACTATGTACTCTTGGTCCTGCTTCATTAAAAAAGGGAGTGATAACATGAAAAGATTAGATCTCAATATATCAGTATTATCTGAGGATATTGTTTCAAAAGCAGTTCTGATTACTGGTTCTGCTCGTAGTGGAACAACTTTAATGGGTAAATTAATACATTCATTTGATAAAGTTGAATATGCATCCGAACCGCCACTTATGTTTTCATTATTTTCAGTTATCAATGATATCTCAGCTGAGAAATGGAAGCTTCTTTATGATACATATCTTTATGAAGAATTTTTCATCTCTGCATTATCAGGTAGGTCAATTAATTGTAATTTAGTCGATGATAGTTCGATATATCATGTGAAGGCTTTAGAAGAGGTGAATAATAGGCTAAATTACAGTTTGAGAAAAGCTGATGCTGAAGAACGTATTAGAGGAGCTACGATTGCTTATAAAATGCCAGGTATTGTTCCTTATGTGCCGGTTTTACTTGAACGGTATCCATTAACGCGTGTTGTTGTTATGTTAAGGAATGCAGTTGAAACGCTAAACTCAATTTTGCAAAAAAAATGGTTTTCACCTGAGAATGAGAGTTCAGCATTGCTTTGGCCATTTCGTGTATGTCATGGTGTTAATGTTCCATTTTGGGTGCGTGAAGGTGAAGATGAACTATGGGTAAAACTATCCGAGCTTGACCGTGCGGCATATTACTACATTCGCGTAAACGAAGGTATAGAAAATATTACAGGTCGAATCGAGATAAGCTATACAAATTTATTAGAAAAGCCATCAGAGACGATCGAGGGACTTGCTGACAACCTAGGATTGGAATTTGGGACGCTAACTAAACAGATTGTTGATCAAATATATCTAACACACCCTGATGTGATTATATGATTCTATCGAAAATTAGTTCCCATCTTAGAGATAAGGTTTTGCACTATTCTGAACTATCGTGTTGATTTTTAATGAGTTGATAAAGCTGTAAAATGCGTATGCACCATCTACATATTAAGTGATAAAAGTTTTAACAATTTAACTGATAAGCTACAAAGTAAAATATTTATACTTTCTTATGAAGATAGTCTAATAAAAGACTATTCAGATCATCACATTTTGTGTACGAAGACCTAAAAACAATACTTTGGTTTCTGAGAAAAGGGCCTAAATTCTATGCCACCATGGTAACTCTAATTCTTAGGAAATTTAGACCTGTTAGAGATAACACTGAACAACATGATATTGCAATAAAATGGTGTGAAAAATATCTCGTTTCTTATGAAGAGTGCATATCTAAACTGGGATTTAAACCTATTAATAAAGAGGTTTTCCCTATGGATTATGTAAAAGAAGTTGAGAGAAAGTTAAAAATCTCAAAATCTAGTTTCGGGGGGCAGGGCCACATTGTTCTTATTTATGCTGTTTGTGAAAACTTAAAAGCTGTGAAAGCTCTAGAAACTGGCGTAGCTTATGGCTGGTCTTCTGCTGCAATTTTAAGTTCTGTTAGCAAAAGGTCGGGTAAATTAATATCTGTAGATATGCCTATGATCAAGCAGGTTGATTATCACCTAATTGGGGTCGCTGTAGATGAAAATTTAAAGAACTATTGGGAATTACTGAGAGAACCGGATAGACATGGTTTGAATAAAGCTATAAAGAAGCATAATTATTCTTTCGACCTGGCTCATTACGATTCTGATAAATCTTATTATGGAAGAAAATGGTCTTATCCTTTGATTTGGAAATATCTTAGAAAAGGAGGAGTTTTCATCTCTGATGATATTGATCATGATGTAGCATTTAAAGAATTTGTAGAGTCAAAAAATTTAGATTTCTTTGTGCTTAAGTTTGAAGGTAAATATGTAGGAGTAATAAGAAAATATACTTGAATCTATTACTTCAAATCTTTATATTTGCAGATATTTAAATTTCCTGGCAAGTAAATTTTCCCCAAAATAACCAATGAGTAGTTTAAAACTTAATCAAGGGTCTGAGTTTAAAGACCTAGTTAACAAAAGAAATCAGTGGCTTTTCTTCGGTAAAGAAATTACAGAATATTTGGCAAAAAGAAATTACTCACTTTTTATTCCCTCAGGCAACATATGGTATTCGTCTTTCTCGGTGTATGCTAGTTACAGCTACAATTTGTTGAAGATTATATATTTCTTAGTGAAACAGTTATTTTCTGACAAAACTTCCTTCCAAAAGAAATCAACACACATTGTTTTCTCAGCAAGAGGGGGATATGACCTCAAGAATTACAATAGATTATCCCATGACAATAACGTTGAAGAAATCCATCTGGAAGCATTCAACACAAGTCAAAAAATAAATTTTAATATCGTTACAATAAAATCAATATTTTCATTTCTTTTGGAAAACCTTCGAGAAGCAAACAAAATATTAAAACTGAAACTTCCTCAAGAGTTAAGGAAGAACATTATCAATCACAGCTTGCCACAGTTGGCAATATATACTTACCTTTGTGCCTTTTTATCTGCAATTAAAGAACAAATTCCAAATGTGAAAATATTTCACACTGGGGCTATACTTTTATCTAGTGCAGCAATGCGAGCAGAACTAGAAACTGTCTACCTAACTCACGGACTAGTAGGTAAAAACCAGCATAATATGTTTTTCTTTTCCGACCACGTCTATGTATATTCAGATGAGGAGAAGAGTTATTTTGAAAATAGATCACCTAAGTCAAATGTTTGTTTGTATCCTGTAAAAGAATTGTCTAAATTAGAAAAGAGGGTAATTATTTTTTCTAGTCCTTACGATAGAGACATGTCTGAGAAAACTATTTTAGAAGTATTAGCCCCTTTTTTAAAGAAAGATTATAAAATTTTCTTCAAAAAACATCCCATTTATAAAGGGAGTTTAGTTGATAAAATCGCAGAAGAATACAATTTGGAGCTGACAGGTTCTCAAATGGATGCAAGTGAAATAATCCTAAATTTAAGACCCTCTTTTACTGTTAGTTGGAGATCAACAGCATTATGTGAATCCCTGCAAATTGGAGTTATTCCCGTTTCATTATCAGGAGATAGATTTAAACCGTTATCTACACAGGAGACGAATGGTACGTTCAAAGACTCAACAGAACCCTTGTATTGGACAATCTACCCTGTTTGGAAAAGAAGTCTTTCTTGGATGGAAGAAAAGGAAAGAATATTTGAATTATTGGAAGATAATAGTCTTTATAAAAAAACTTTATCAGAGCTAAGAATGAGATAATCCTCAAATGAGTTACTTAATCATAGGATTGAAACACCAATGAAATCACTAATTACCGGTGGAGCAGGGTTTATCGGCAGTAATTTGGTCGATGCTTTATTGGCTCAAGGAGATGATATTACTGTTCTTGATAATTTTAGTACAGGTAGACCAGAGAATTTGAGCCATGTAGAAGATGAAGTCGAGTTAGTGGAAGCTGATTTATCTTTGCACGGGGCTTGGACAAAATATTTTAAAGGTATAGATAGGGTATTTCATTTAGCTGCTTTAGCAGATATTGTGCCCTCAATAGAGAATCCTGATACTTATTACCAGGCAAATGTGACAGGAACTTTTAATGTAATGAAGGCCTGTAAAAAATTCAGTGTGGGTAAAGTGGTTTATCCTGCTTCATCTACTTGCTATGGAATACCAGATATTGTACCAACTCCTGAATCAGCAGAAATAAGACCTCAATACCCTTATGCCTTAACAAAATTTCTGGGAGAGCAAATTGTGTTGCACTGGAGTAATGTCTATGGAGTACCATCTGTTTCTATAAGGCTGTTTAATGTTTATGGACCTCGCTCACGAACTTCAGGAACTTATGGTGCAGTATTTGGGATATTTTTAGCTCAAAAACTCAATAAGAAACCTTTTACGGTAGTCGGTGATGGTACACAAACTAGAGATTTTACCTACGTAGAAGATGTGACCTCTGCCCTTGTAACTGCTTCTGAAAGTACTTTAGAAGGTGAGATTATTAATATTGGTTCAGATAATACTTATAGTGTAAACCGTGTTGTTGAACTCCTTGAAGGAGAAGTCGTATACATTCCTAAAAGACCAGGTGAGCCAGACTGCACTTGGGCAGATATCTCAAAAGCAAAGAAACTCTTAAAATGGACCCCGACTGTTTCAATTGAACAAGGAATAAAAAATCTCTTAGATAATATTGATTATTGGTCTGAAGCTCCGGTCTGGGATCCTGATTCCATATCAGCTGCAACAAAAAAATGGTTTGAATATTTAGGATAGGCTATGACCAGGAAAATAATTTCTATAAAGCAACTCTCTAACAAAGTTAAAATAGCCAAGAGGCAAGGAAAAAAAATTATCCATTGTCATGGGGTGTTTGATCTTCTTCATATCGGTCATATCAAACACTTCAATGAGGCTAAAGCTCATGGAGAAATCTTGGTTGTAACCGTAACTCCAGATGAGTATGTTAATAAGGGCCCAAATAGACCTGTATTTACAACAGAGCTTCGTTTAGAAGCATTAGCAGCACTAGAATCAATTGATTTTGTTGCTAAGAATGAGTGGTCCACAGCTATTAAAACCATAAAGAAAATCAAACCGGATATTTATTTTAAGGGCCCGGACTATAAGGATCATAAGGATGATGTTACAGGCATGATCAGGGAAGAATCTAGAGCAATTGAGTCTGTTGGTGGGCAAATAATATATTCCACTGAAATAACTTTTAGCTCTAGTTCAATCTTAAATAGATATACCGACCTTTATTCCGAAGAACAGAAGTCCTTTATCTCTTCAATAAGACAAGAAATAAGCCCTGCAGATGTAAAGACGGTTTTAGATGACCTTAAAGATTTAAAAGTCTTAGTTATCGGCGAAACTATCATTGATCAATATATATTTTGTGAGGCATTGGGCAAGTCAGGTAAAGAACCAGTTTTGGTACTTAGAGATTTAAATACTGAAGAGTATTTAGGCGGTGCTGCAGCCGTAGCAAATCATCTTGCTGACTTTTGTTCCTCGATAACCCTTATAAGTTTTCTTGGTGAATCAGGAGAATATGAAGATTTTATCAAAGCCAATTTGGCGAAAAACATTCGATTTGAGTTCATCAATAAATCAAATTCACCCACAATAGTTAAAAAGAGGTTCATAGAACATGTAACAAATCGTAAAACTTTGGGAGTTTACTCCATTAATGACGAGACCCTATCAGAAAAAGATGAAAAGAAACTAATAAGTATTATTTTAAAAGAAATTAAAAAATATGATTTGGTAATAGTTGCTGACTATGGTCACGGTTTGATCTCTGAGAAAACGGCTACAGAAATAGTTAATAATTCTCCATATACCGCTTTGAATGCTCAAATTAATGCAGCCAACAGTAGCTATCATACAATGGATAAATATGAAAAGATTGAATGTGTGATCATAAACGAGGGTGAGTTGAGGCGTGAGTTTAGAAATAGAGATGGTGATTTAGATGAACTGATGAAAATACTTTCTCAGAATTTAAAAGCAAATAATGTTGTAGTTACAAGAGGAAATCAGGGAGCTGAGTTATATCATAGGAGTAAAGATGAATTTATGATTTGTCCTGCTTTTGCTTCAAAAGTAGTCGATAAAGTAGGTTCAGGAGATGCTATGTTAGCTTTATTGTCAGCTTCTTTACGATCAGGTTGTGACAAAAAAATTTCTTTACTAGTTGGCTCGCTTGCTGCTGCTCAGTCTGTTGAAACCATTGGAAATAGTAAACCAGTAAGCAAGAATACTGTATTAAAAACACTTCAGCATGTTTTGAAATAGTGACAAAGGATAAAGGAAGGAGGATAAAAGACTATGGATAAAGATTTTCTTAACAAGTATCTTTCAGATTTCTCAGAATTAATGAGACCCGATGACTTAATTTTGGATCAATTGGTAGAAATTAAACAGGCTTTAATTGATACAAATTCAAAAGGAAATAAAGGTTTGATATTTGGAAATGGAGGAAGTGCTGCTATAGCTAGCCACTTTAGCGTAGATTTAACAAAAAATGCTTCTATTAGGTGTTTAAATCTTAATGAATCTGATC
>Ga0187827_10004225_pt1 | contig 17794 bp, 15 predicted proteins | sample ETNtaG_39_FD_167969 | JGI IMG/M metagenome (GOLD analysis project Ga0187827, IMG submission 167969) | Marine microbial and viral communities from oxygen minimum zone, Eastern Pacific Ocean - ETNP2014_SV_150_PacBio MetaG (Illumina Assembly) | ecosystem: Environmental > Aquatic > Marine > Hypoxic... | reverse complement strand
TATGATATTTTAAATCATAATTAGCTGTATTTAAATTAGCCTTAAAATCTATTTTATTTTCTGCAAAATTTGATTCAAGGTCAACTATATTTTCTAGCTCTTCATTGTGATTTTGAGCTATAAAAATAACTGGCAGTAAAAAAAAGAATAAATAGATTATCCTCATATTATATAGAAAAATTTGAAAGTAAAATTAGTAATTAAATAGAGAATCTATCGTATTTTTGGGTTTTAATAAATTTACCTCTAATGAAACTTTTTAGAAAAAGAGATATCATCCCAGCTACAATTTTTCTAGTCTTTTCAATCATTGCAATTAGTGTTTTTTATTCTATACTAAACCCTAAAGCAACACTTCCCATTTATCAACCTGCTCAGGTAAATTCAAAACTTGTAGACAAATCAATTGTGCATAAAATAAAATATCATACTATTTCAGATTTTAGTTTAATTAATCAAAATGGTGATACAATCACTCAAGAATTTTATAATGATAAAATTTATATTGCTGACTTTTTTTTTACAACCTGTCAATCAATTTGTCCAATTATGACAAAGAATATGAAAATAGTACAAGATAAATTAATAGATGATAAAGAAATTCTTCTTTTATCTCATAGTGTTACTCCAGAAATAGATTCCGTAGAGCAATTAAAAAAATATGCGGTTTCAAACCAAATTAATGATAATAAGTGGAATTTAGTAACAGGAGATAAAAAAGAAATATACAATCTTGCTAGGAAATCTTATCTAGCTGTTGAAGATACTCCATTGGGAAATTATGATATGATTCATACAGAGAACTTCATGCTAATTGACAAAAAAAAGCAGATTAGAGGATTTTATGATGGTACCTTAGAGTCTGAAATAATAAGGCTATTAGATGATGTCGAAATATTAAAAAAACTAGATTAATAAGCTCTATTTTTCTTACTTTTAACTCTTTAAAATGATTCTAAATAATACCTATGCAAACCGCTGCTGACTTAAAAAAAGGAGAAAAAGCTATAATTAAAGATGTCTCGTCTAATAATATTCCTATAAAACTATTAGAAATGGGATGTCTTCCTGGAAATGAAATCGAAATAATACAATTGGCTCCACTTTTAGGTCCTATTTATATTAACATTAATGGAAGTCGTTTAGCAATAAGAAAAGGAACTGCAAGACTAATAATAATCGATAAGCCTATAAAAAATGAGTAGGCAAATAAAGGTAACGCTCATTGGTAATCCCAACACTGGTAAAACATCAATCTTTAATTCCTTAACTGGGCTAAATCAAAAAATTGCAAATTATCCAGGGGTTACTGTTGAAAAAAAAGAAGGGATATGTAAGCTTGATCGAGGTATTAAAGCACATATATATGACTTGCCAGGGACATATAGTTTAAATGCTTCATCAATAGATGAAAATATTGTAGTAGAATTACTTTTAAACAGGAACCATAAAGATTATCCTGACCTAGCAATTATAGTAAGTGATGTAGAAAATTTAAAAAGAAATTTAGTTTTATTTACTCAAGTAAAAGATCTAAGAATCCCCACGATTTTGGCCATCAATATGTCTGACAGAATGAAATATAAGGGGATTGAATTAGATCTTCCATATCTCGAAAAACATCTGGATACAAAAATCATTCTAACTTCTAATCGAACAAATCATTGGATAGATAAATTAAAGAATCTAATTAGTAATTATAATAAACTTCCTTCAACTAAATTTATAGATCCTAAATTAATTGATCCAGAATATTTTAAAAATCTACAACGAACTTTTCCAAAACAAGAATTATATAAGTTATGGGTTGTCATCTGTCAAGATGCAAATTTTTCTAATGTAGATAAGAATTTTTTAGCTAATGCTAATTTTGAAACCAAATCAATTTCTGAACTTAAAAGACTTCAGCAGAAAGAAACAATAAAACGGTACCAACTTATAAACAATATTTTAAAAGTGGGACAAAAAGTGGATCAATCAAAAGCGATTGGATTTGGGGCTGCTATCGACAGAGTCTTAACCCATAAGATTTTTGGGTATGTATTCTTTTTCTTTATTCTATTGGGAATATTTCAAGCTATATATGCATGGGCTATAATCCCTATGGATTATATTGACTCAACATTTGCTTCCTTAACTGAATGGGTTAAAATGAATCTGCCTAGTGGAGCAATGACAGACTTGCTAGCCGATGGCATAATAACAGGAATTGGCGGTATTGTAATTTTTATACCACAAATTGCATTTCTATTTATGTTTATTTCATTTCTTGAAGAAAGTGGTTATATGAGTAGAGTAGTATTTCTAATGGATAAAATCATGCAAAAATTTGGACTAAGCGGAAAAAGTGTAGTCCCTTTGATTTCTGGAGTAGCATGTGCAATTCCTGCAATTATGGCAACTAGAAATATTGAAAGCTGGAAAGAGAGATTAATTACAATTTTAGTCACTCCTTTTATGACATGCTCAGCTAGACTTCCTGTTTATTTAATTATAGTTGCATTAGTAATCCCAAATGAGACAATATTTGGTTTTAACTACCAAGCCATCGCCCTAATGTCATTATATATTCTTGGGTTTTTAGCCGCTATTACTTCAGCATATATTCTAAATATGATATTGAAAATGAAAAAAAGGTCTGTTTTGGTAATGGAAATGCCAAATTATAAAATACCATTAATAAAAGATGTCCTTTACACTATCATAGAAAAAACTAAATCATTTATAATGGAGGCAGGAAAAATTATACTTGCAATATCTGTTATTCTTTGGTTTTTAGCCACTAATGGTGTTGGTGATAAATTCACAAATCCTGAAAACCATATTTCTCAAAATATTGAATTACTTTCTGAAGAGGAACTTCAAACAAAAATCGCAGCAATAAAATTAGAAAATTCATTTATTGGTAAAATTGGGAAAACAATTGAACCTGTATTTAAACCATTAGGTTATGATTGGAAAATTGGAATTGGATTGATTACTTCGTTTGCCGCAAGAGAAGTTTTTGTTGGCACATTAGCTGTAATATATAATATTGAAAATTATGATGATTCTAAAGGGAAACAAAGAGAGCTAAAAAACATTATGCTGCATGAAACAGATGAAAATGGAAATAAGGTTTTTACATTAGCCTCTGGGATATCATTATTGCTTTTCTATGCATTTGCCATGCAGTGCATGAGTACATTGGCAATTGTAAAAAAGGAAACAAATTCATGGAAATGGCCTGCAATGCAATTCATTATAATGACATTAATTGCATATATTGTATCATTAATCACTTTTCAATTAATTAGCTAAATGGAACTTAATATTCAAAATTTATTAGTAGTTCTATCGCTAGGGGTAGCTCTTGTATATTTATTTAATAAATATAATTCTAAAAACGACAATAAAAATTGTAGTGATAAAGATTGTGGATGCCAGTAAACTATCCTAAAGCAACATCAAGACACATCATAACAATGAATCCAGCAACTAATCCCATAGTGGCTAAATCTGTGTTTCCCCCTCTTTGACTCTCAGGGATTACCTCTTCGACAACAATAAAAATCATTGCTCCAGCTGCAAAAGCCAATGCATATGGTAAAATTGGCAATACGCTCATTACGATAGCGGCTCCAATTACTGCAAATATTGGTTCAACAATTGCTGATAATTGCCCCCATTGCCATGATTTCCACTTGCTTACCCCCATCCTTCTAAGTGGCATTGATACAGCAAATCCTTCAGGAAAATTCTGTATGCCTATGCCCATTCCTAAAGCTATAGCAGACCCTAGAGTAAATACAGCTGTGCCGTCCATTCCTAATAAGTCAGGTGATGCTAATGCGCCAAACGCAACTCCTACAGCTAGCCCTTCTGGGACATTATGAATCGCTATTGCTAAAACAAGTAATACAGTTTTTTTAAGATCTGTCTTAGGGCCTTCTGCTTCATCTTCCTTTGCGAAGATGTGTAAATGAGGAATCATTTTGTCTAATACATATAAAAACATTGCTCCAGCAAAAAAGCCTACTGCAGGCGGGAACCATACTGGAGTAGAACTTAAGCCTAACTCATTTTGTAATTCAACGTATTCTATTGCTGGAGATAATAGTGACCAAAAACTCGCTGCAATCATAACTCCTCCTGTAAATCCTAAGGCCGCATCTAATAATTTTCTGTTAGATGATTTAAAGAAAAAAACAAGGCCTGCTCCAAGTGCTGTAAGAATCCATGTAAACAATCCAGCATATAAAGCTTGAATAATTGGGTTTGATTGGGATTCGAACAAATTAATAATAGATTCCATAATCTAATGTATTTTTTGAATTTTTTGTGAAAATAGTAAAAATTATAATCCTCTACGTTTTTTTATTAATATATATGCTTGATGAACTTTTTTAAACTTTTCTTCTGCTCCCTTTTGATGTTCAACTCCAAGATGAGCAACCTTGTCAGGATGATATTTTTTTGCCATCTTTCTATATGCATTTTTAATTTCTTGGTCTGAGGCTGTACTTCTAATTTCTAATACTCTATATGCTGAATCTATGTCTTTATAGAACATGGCTTTTATACTTTCAAAATCAGAAATATTGATTCCTAAATACGTAGAAATTTTATTTATCATCATTACCTCACTTTCTAAAACAATTCCATCAGCCTGTGCTACACCAAAGAGAAAATGCAATAATTGAAGTCTTGAGGGATGGTCCATCATTGATCTTATTTGCAAGCACACTTTTCTTGTAGGAATCTTAGATAAATTATTTAATTTTTTGAAAAGCTTAAAAGCATTATTAGCTCTTGCTCTTCCATACATTCTAATAAAGTGATTCCTAACATAATCTAATTCTCTTTTGTCTTTAACGCCGTCTGCCTTTATAACAATAGCAGATAAAAGAAGTAAGCTAATTTCAAAATCTCCAGGCTTAGTTTTAGATTGAAATGATGATGATTTTTTTTTAGAAAGTGGATCAAAAATGCTTCCAAGCACTAACCCTAATATCCCCCCTATTGGGCCTAAAAAAGCCCATCCAATTGATGCTCCTATCCACTTTGACATACTCATCTCTAAAAATTTATTTAAAGATAATATTATCTTAGTATAACTTGATTATATTATTAGTATTGATTTGTATATTTGTTTAAATTTAAAATTTATAAAAAATGTATCCTGAAGATTTAGTAATGCCCATGAGAAAAGAACTCGTCGATGCTGGATTCAAAGAACTAATCAATACTGAGGATGTAAATGCAATTATTGATAAAAATGAAACTACACTTGTTCTAGTTAATTCTGTTTGTGGTTGTGCTGCTGCAAATGCTAGGCCAGGCGCAATACAGAGCCTTGATAATAATAAATCGCCTGTTAATATCACAACAGTATTTGCTGGGGTTGATAAAGAAGCCACAGATGCTGCGAGAAAGTATATGGTCCCTTTTCCTCCTAGCTCGCCATCTATAGCATTGTTTAAAGATGGGGAATTAGTACATATGTTGGAACGGCATCATATTGAAGGAAGGCCTGCCGAATTAATTGCTGAAAATTTAAAAAATGCCTATAACGAATATTGCTAGTTATAGTACATTAATTTATCTAAAGTAATTTTTTGTTTTATCTCACTTAAGTTAATGACCATTAACTTTTTAATTTCATTTGGACGGCCATAGTTTTTATATACCGTATACTTTAGATATGTAGGATTATCCTGATTTTCTATAGTAAAATTTTCAATATTAATAATCCATTCACCTTTTTCAGAATCATCGATTATAAATTCTTCTGTATTATAACCATATTGTATCTCATCTATCATATTATCTCTATTATCAATAACCGTATGAGACCAATTAAAATATTTATTATTTGGGTTAACAAACTGAAGATTAAATTCAATATTTGGGTCAGTCCAATCAAATACAATTCTATAATCATAACCAAAGTCTTGCCATATATATTCAGGAAACAATCTACTTAAGGATTGCGCGGGAAATTTACTAAAACTTGAAGCCTTTGTGTTGGAAAAATACATTTGTGCTGCTTCGTTAGCAATAGTTTCTTCAAGTCCAAGCATATCAACCATTGATATTGATTTGTTAAGCATTTTTGAATATAGTGCTGCAGCCATTGGATAGTCCCCTAATTCTTTATAAATCAAAGCTAAATCCCTATAAGATTGTTCGTCTTTTGGTCTTATTTTTACAAGATATTGATATACAATTTTAGCATCTTCTAGTTTGCCTATTTCCTCCATTTTAAAGGCTAATGATTTTAATGCTTTTGTGTTATTTTTAGCTAATGCTGCTAAAGAGGTAAGTATTGAATACGCAAACTTATTGTCCCATTTAGAAAAATATTCGTAACATTCAAAATAGTATGGGATAGAAAGTGTATTAACATATTTTTTCTGATCCTTAAATATCCTTTTAGCGTCCACAAAACTCTTAGCAGATTTTAATTCCTTAATATAATATGAATCGATGGAGTCCTTAGCTAATCCTGGTAATTCCTCCACATAATCATTTCCTTTTACCAAAGCAGAATCAACGATCTCTGCAGAACCTCTAGCAAGAACATTCATCTTTATTATAAACACACCGCCCCTTCCTTCACTACCATATTTGTTTGTTGCTCCAAGTGATCTTAAAAGTGTTATACTTTCAATTTGTTGAGGATCTAGAAAATCAGGTGTTTCAGTATAAATCATCCCGTCAACATCAAAGATTGCGCTTGCGGAATTGTTGATTGAAAGACTTCCGCCTCTTACATAAATTGTTGCTTTATTTCCTGTAGAAGACATGTCTTGATTAGACCCTACTTGAACTCCTGCAAATTTCCCTCTGATAACATCAACAATTGAAATTGCCGCCGGAGATATTTCCTTGGCTGTAATAGTTGAGGCAGAGAATCCCATTGCATCTTTGTTTTTTTTTCCATATCCAGTGTCAACTTCCTTATCTATTACTTTTGAGGACTTTAATACTACCTCATCTAATATTTCTGCACTTGTCTTAAGTAATACATAAATATCGCCTAAGTCTTCAACCATAATTTGCTTCTCATCCATTCCTAAATAATTAACTATCAAAAGATCATTAAGATTTGCTTTTATGCTAAAATATCCTTCGAAATCTGATTTAGATTCAACCAGTGTATTTTTGATTCTTATGCTCGCTCCTTGGATTGGGCCAGAAACACTAAAAACTTTTCCATATATGATTTCTGTATCATCATCTAGGTAAAATTGGCTATTCCAAGCAATATTAGAATGCACTTGCTTTAAATAAAATTTATTAGTATTCCTTAAGAAATTATAAAGTTGCTTATAGGTAATTTCTATTGATTTATACCCATTTGATTTAATTACAAAAATATCCTGATCATTAATTAATTCCTCATTATAAACTAATTTAAATTGTCCATTTTCATTAGTTAATGTTGCAATGTTTTTATTGTTAAAACTTATCTCGCTGTAGGGAATTGGCTGATTGGTTTGATAGTCTAGGACATAGGCGTCAATTGTAATTTGATATTGAGCCAAAATTGTTGAGGGAATAAAAAAAAATAAAAAAATAATAGTTTTATTCACTAGAAACTTTTTGTTTTATTAAAGTGCAAATATGATAAATAGTTTTTGGAAAAAAGTTAAAAAAACTCTAATATTTAGTTAAAATTTGGCCTTCTTTTTTCTAAAAAAGCCTTTGTGCCTTCAACAAAATCTTCACTTTGAAAACAATTACCAAACTCTCTTCTTTCAACTTCATATCCATCTATTCCGTCCTTATAATTAGAATTAATTACTGCTATGCTTGCCTTAATTGCTAAAGAAGAGTTTTTTAATATTTTTACTGCTATTTCATTTGAAGCCTCCATTAAATTTTCCTGGGAGACAACCTTATTCACTAAACCTAAAGACAAAGCATTATTGGCGTCTATCATTCCTCCTGTCAATATTAATTCCATTGCTTTTCCTTTGCCTATTAATTGAGGAAGTCTTTGAGTTCCTCCATAGCCAGGAATTACTCCAAGCGATACTTCTGGTAGTCCCATTTTTGCATTTTCGCTAGCAATTCTAATATGACAAGACATTGCTAATTCTAAGCCTCCTCCTAAAGCAAATCCATTAATTGCAGCAATAACTGGTTTTGATAAATTTTCTATAAAGTCAAATAATTTTTGGTGGCCATTTAGTGAAAGATCATATCCTTGATTTGCAGTGAAATTAGAAAATTCACTTATATCTGCCCCTGCAACAAATGCTTTTTCTCCTGCTCCTGTGATAATAATAACTCTTATATTATTGTCTCTATCAGCGATTGATATTGCTTGATGTAATTCAGCAATTGTTTCAATATTTAATGAATTTAATTTTTTTGGTCTATTAATTACAACCTTTGCAATTTGATTAAATGTTTCTAAAAATATATTATTGTATGACATACTATTTTATTTTTTTAGGGAAAATTATTTTAAAAGTAGTTCCCTGATTTTCTTTTGTTTTAAACGTAATGGACCCATTATAAGCCTTTATAATACTCTGTATCATTGATAGTCCTAACCCCATGCCACTAGATTTTGTAGTAAAGTTTGGTTCAAATATTTTACTTCTATTTTCTTCTGAAATACCATTCCCATTATCCTGTATGTTTATTACAATATTATTTTTATTAGAACTCACCCTTACTAAAATCATTGGTACTCTATTTTCAGGAATCGCTTGAATTGCATTATTTAATAAATTAGTTACGATTCTTATTAGTTGTGTTCTATCAAATAAAGTTAGAATTTCATTATTTTCAGTAGAAAATTCTATATAGTCTTTATCAAAAATATCTAAAGCTAACTGAACTACTTCTACAACATTAAGCAGCTCTCTTTTTTGTTCTGGCATATTTGCAAAATCTGAAAAAGCCGTAGCTATTGAACTCATAGTATCAATTTGCTCAATTAAAGACTTACTAAACTCTCTTATTTTATTTTTGTTTTTTACATCATCTAGGCTAAAGTTTTTTTCAAAAGACTGGATAGTTAGTCTCATTGGAGTTAATGGGTTTTTTATTTCATGTGCTACCTGTTTTGCCATTTCTCTCCATGCTGTTTCTCTTTCACTCCTTGCTAATTTTATTGCACTATTCTCTAAGTCATCAATCATTGCATTATAGGAATCTATTAATATTGAAACTTCCATAGGAGTTTTTTCAATATCTATTTTCGCATTCTCCTTATTAAGTTTGGTTGTTTTAATTTTTTCACTAATCCTAGTTAGGGATTTAGTAATATAATTTGAAAGAAAATAGGCAAAAACAAAAGCAATTAAGGCCATGCCTAAATGTACTATCCCTAAATTCTTTAAAAAAGATTGTAATTCATTTTTACTTAAAGAATCATCCATATAATAAGGCATGTGTATAATGCCTATTGGATTATTCTTGTTATAAATTAAATTATATGATGATTTGCTATATTTAGTTTCATTATTGTCTTCAACATATCGTCTGTTACTTTCATCCTGAAAAAATGTTAATATTTCAGAAGATAAAGCCTTGTCAAATCTATCCGTATCCCCAGGAATTGAACTTTTTAATAACCTCCCTTGTAAATTATATAGCTCAAATGGAATTTCATGAATATCTGTTATTTCAATAATTTTATTATCAGGGATAGAGTCTAGTTTTTCAATCTTACTATTCGATAAAAAATAATTTAGATTTAATATCAAATGATTTTCTTTTCTTTCTAACCTTTCTTCATGATAATCTCTAGACTGATTGTTAAATACTATAATTGTTACTGCAGTGATTAGGATTGATGCAACAGCAACGAGCAATATCATATAATAAAATATTCTCGAACTTAAAGAAGTTTTTCTATTGCCAATGATTGTTTTCAAATTAATATGTCTGGGTTTTATATTAAAATTACTAATAATTTATTCTTATCCTGTGTATTTATAAATTAATAAAATGCTAAGCTGGTATGATCTTTGAGTTGTATATTTACATTATAATTAAAGAAAAAGAAAATGATTCAAAAAACACTAAAGTGGGTGGCAATAACTTTTGCTGGTTTAATAGCGCTAATATATGCTTTTGACGTAGACTATTTATTAAAAGGGACAAGAGTTATTTACCTTACAGGCAATAACACAGCATATTTGTCTGACTACAAATATTTTGATAATAGAGTAATTGATCCATCTCCTGTTGCTCAGCCTTGGGCAAAGCACAATGACTATAACACTATTATAGAAACAGATGAGCTTGCTGCAATTAACAAAGAAAGGGAAACTAAAGCATTTTTGGTCATTAAAAATGATAGTATTGTTTTTGAAAAATATTTTGATGGCTATAATGAAAGTTCTAAGTCTAATGCTTTTTCAATGACTAAAAGTATTACAGTTACGCTGCTTGGTAAAGCAATTATGGATGGTAAAATAAAAAGTCTTGATCAGCCTGTAGGTGATTTCTTTGATGAATATAAAACTGGTCTTGGAGCAGAGTTAACTGTAGGTGATTTGGCATCCATGTCATCAGGAATGGAATGGAGTGAAAAATATTATAGTATTATTAACATTACGTCTGAAAGTTATTTTACAGATGATTTGAGATCTCTAATTTTAAATCAAAAAATTATTAATAAGCCTGGACAAAAGTTTAGGTATTCTAGTGGAGACACTCAGCTTCTTGGAATGGTTATTGAAAAGGCAACCAACACTAATCTTTCTGATTATTTAAGAAATAATTTTACAATTCATATGGGATTTGAAAATGAAGCCCTCTGGCAATTAGATAGTGAAGAAAGCGGCATGGAAAAAGCTTATTGTTGTTTTGCTAGCAATGCTAAAGACTTTGCAAGGTTTGGAAAATTATATAAAGATAATGGGAAATGGAATAATGAAATATTGTTAGATTCTACTTTCATAAATAAAGCAATAAATCCAGTTTTTGATACTAGTCCATATTATGGATATGGTTGGTGGCTGTATAATTATAATGGAAAGAAAGTATTTACTATGAATGGACATAGAGGTCAATTTGTTATTGTATTCCCTGAAGAAGATATAATTATTGTTAGGCTTGGCGATAAAAATATGAGAGGGGATGATGATGATGATGATGGGGATTTATACAAATATATTTCAGGGGGGTATAAACTAGCAACCTCAATAGACTAATTTTTGAAAAAAAACAATTTACTTAAAGTAGCTAGGCTGAATGTTAAGCTTGTCAATACTTCTTCAAACGATATTTTATTAAACAACATTTCATTTGAAATATCTAAAAATCAAATTGTAGGATTAGTTGGGGAATCAGGTAGCGGGAAATCACTTACGGCTCTTTCTATTTTAAATCTTCTTAGCAATAAAACATATGATTCTTCTGGGAAAATTCTTTTTAAGGGGAAGAACATATTAGAATTAAATTTAAATGAACTTCAAAAAATAAGAGGCAATGATATTTCAATGATCTTTCAAGAACCAATGAGTGCTCTAAATCCAACCATGAGTATTGGGAATCAATTAATTGAACTTTGCAAAAGGCATTTAAATTTAAATGGTGATGAAATAATAATAAAAATTAATGAATTAATTAAAAAGGTAAAGCTTGATGATATAAAAAATTTATTAATAAAATATCCTCATGAAATATCTGGTGGTCAAAAACAAAGAGTCATGATAGCAATGGCTCTTTTATGTAATCCTTCATTACTAATTGCTGATGAGCCCACTACTGCGCTTGATGTAACTGTTCAAAATGAGATCATTCAACTAATAAAAGATTTACAAAAAAGCGAAAATTTAAGTGTAATCTTTATATCACATGATTTGGCTGTAGTTAGCAAGATAGCTGACAAAATTATAATAATGAAAAAGGGAAGTATTGTTGAAGAGGGAGATGCAAATAATTTATTTAAAAAAGCAAAGGATCCGTACACAAAAGCATTATTCTCAGTTAGGCCATCAAAAAAAATTAGACTAGAAGAACTCCCCACAATTGAAAAAATGCATAATAATGAATTTACTGCTAAAATAATTTCAGCTGAAAATAGAAAAAATAAACACAAGAAAATTTATTCAAAGCCTCCTATATTGAAAATAACAAATATTAATAAAAGCTATATTTCAAAACTAGGGATGTTTAGCAAGGGAGATCATTTCAAAGCATTAAAAAAAATAAATTTAGAATTATATGAAGGTGAAACGCTGGGTTTAGTTGGGGAGTCTGGTTGTGGAAAAACTACGCTAGCAAAAACAATATTGCAGATTGAAAAATCTGAATCAGGATCTATAATATATAAAGGGACTGAGCTAACAAAATTGTCTTCTAAGGAGTTTAAAAAATTTAGAAAAGACATACAACTAATTTTTCAAGATCCATATTCATCTCTAAACCCTAAACTAAATGTTTGTGAAACAATTATAGAACCAATAAAATATCATAAGATATTAACCAACAAGAAGGCGCTTATTAAAAGAGCTGTTCAATTATTAATTGATGTTGGGTTATCTTCCGATTTTCTTTATAGATATCCGCATGAACTATCAGGAGGGCAAAGGCAAAGAATAGGAATTGCAAGAGCAATTAGTCTAAATCCAAAAATAATAATCTGCGATGAAGCTGTTTCGGCATTAGATGTTTCTGTGCAAGCGCAAGTACTTAATCTTCTAAACAAATTAAAAAATGATTATAATTTCACATATATATTTATATCTCATGACCTGTCAGTAGTCAGGCATATGTCTGATAATGTTATCGTAATGAATAAGGGAAAAGTAGAAGAATCTGGAGATCCAGATAAAATATTTAATAGCCCTAAAAAAAAATATACCAAAAAATTAATTGATTCAATTCTGTAGATACAAAATATTAAAATAACTTTAGTTATGATAAAAATTTGGGAGCCCAAAGATTTTAAGGGATCGAACTTGTATCGATTTTTAACTTATGTAAATCAAAAAAATGGATTAACATTAACAGACTATGCTTCACTTCATAAATGGTCTATAGAAAATTTAGAAGACTTTTGGTTAGCAATAGCATTATTTTTTAAAATTAACTTTTTGTCTAAACCCACCAAAATTTGCCATGCTCAAATCCCATTCTATAAAACTCAATGGTTTGCCAATAGTACAATAAGCTATACTACTCATCTGCTGCGTTTTGCTAAAGCTAATTCATTAGCAATAATTTATAGAAGTGAATTAGAAGATCAAATAAAGATTTCATGGAATTCTCTATTGAATAGAGCTTCGGATATAAAAAATCAACTTATAGAGGCTAAAGTTAAAAAAGGAGATATTGTTGCTGGATGTTTATTAAACCATCCTGATACAATTGCTTCCTTTATTGCAACAAATGCACTTGGAGGAGTTTGGGCTTGTTGTTCTCCTGATTTTGGACTTGAAAGTATAGTAGATAGATTTGGTCAACTAAAACCCAAAGTACTTTTAGCGCATAATAAGTATACTTATAATGGAAAACCGTTTGATCAATCAAAAAAAATTATAGCATTAGGAAAGAGACTGACCTCTATAAAAAAAACATTAGTTTTCTCAGGCAGTTTTGAAGATTGGGATTTAAAATCAAAATCATGGTTTGATTTACAGCCTGTAGCTGTCCCATTTGAACATCCTATTTGGGTGTTGTTTTCGTCTGGCACAACAGGTAAGCCAAAAGCAATAACACATAGCACTGGAGGTATTCTTATTGAACAATACAAGTCCCTAGCATTACATCAAAATTTGCTTGTGGGTGAAAGATTTTTTTGGAATACCACCTCTGGATGGATGATGTGGAACTATGCCCTCGGATCTCTTCTGTGTGGGGCCGTGCTCTGCCTATATGACGGAGCTGCTAACTTTCCTGATTTAGGTGCTCAATGGCGTTTTGCAAAGGCAGCAAAAATTAATCATTTTGGAAATGGTGCTCCATTATATATTCAAAGTATGAAACAAAATATAAAAGAAGTCAATGACACTGATTTACTAGATTTAAAAACCTTAGGGTCAACTGGATCACCGCTGTCTACAGATGCCTTTATATGGTTGCAAAAAAAATTACCTAAAGCTCAAATCATTTCATTAAGTGGAGGGACTGATGTGTGTTCTGCATTTATTGGAGGGAACCCAATGCTCCCTGTTTATGCTGGATACTTGCAATGTAAAATGCTTGGTGCTGCAATAGAGTCCTGGGATGTAAACGGGAGTTCAATAGAAAATGAAACTGGAGAATTAGTTTTAGCTAAACCTATGCCTTCAATGCCTATTTACTTTTGGGGCGATAATAATTTTGACAAGTATTATGATTCGTACTTTTCTAATAATTCAAATGTTTGGACACATGGTGATTGGATTTCTATTGATTCTAAACGTGGAATATTAATGCAAGGTCGTTCCGACGCTACTTTAAATCGTAATGGCATTAGAATTGGCACATCTGAAATATACATGGCATTAGACAGATTAGATAATATTAAAGATTCTTTAATTATTGAATTTCCAATGAAGGAAAGCTCTAGTAGTCAGTTATTGCTTTTTATAGTAGCCACAAGTTCTTTAAATGAAAAGTCAAAAGCTGAAATTAAACAACATCTAAAAAAGCAATGTTCACCGCGTCACGCTCCAGATTATATTATCCCGGTAAAAGAAATTCCTTATACAATAAGCGGAAAAAAAATGGAAATTCCTGTTAAAAAAATATTCTCAGGATTCTCAATTGATAAAGTTGCCGCTCCAGGAGCTATGCGTAATCCTGAAAGTCTAAATGCTTTTGTAGAAATTAGAAATAAAATGAGTTTTTAATAAGAAAAAATTCAGGTTAAAAATCAATTTCGAGTATTTCTTGATCAGTATTTTTCCCAGTTCCTAGGCTGTCTATAACAAATTTATTACACTCCAATTCAATTGTCATATAATCAGGTTTTTCAAACGCTTCCTGTGATACATTTAAAATAGAATCTTGATAACAACTTTTCATATATAGCCCCCAAATAGGTAAGGCCATTGTTGCTCCTTGTCCATATGCTATCTCCTCAAAATGAATAGACCTGTCTTCTGCTCCTACCCAAACTCCTGTAACCAAATTAGGGACCATTCCAATAAACCATCCATCGCTTTGATTTTGGGTAGTTCCAGTTTTGCCTGCAATTGGATTTTTAAATTCATACGGATATCCTGTTACCACATTTTTGTATGCTAAATTATGTTCATCTGAGCCCACGGTTCTCAATCTAGTTCCAGAACCTGAGCGGGTAACTCCCTCTAATAAATTCACTGTTACATATGCCGCCTCCTCACTTAATACATCCCTTGTTACGGGCTTATATTCATATAAAACTGTACCATTTTTATCTTCAATTTTTTCTACAAATACCGGTTTCGTATACACTCCCTTATTCGCAAATGTAGAATATGCTGCAACCATTTCATATACGCTTAAATCTGGAGTGCCTAGTGCTATAGAAGGAACAGCAGGAATGCGCTGCTCTATCCCCATGTTTTTTGCAAGTTTAACTACAGGTCTGGGTCCAATTCTATCAATTAATCTAGCTGTAACGGTATTAACTGAATTGGCTAAGGCATTTTTTAAAGTTCTTGTTCTGCCATATTTATCACCTGAATTTTTTGGACACCATTGTTCTACATTTCCAAATTTATTTTTTTCTATACAAAATCGGCTATCTGGAAAAGTATCACATGGAGAAAGATGAAGCTGATCAATAGCAGCAGCATATACAAAAGGCTTAAAAGTTGAGCCTGTTTGTCTTTTTCCTTTTTTAGCCATATCATATTGGAAATGTTTATAATTCATTCCTCCAACCCAAGCTTTTATAAATCCGTTTGAAGGATCCATTGACATCATTCCAGGTCTTAAAAAGGATTTATAGTATTTCATTGAGTCAATAGGCTCCATTATTGTATCAATGTCTCCATCCCAAGAAAATACTGTCATCTTTGTGGGTTCAAAAAATGAGGCTTCAATTTCTTCAGGAGTTTTTTTCATATCATATCTCATTTTTCTCCACCTTTCAGATCTTTTCATTGAAATTCTTAATAAGGTGTCTACCGCCCCACTAGTTAATTCTCTAAAAGGAGATATTGAGTCGTCTACAGCTTCATTTTGTTTAAAAAATTCCTGCTGTAATCTGGGCATATGTTCTGCTACTGCTTTTTCTGCATATTCCTGCATACTATAGTTAATGGTGGTATAAATCTTAAGGCCATCAGAATTTAAATTATATTTTGATCCATCAGGTTTTCTGTTCTCTTTACTGTTAACCCACTCCTTCATGTATCCTCTTAAATATTCTCTAAAATAAGTTGCGAGTCCCTCTCTATGAGATTCCGGAGTATAATTTAATGAAAGCGGCTGTAGTTTAATTGAGTCTTGGATTTGTTCGTTTATATAACCATATTTAAACATTTGATTCAATACAACATTTCTTCTGTTTTTTACTCCTATAGGGTTTCTGTGTGGCCTAGGATTATATAATGACGAGTTTTTTAACATTCCCACTAATATTGCTGACTCATTAACGTTTAAATCAATCGGCTCCTTCCCAAAATATATTCTAGCTGCACTTCTAACGCCATCAGCATTGTTATTAAAATCATAGATGTTTAAATATTGGGCAATAATTTCATTTTTTGTATACTGTCTTTCAAGACGAATAGCAATAATATATTCTTTAATTTTTTGCGAAATTCTAGCAAATGTATTTTTTGATCCTTCTCCATGAAATAATTGCTTGGCTAATTGTTGGGATATTGTACTTCCTCCTCCATCTCTTCCAAATTTTAATATCGCTCTAAACGTGGAGATAATGTCAATTCCAGAATGACTATAAAAACGAATATCTTCTATAGAAAGCAATGCTTCTACAAGATGTCTGGGTAATTCATCAAATGTAACAGGAGTTCTATTGTCATTAAAATAATATTTCCCCAATGTTTTATTGTCTGAAGAAAATACCTCGCTTGCTAAATTTGTTTTGGGGTTTTCCAACACTTTAAGATCTGGCATTTCACCTAAACCTCCAACAGAAGCATAATAAAATATTCCCGTAATTCCTGATATAATTGTAACAAAACACAACCACATGTAAAGTATGTACTTAAAATATTTCTTTTTTTTCGTATTTGAATTTCTATACTCCATAAATTTTATACTATTAATCCAATATTTTTTCAATACTATAGCCAATATCTAAAATTCCTTCAAGGGATTCAAGTCCTTTTGTGATATTCACCAATCGCATTGCATGCTTAAGGGTTAATTGATATTCTACATCTTTATCAATAGAAAAATTTTCCTTATACAGAAGCTTGTTTTCTACAATATTTATAAATTTTCTTCCTATTAATTCTCCTTGATTTGTAGTCATTGGATACTCTAGAGTGTCAACAACTAATAGCCCTTTAGAATTTTCTAATGTTGCTATTATAAAAATATTGTTAAACATATATTCATTGTTTAACCTAACTTTTATATATGTATTATAACGTTCAGATGAATCCTTTATTTGAAAATTAAATTTTAAAATACTGTCCTTATGCCACGACATTGGCAAGGAATTATATTGATTAACCAAAACCTCATTTCTACATGAAGTGAAAACAATTGCTATAATGATTAAACATAATCTATATATCATTATTTGTGTGATTTATTATACTTGGGACGCTTAGGTTTATCAAATCTTGTTATACTATTGCTTTTTAAAGATAAATTATTTTCATTGGTTTTATTAGTGATTATTGCAAAGTCTTCAATGGAGCTAACGGATTCTCCTTGTTTATTAATTTGA
>Ga0187827_10004216_pt1 | contig 17825 bp, 17 predicted proteins | sample ETNtaG_39_FD_167969 | JGI IMG/M metagenome (GOLD analysis project Ga0187827, IMG submission 167969) | Marine microbial and viral communities from oxygen minimum zone, Eastern Pacific Ocean - ETNP2014_SV_150_PacBio MetaG (Illumina Assembly) | ecosystem: Environmental > Aquatic > Marine > Hypoxic... | reverse complement strand
AGTGGACCAAGTAGAGGGTTTATCCGGGGGGACCCAAGTCCGGATAGAGAACTGCAATATCCGAGAGCCCTTCGACGGGCTTCTGCAGGTTAGCTCCGGGATGTTTACCCGGATCGTAGTGGAAAAGAAGTAAGAAAAAAACTTAGTCCAGTCACAATATATGCGGGGACTCTGAACCCTCAAAGCTATGTTCAATCATCACTTTGGTCTCCCTCTAGCGCCTCTATTTGAGTATGTTGTTCTCTCAAGTAAACGCTCGCATATGAGGGCTGGGCGATCCGGATCTCTATGGTGGAAACAAACCGCTCTTTTCCTTCCTCTCCAATGTGCTTATCCGTTCCTATCTCAATCTTATCAACCTCAAGATCCTTTAGAAAGACACTCTGAAGCATGTTGATGGCGTCCACGGCTTTAGTGATATGCCGCCCCCTCGCCCTCAAGATAACATGTTCTGTGCCTGCGTTGAATAAGGTCATACAAGCAACCACGTAGTTCATGATGGGCTTAAGCCCAACGACAACGAAATCCCTAGAAGATTTGAGAGGTGAGTTGTTCATTTCTTATTTTCTATAAAGCTCTCCCTTATTAAAATTCTACATCCAGTGCACCACGAAAGTGCCTATCAAAAACAGTCGAAGATTTATGAAGGGCTGCTTTCCCCGATGAATAAAGAAAATCGCCACAAGTTCTCTATCTACTAAGGGTAATGCTACGCTCAGCAAGCCAAAATGGAGACCAGAGTGTGGATTCAACCTAATATCAAGTGTAAATATCATGAGGGTCCTAGGCCTGAAAATAATAAAATCCCTAAGAAAAGAATATTATGGGAAAGAAAGGTACAAAAAAGGGAGCAGTAGACTCCAAGATACGCGCTGCGTTCAAAGAGGTCTATCTATGAAACCCTCTTCCCAGCATATCAAATTATAGGCGTTAGTCTTTCAAGGGTTCATCAGGACAAAAGAAGTAGAAATACTATTACAGGGGTTAGAAAACTACATGGGCTACGATTACACTAAGGACGAGTAAAATAGCTCCCCCTAGAACGAACTCTGGCCTTATCTTTATGCCATATGCCTCGTCCTGAAAGAAGCGCATCAGTCCCGCACTAGAAGCAGGCATAGATGGAGTGCTCTCTTTTTTCTTCTTGCTCATTTAAGCATCTCTTTTCTTGAATGGAGACTAGGAGAAAAAGGTTTGGTTTAGTCTACTGTTATTAACCTCTCATGAAATCTGTAAGACTGATCTGTTTATCAAGCTGTTCCTTTACATCCTCTTCTTCACGGAAAAGTGATTGGAGCTCTCCGTTTACGAGGAACAGCCTATCGCTATAATAGCTATCTAAGTCAAACTGTTGTACGAGGTTCAGAGCGGGAGAAACGTATTTCTTAATGCCTCCTTTGTACACGGTGAGGCTTAGCTTGCCACCGCAGCGAAGGCATACCCCTTTAAGTGGGACCCGCCGGTACTTCCGGTTGCAGCCCATGCAACGGAACTTCTGACTGGTGAAAGCCCTGAGGTTTCCGAAGATATCCTTCATGAAATGACTTGTTATCACCTTGAGCGCGACGACCTCAGCGTCTACAGCCCAGATCTTTTCGCTTAGATCCAGCTGACTCTCTAGTTTTTCTAGCATAGACTTAAGGGTAGTATATGCCCCGAAATGAGCCCCTAGGTTGATATCACTGCAAACCTCGGTGTACTTCATGTCTTGGAATTGGCCGATCGACCCAATCCTGTCTCCGATAGTCTCGATAACGGCGGCATACTCTCTAGGGTTTGCACCCTGCTCGCAAAGCGAATAGAATTCAGGGGGATATGCAGACATTACATCGACATTGAGGGCTTCCTTATCTACCTCACTGGGGTTCAGCACGGGGATAACATAGAGAGGCGCATCCATGAGACCTCCGCTCTGCTCTGGGAGGAAGTCCCGGCTAAAGTTGAGAAGGGGATCCAACGCCAGCATAATACCGTCCTCGTCTCCGTCACAGTTACGGCGCTTTGCTGCATGCCATAGGGGATGTGCATAGCAAACTCGGGTTCTGGTATAACCGATAACACGTCCTATGATGGTAGCGCTGGTGTGGGGAGCAAGTCCATGGATGAGTTGCCCCACCATTTGGCCCCTTTCATTGATCTGGTAGTAGGGATCTACGCCGTAAAATAATGTAAGGAGGTCATCTATGAACTTCGAGGCCTTGACAAGATAGTCGCCGCAATCCTCTGGTAAAACGATGTCTTGGACCTTGAGCTCTAACATCTGATCGGCATTCTTCAAGGGATTCCCATGCATGTCATAGATATACCCGAGATTCCGGAGCTGCTCTATGTTACCTCCAACCTCTGAGGGGGTAAAGTGGGTGAGAGGAACATCAGTGAGATCGTATCTTAATGTGCCATCCTTGAAGACTGAGAGATCATAACGAGCCCTGAGAAAACCTTTCTCAAGGGGCTCCGCAGTCTTATTCTTATTCATGAGTGCCTTTACACATTTGAATCGTGCCGGGAGCTGTTCTCCTAACTTGGCTCCAATCTTTTTCCAGGCTTGATCTAAAAGGCTCCTCAGGTCTAGGTCCGTTGAGTGACTGCAATTAGTTTCCACTTTGCAGACTGGGCAGACCATGGTATCAACTGCCCTCCCGCATCTAGGACATCTTTTTCGCGCAATAGCTGTCTCCCCGCAGACGTGGCAACAGACCCCGTAGCAAAGTGTCCCGCACTGGGAGCAGTAATTGGCAGAGATTTGAATAGCGGTAGTCTGTCCCTTTTTAGTCTTTAAAATATTCCTTTGTGCACCCCCGGCACTACCGATGGGAAAGAGGCCATGAACATAGGGGGACATTTTCCTTTCTTTTGCCTTCTCAGGGCGCCCCATCCTGGCACCCACATGAACAGGCGCCTTATCCCTGATGTCGATGTCTGAAAGGGCCCTAACAATCTCCAAGGGCGTCCCTTCCACTACGTCTATTTTTGATTCATATAATCTGAGAAGTTTTTCTAAAATTGGGGCGACCATGTCAAGGCCCACCATACTTCCAAAATAGTCATGAGGTATCAGGAGCATTTCTAGGATTCTCTTAGTTTCGGGTTCTAACCTAAGTTCATAAGGGGCTTGGGATGGCCATGATTCCGCAAGGGCATTTCGGAGCCTTAATAATTCTTCTCGAGTTACAGCATTCCATGTATAGGTATACCTCGGGTGGAGGGGTACTCCAAACTCTGTCAAGGTAATAGCTTCAATGGGACTGGGTATTGTGTCTTTTTTCGCTATAAACGCTTCAAGTCTCGTGGTGCTAATCGGGGTTCCAAGACTGCTTTTGTTTATGGTGTGCCTCAGGTCTTGTACCCATTGGTTCTCGTCGTAACCCGACTTTAACAGTGTCTTATTGTTCTGGAGGAAATCTCCAACGTTAACTAGAACATCCCCGAGGAAAAGAATCTCCTCAATTCTCTCAAAAAGCCTGTTGGCTTCATTCTCGGTCTCTATGCGTACGACTGAGCCATCCTTGAGCTTGACAACGGGAGCTTCAATGGAGTCTACTGGTGTAATAGCTGCAGATTTCCCAGGGAGCTCTATACGAAGCTGGACCCCGGTGCAGAGGAATCGGTTAAGGATGATCATAGTTGCTGGGTGAACTCCCACAGCGGCAAGCCCTGTAGTCCTAGCGCGGCCGTACCTTAGCCTGAAGCCGCCAATTCTGTTTGGAAAAGAAAAGACGGGCCGGCCGACGATGATTTCCGCCATAAAGCTTGCCTCAGGCTTCTTCTTAGAGTTAATTTCTGCCGGTTTGTTTCCGATATTAACCAGCCAATCCCAACCCTCCAACCTGAGAGACTCGCAAATCCCATGTAGCTTCTTTGCCCGCCCCACGATGCCATCAATGACAACTATAAGGGCCCCGCCTCTGAGACGATTTGTTTCAATCCCAGGAATATCCCTATAGTTGGAGACCTCGAAATGATCAGTGGAGACCCCAGTTGCCTCCACTGTGAGGCACCTGAGCGCGTAGTCCAGGTCGGCTTCGGTAACATGAAACTGAAACCGCCTCACCCTCTGCCTGTAGAGTGTCACCTCTTCAATGAACCTGCCTATAGTGTCATCTGATGGTTTAAACCTGTCAAGGCCCAGCATCCGTCTAACATAATCGGCAACTACAAGGGTTAGGGCTTGGGCGGTACCTCCTGCTGGTCGAATGGGCCCCGCAAAATATACTGCGAGATAGCTCGTCTTGTCAGAGTTCTGTTTTATTTTTATTTCTGGGATGCCTTGAATAGGGGCTACAGTGACCCCCTCGGTCACAATGGCGAGGGCCGTTCGAACCGCCTGGTCAGCCGCGTCTATTGCTTCGAGCCTCCCAAATCGTCCTTCCACGATTTCACCTGCGATTTTAAAGGCCATGGCACGACGGTCCATACCCTCGAGCTCGCGCATTCTGTCCCTGATGCCTGAAGGACCAATGAGCTTTTCAATGCGCTCAGCGATATCATGAGTGATCTGAGGTTCGGGCTCAAGGCTAGGGTCTAGACCATTCCTTTTTGCATTACGAGCTACATCGTATAGATCGTTAAGCCCGTCTACTAAGGAGTCAAAATATTCCGCGGCTTCGGAGGACATTGAGATTTTTGTCAATGTAGACTCTCCGCTATTCGGGGCTATGGATTCTGCAGAGCATGATAGTGGGCCACTTTTCAAGCTCCCGGCCTGTCGATGAAATATAAGCCTCAGACGCGATCCCGCTTCTCTTCCCGACGCACTCCTTGCAGCGAACATGGCGCACGTCTGATGGACCATCGCAACTCCCGCAGTTCAATAAGAGCGTGTTCCCAAGCCCCCTGAGGGGGGTCCAAGAGTACTCATTTTCTTCGTAAACTGGTTCAAAATCGGGCCAAACGTCATATAACCGGGGCTTCAGAAGGACCTTTTTAAGTGCATTAAAGAAGCTCTCGAATGAGGTCAGAGTATCACCTAAACTCTATACTAGACACTATCTCGTTTATGCTTTCCCTGACTAGCCTATTCTCTTCAACTAGATTTCCTGTAACAATAATGTCAGCACCCGCATCAACGGCCTTTTTAGCCATAGATGCGTTTCTAATTCCCCCCCCAACAATAAGAGGCACGTCTAGTTGGTTCTTCACAACTTTTATCATAGTGGAAGGGACAGGAGCCTTAGCCCCCGACCCTGCCTCAAGGTATATGAAACGGGTACCAAGCATCTGGGATGCAAGGGCGTATGCAGTTGCCAATTCTGGGCGGTCATATGGAATGCCTCTTGCTTGGCCAATGTAACCAACGGTGCCTCCTGGCCCAATGATAATGTAACCCAATGGTATCGCCTCCAATCCATAACTTTTCACGGTATATGCCGCCATCGCTTGGGCATCTATAACATAATATGTGAGCCTTGAATTAAGAAGGGACATAAACCAAATAGCATCTGCATACTTGCTTATTCCCGTGATGTCGTTAGGGAATAGGATTATAGGAATATCTACTTTAGCTTTGATTTTCTTGATTCCAACATCGAGATCATACTTAGAGATTAGAGTCGATCCACCCACCATTAGCGCAAATGTTCCACCTTTTTTCGCCTCAGAGGCAATCTCTACGCTTTTCTTAGAGCCTATTTTTTGGGGGTCCAACAGTGTCATGTGGATAGCCCCCTTATCAATTATTGCTTCTTTAATTTGATTTTCAACAGAATCAAGCAATCTCCTCTTCCTCCTGGCTCCCATGAGTATAATATTGGTCTATGAAAGTACAGTAGGCATCTACGGACATTAAGTTTCTAGTGGCGGCGAAGCTTGTCCTGAGGGAGCAATTACTGCAGATCACTGTAGCTTTGCTCTCGGCCTTATTGATGCTTGCCTTCACAGTATTTTTGCCACATCGAGGACATAGAAAGAGCTCTGGTAAGGCCCTCCGAATGTATTTTGTTACCTGTTTTTTTCTGCGTCCCATTACAGTTTCACCATTGAGATTTTAGATCATCAGGTGAGGGAAGATAGTCTTAAGATTAACGGGAGATGACGCTTATGCTCATTTGTTTTTACCCGGTTAAGAATACTCTTAACTACTTCTAAATCCGCACCAGTTCGTAAGGAAATATCTTGCGAGGTATAGCCGTTCTTATAGTCTAACAAGATCATATCGATGGTATCATAGGTTGCTCCCATTTCTTTTTCATCAGACTGCCCAGGCCAAAGTCCAGCACTTGGGGTTTTATTTATGATCTTGGGGGGTATTCCCATGTATTTCGCTAGTTGCTTTATCTGACCCTTAAAAAGGTCTCCAAAAGGCATCAAATCAACCCCCCCATCCCCATATTTTGTAAAATAACCGGTCAAAAGCTCTGTTTTATTAGAACTTCCAACAACCATCATTCTTAGGGTATTTGCGTAATGGTAGGAAATTAACATCCGAATCCGTGGTCTAATATTGCCTGTAGATAATTTATCACATTTATTGTGATAAGGAAGGGTTTTACTTATGGAGTCTAGGATAGGCGTGATATCTACGATGTCACATGTTACATCATAAAGTTGCGTAAGATGAATCACATCCGTGATATCACGTTCAGATGTGATGTCACGTTCAGGCATAGTAATTGCATGTACACGTTTAGGTCCTAAGGCTTTTGCTAAATAGGAAAGTGTAAGTGCTGAATCAATTCCGCCACTTACTGCGATTATAGCTCCATTTAATCCGGATTTATGTACTTGATATGAAATAAACTTGGTAATTTTAGACGAAATTTCTATAGGGTCTATATTTAGGGATTCAGTACCAAACATGTTTTGTATTAATGTTTATTATGTAAAAAGATTCTGATTAGGTCTAAATTACATTAAAATGTAAAGTATCGTTATTTTATTTGTAGTATTTATCATTTTGGAGATTAAATATAAAAAAACCTTAAGGACAAAAAGACTAATATGACTTTTGAAATTGTATACACTTTTGTATACCAGGTATCTATAATTTAGGATGTAAAGTTATGAGGTATAGAGGTGTAAAATATTTTTAACCAGGTTCAAAAAATGATTAATAATATAAATAGAAATCCTATTATTTCTATTTTATTAAAAAACAGTAATTTAACTAATATACAATTCGAAAGCATTCTAATTGACCATTATTCGGAAAATATGAGCTCTAATCATATTAATTATGATAATAAGGCACTTTTAAGGTCAAAAAAGGTAAGCAGGGGATCATTTGGCCGTACTTTGAATCAGGGACGAAAAAATATAATTTCGTCTATTTATACAATAATCTTGTTAAGTTATATTGGAATATATGATACATACCCTTTTGAAGATTACAAAAATATCGCAGATAAATTAAGTGAATATACTTCATTTATTGAAAAATCTAATAATTCAAATTTAAATTTAAGATTAAAAAAATTAGAACTTGAATTAATGAAGGGTTTAGAGTCTTTGGCTAACCCTAAAAACCTCAAAAGTTTGTGATATCACAATAAATCACACAAGTTAAAAATCTACTCTAACAAATTTATTGATGAATAAATAGATCGGGTTAAAATAAAGCTGTTTTCTGAATAATTCTTAGTTATATAGTCATAATTGTCTATAATTGATAAAAAAGGCCTTTTTATTCAATAATTTGGAAAAGAGAAGATAAATATTAATTTGATGTATAAATTTTAGGGGATTTTATATTTATCGGCAAAAAAAACATTTACTTTTCAAAATTTTTTTTATATTAGTGTGATATCATATGATTTCCTGGATATCACACCAAATCACATAGAAGTTACATGTGATTTTTCAATAATTCATTTTTATTAACAATCAAAGTACCTCAATTATAACTAAAATATTTTAACAAAATTCTCTCTCCTATTAAGAATAACCGTTAAGAACTTGAATCCTAACAAATAGTTGATATTCTTATATGATAATAATAACTTTTTTTTATTAATATTCTTATATTATGTTATTTTTATATCATAAGAATAAAAACAATCATATACATCATCATCAATTTCTGTTATTGTCAACCTTATTATTTGGGAATAAAAAATGGAATTATTTTTTGCAACCTTAATGCTTTTTACAGTAACTTTTTTTGCATCTTTTATTTATTATCAAAAGATCCGTCTAGCTCATGAGGAATATACTAAATCTAAATTAATAGTAAAAGGAATAACTAACGGCTACAATAAGCAGGTCTCTAGGTTAAGTAAAGCTATTTCTGGTATGAAGGGCGAAGCATCAGAAACTTATGATGTAGCTCTTCAAGCCTTAAACATGAGCAGGAAGGCCATAGCGGCTTCTATATCAGGCGAAGCTGAAAGAAAAATCTTAACTAATATGTTCGAAGATACGAAAAATACAATAAATGACCTTAGAAAAGAGGTTCAGGTGATTTCGAAAAGACCAGTATCTATGTTGCCGGCTTCAATAGATGCGCCCATACCCCTTCAACAGAAGGATGTCCTAGATCAACTTACCCCAACGGAATTTGAAGTGCTTATTTTAATTGATGAATTGGCGGAGGGGTCTGTTCCGGAGATCCGCAAAAGAATCAAAAAGACCCGAGAACATACTGCAAGAGTTTTAAAGAAATTATTTGATAAAGGTTTCATTGACAGGAATAGCAATAGCATGCCCTACAGATATTACCTTAGGAAAGAAATAATGGAGCTTGTAAAAAATTATAATTCTCGAAACGAGATGAACCTTTAATCATCTCCGCAATTCTTAATTGCTATATTAGTTGAAACCATCCTGATAATTCATGAAGTCAACTCGAATAGGTGACGCACCTAAATTTAGTCCTGTGAAAGGTGCTATGATGGATCTAATAGGTGATGGTGAGCGAATGACCTTTATCCGGATCACATCCCAACCAGGCGTAACCTTTCCAAATCATTCCCATCATCACGAACAGATAGGAACCTGTATAGAAGGAAAAGGGATTCTTTCATGTGGCGAGATAGAGTTAGAAGTCAAGCCAGGGCATTCATGGGTTGTATCGCCAAACGAAATACACAAATTTGTAACCGGAGATGAACTAACAATCATTTACGAGTCATGGAGCCCACCACGGGAGGATTACCGCGAGCTCGCGAAAATGATTTAATCAGTTTTATCTTTATCATCTTCCGGAGATTATTTTTGTGTCTGAAAATTTGAGGAAAGTCCTTGAAGATATCATAAAGGCTGGTTACCAGCTTACAGCAGACGGGTTTGAGTATCTCAAGACCTTAGAAGGCGAGAGCCTCGGGGAAAGTGTTCAAGGCGCACTTACCCACGCTTCTAATACTTCACCAGAAATAACGATTCTAGACAAGGCCTTTCTTCAGGATGTCTACAAGAAAGATGAGAGGATCCCCAAAGCCTTCACATTTGCTTCCCGCACCCCCCGGACCAAACCCCTAGCTGCTGAATACGACGAACTGATACGTTTACCCGAGAATATTCCGGGGGAACCCGAAGGTAACATTAACGGATACTTAGAGCTTTTCCGGAATCGTTTCAGTAAGTTGGAGCGTATCCTCCGTCACCGGATTGATGTCAGAGACGCAGTCTCCATTAAAAGCGCGTTAAAAATGCCCCTCAAGTCAAAGTTGAAGGTTATCGGCATTGTAACAACAAGGAGGTCTAGAGGTCATCGTTTATTTTTAGACATCGAGGATCGGGAGGATTCAATCACCGTGATGGCGACAGACAGCGAAGTGGTTCGAAAAGGGCTTTCTATCCTCCAGGATCAGGTTCTTTGTATAGATGCTATTAAGTACCGTCAGGACCTCCTCGTCGCTAAAGACTTTATCTGGCCGGATATTCCAAGTAAACCCCCAAACAGATCAAAAGAGCCTTTATGTGCCGCGTTTCTATCGGACATCCATATTGGTAGCATCCACTTCAATAAAGAGCTCTTTGATCGTTTCACCCGTTGGATGAATCTCGAATTAGGTTCTCTGCAGTCCAAGAAGCTCGCAGGCCGGGTAAAATACGTAATTATCGCCGGGGACCTCGTAGATGGCATCGGGGTTTATCCAAACCAAATAAGGGAACTCGAGATCACAGATATACGGGAGCAATACAAGATCGCAGGGATGCTTCTTCAGGAACTCCCTGAATATGTTGAGATCATCATTATTCCAGGCAACCACGACGCAGTCAGGAAGAGTTTACCCCAGGATCCACTCTCCCGGGAATACGCTGAGGTCTTAGACGAGAACGCAAGGATTCACCTCTACGGGAATCCAAGTCGTCTCCAACTTCATAACGTTGAGACGTTCATAAGTCACGGAAAGGCCCTTGACGAGATCTTGGCACATGCCCCCGGTCTCGAATTTCAAAAACCGGTAGAAGGCATGGAACTTCTCCTTCGTTGCAGACACGTAGCCCCCACCTACGGTAGTTCGACACCTATCGCCCCGGAGAGGGAGGACCGATTAGTGATATCAACTACCCCCGATATCTTCCATATGGGGCATATCCACATTTTTGGAACCAAGAAATATAAAGGATCAACCTTAATTGCCTCTGCATCTTGGCAGAATCAAACACCCTTCCAGGTACGGGTCAACCTTACACCAACGATCGGAGTCGCTCCAATTGTAGACCTCCAGACCCATAAAGTTATACCCATTGACTTCAAGAAACTTGGGTAGACTCACAGGCCGCCAACTCCACTACTCTAGCAAGCTGATGGGGTCAGCTTATCAACACAAAAGTCTTGAGGTCTGCCATGTAGCCTTCTGAACTGAATTTTATGACCAAAAATAGATCTCCACTTTTCCCTGAATTACTCGAGTGCTATGAATTTCATCCCACCTTTTCGATATTACCCATCTTCACTCCCAGATAGGAAAGTGTGTCTTTATTATCGTATACCCTGCACTATGTATGGCTTTTTTGCAAAATTGATGACGATAAGGTTTCACGTTTTTTGTGATTCATATATACAATTATGTGAAATAATCGAAGGTTAATCTCCCGGGGATTAATACCAGAGGTCTCTTACTCTCTCACCATAAAGAGGGGTTTATCGGTGGTGTTAAGGACATTGACTTGGAGCTCAATGTGACTAAGTTCAAAGAACCTCCCTTAGTCTATGATGCCTTCACAGAAAAGCGCCTGGCCTAGGAGGTCTCATTTTAAGGCATCAAAACATCCCCCTCGCACCTCATAAAAGACGGAGAGGGGTCATCTGGTGTTAATACTTCTCGATCTTACCGAAGATATCGGATATAATAAGAAGTTGGGGGTAGAGGGCAGAGGGCACCTCGACGACCCCGTCGTGGACGACTATCCTCTTTATATTTTCCATAGTTTTCTTGTTAAGGTCCTTTTCGAAGGTAAGGCGTCCCGAAGTTTCTATTCTGAATGGACCCACTTCCTTCTTGAGGCCTAGTATATCCTTCTTGGAGAGAGTGATCTCCCCCTCATTTTTGAGAGTAAATGTGCCTGAGTTTTTTTCCTCGTTTAAGTTAGCCTTGCCATTCTGGTGGCCTCCCTTGAGGAAGTCCGTGAGTGCTTGGTTCATCACCTCACTGACCCGTTTGCCATCCTTTTTTGCCATAGTGAACACCTCATGGTATAGCTCTGTATCGAGCCCACGGATGGCTACAGTTTTACGAGGCACCTTAATAACACAACCACACGCTAGAATGTTTACTTGTTTACATGTTAACAAGTTATCTTATAAGGTTGTCTAAACGGTTGTATGATGAAAGACCACGGCCGATTTCTTGGTTGGGGTCTAGGCTGTAATTGTATGTTAGATCTAGACGGTACCATGAGCTTTAAAAAGCGCTCGGAAACCCATGACGGGAGAGGGCACAACTTCGGTAGGTTTATCGCTATCTATCGCCAGCTTTTGCTTCTGAATAAGAAGAACAACCTCGCGACAACACTCAAGAACATTCAAGAACTCCTTACCTTTACCGAACAAGTGTTTTCCTCCTCAGCAGTGGCCGAGGTGTTCCTATACTTCTGTCTACATGGGGCCTCCACCGCTTGGATTCTTCAGAATGAGCTAAGCCTCCCTGAGGCCACTGCTTACAGGGCCTTGAAGAGGCTCAGGTCAATGGGCATCGTGGTCCCCGCACTCAAGGTATCCAAGGTTCCAAGTTCAAAGGGAGGTCCTCGTCCCACTGTCTGGGCGCTTGAAGGGTCATCCAATGAGGAGGTGGCCAAATCTCTTAGGCTACACTTTAAGTTACTAAGCCCAAAATTCCAAGTGGCGGAAACAGTGGCCCAGACCATCCTTGAAGAATACATCATCAAAAGGAAGGTGAACGAGATCAGTTACCAGGAGATTATGGTCCAAGTCAAGGCGCTACATATTCCCTTTAGGACCCCGGACATTGCCAACCTTGCTGCAACATATCTCAACGAGCGGGGTATTAAGGTCTGGCGTTAGAGCTTAGCTAGCCGCGTAAACTAGAACGCCGTCCCGGATTCTTTCTTCCGCCCTCTCCTATTCCTAAGATAGATAAGATGGGCATATGTCTCCGCAGCTGCCATCCTCTTGGTCCAGAATTGCATCTCGTTCCAGGGCCTGCTATTCCATGAGATAACAGATGATACCCCGAAGACCGTCTCAGCACCCCCCTTTAGCGCGGCAATGATATCCTCGCAACGTCCCTCATGATGAGTCATTAGGGAGGAGACCCGCCCCGCGAGATCATGGAAAATCCTCTCATGTCCCGGGAGCACCGTTTTTGTCGGAAGGTCTCTAATCTTATAGAGTGATTTTAAATAGTCTTTGAGGGGGTCTCCTTCAAATTTGATATGATGGCTTATATGAGAGGTGATGTTTGGAAGAACGTGATCCCCAGAGAAAAAGATCTCTTTCTCCGCGTCATAAAGGCATAGGTGCTCCCTGGCATGCCCTGGCGTCCAGAATGCCTGTAAATAATGGGTGTCAATATAGAAGCATTCTCTATCAGCCAGTTTCTCATCAATCTTAAGTTTCCAGCGGGGACGCCTGAAAACATGCTCGTACTTGTGGTAGTCTTCGAGGAACTTGTTGCCCCCCCATGTAGAGATCTCTATCTGGGTATCTTCAAAAGCCGTTTCTAGGGTATTCTTCCACTGGCGTAGAACATCATCCGCCTCTTTGAGAGCGACAACAGTGACAGAGGTCTTTTCCTGGATCCTGCTGATAAGGCCAACATGATCCATGTGCATATGGGTAACAAATATTTTATGAATATCCGAGATTTCAAGGGATAGGTTCGAGAGTTGTGCTACAAGGGCATCAAATGCAGCCTCATTTTGGATGCCCGTGTCAATGAGGGTTCCTGCGTCCTTGAATAGATAAGAATACGTTTTCCTCTGGGTGTTACGCCGAATTGGTATCTCTAGTTGAAAAACTCCCTCTGCTATCTCTAGCATTGCCTTGGTTATGGAGATACCATTTGTATTAGGTGTTCTGGTAGGGGAGCTATCCTCGTACTTTAGGGGATAAACTGATATAGTGAATAAATAACTGAAAATCAACCTCTCTTAATCTTCCAGCTTGTTCCCTCGTTGGTGTCTGCTAGAAACACCCCCGCCTTGTCCATAAGGTCCCTAACAACATCTGCCATCGTATAGTTTTTCTCCGCTCGAAGTTTCTCTCTAACCTCCGTAATTATTCCTATCAGTTTTTCTGAGAGGTCGTCGCCGCCTCTCCCCCTCTTTATGAAGAGGCCCAGCGCATCTAGAAGCTCCTTAAACACCGCTTCACCTTTGAGGAGAATACCTTTGTTTGTGGGGCCCGAAATGTATTCATTGATTGATCCTGAGAGGGCGTGGATGGTATCGATGGCCCTGTGGGTATCTAGGTCATCATCCATAGCGGCCTCAAAGCTTAATCGTTGGGTTTCAATTGCTTTGAGGAACCCTTTTTCTCTTTCCCCATAGGAGAGGTCTTTATCCTTCTTCCGCAAGGCGTCCTCGATGAGGTCCAGCGTATTCTCTAGCCGATTCACGGAGTTCTGGGCCACCTCCATGGCCTTCTCGGTATAATCGAGGGGTCTCCTGTAATGAACGCTAAGGTAAAAGTAGCGGAAGGCGTTTACAGTATACTTTGAAAGGACCTCGTCGAAGCTTACGTAGTTTCCAAGGCTCTTAGACATCTTGTGTCCATTGATCATTAGGAAGCGGGCATGGATCCAGTTCCTCACAAACTCTTTTCCGGTGAGGCTTTCGCTCTGCGCGATTTCGTTTTCGTGGTGGGGAAACACAAGGTCCTCCCCTCCAGCGTGGATGTCAATGCTATCACCGCATAGACTTCTGCTCATAACACTGCACTCTATGTGCCACCCTGGTCTCCCCGGACCCCAAGGAGAATCGTAATAGATTCCCCTCTCATACTCTTCGGGGGTCGAGTTTTTCCAGAGGGCAAAGTCGTTAACATTCTCTTTTCCGTACTCGTCCACAGACATCCTCTCTGTCTTTTCAACTTCGGAGATATTTATCCCGCTGAGCTTCCCATAATGCGGGAACTTATTGATATCAAAATAGACCCCATCCTTCGCGACATATGCAACTCTCTTTTTCACGAGTTCCGTCACGAAATCAACCATTAGGGGTGTGTATTCCGTGGCTTTCGGGTAGACATGGGCCCTTTTGATATTCATTAGGTCTAATCCCCTGAGGAATGACTCCGTGTACCTCTCTGTGAACTTTTCGAGACTCACTCCTTCTTCCCCGGAGTCTCTGATGGTCTTATCATCAATATCAGTTATATTCATCACGTGGAATACATTGTAGCCCCTGTACTCTAGCCATCTACGTATAATATCTCCAACAGTAAAGGTACGGAAATTTCCGATGTGTGGATCGCTATAGACCGTAGGGCCACAGACGTACATTCTTACCTTCCCAGGTTCTAAAGACTTGAATGGTTTTTTTGACCGCGTGAAGGTATTATAAAATTGAAGATCTTTTTGGTTTTCCTTGGACAAAATTTTTCACTCCTTGTCTGCTAGAATTAGCCAGACAAGGCGAAATACTGGACCCATTTGGGTTGATATATGCAAAAATATTAGTCTCCCTTTCTAGCTGGGAGAAGAGCGGATTTGCCGAAATAAAAACATAAGGATTCCTGTTTAAAGTTGTCCAAGCCTGTCCGTAAATCTTTGCATGCACTCCTCAAGTCTCCGCCTCCCCGCCTCAGCGGTTACCTCGCTCCGGGTCCTCTCAATAACACCCCGAGTGATATCCAACTTTCGTCTAAGTCCCTTCAGCAGTGGTACCTCCTCCATGATCACCAGGGTCAAATAGATTTCCTGCATAGTTGAGAGCCGGGCCTCAGCAGTTTCGATGTCCCCTCTTCTTAAGGCATCGAGGGCCTGCCTTCTTAGCTCACCTGGCACATCTCCCAATCCCAGGAGATAGGATCTCATGGGTACTCCCAGTTTTGCTGGATCAGGAAACTCCCCTGACTTTGTAAGCACCGCGATTATGGAAGCCTCAGAGAACTCCTCTTTTGCAGCGGAGACCTGATCGAAGCGAACCAGTTCGGGATACTTGGCAATGATAGTATCCATCTTGGAAATTAGATCAGATGCCTCTTCAAGTCTACGCTCGGCCTCAACCCCCTCTCCCGAATGCACCTTAATGATGGCTTGTTTGGATAGTATCCTAGCTTTGCGAGCTCGCTTCATAACTTTATCCAAGGCTTTATCTCTAATCCGGAGCTCTTCGGCACCCTTTCTTACCCACTTCTTGAGCACTTGCCTCCCCTCTTACAGAATATCCTTGAGCACCTCCGCAGGCAAATTCCCACCACTTAGGATGAGGGCAACCTTCTTCCCTTGGAGTTTGTCTCGGATCTTAATTCCCGCGGCGAGTGAAGCCGCGCCTGCTCCTTCTGCGATGGTGTGAGCTTTTTCTACGTAAAGCCTGATCGCGGCCTCGAGCTCCTCATCTGTAACAAGGAGGAACTTATCGAGGAGATCCTTCATAATACTAACAGGTAGCTCAAAAGCGACCCGGGTGGCAAGTCCATCAGCCATCGTTTTCGCAGAATCCGTTACCTCGAGTTTCCCGCTCCTCCAACTGTTATAAACGCTAGGTGCGTTAGCTGACTGAACAGCGATGATCTCGACGTTCGGGGTTGCAGTCTTGAAACACGTGCAAATGCCTGATATTTGGGAGCCTGCTCCCACCGGGGCGATCACAACATCCAAGTCAGGAAGGTCTTCTAGGATCTCTAGGCCAATTGTGCCCACCCCAGAGATGAGAAGGGGCTCGTTAGCGCTGTGTATATACCTGTACCCTTTTTCTATGGAAAGGCGCTCTGCGTTCTCTCTTGCCTGGTCAAAGTCCCGTCCCTCCTCAACTATTTCTGCCCCATAGCTCTTTATCCCCTCGATCTTGACGTGGTTTGCTCCCTTTTGGACACAGACAACTGCTTTTACACCGAACATCTTACTCGCGAGGGCTATTGACTGGCCATGGTTCCCCGTGGAGGCCGTGATCACCCCTTGTTTTTGTTCTTCGGGGCTCAGTTGGCTTATGAGATTGATGCCTCCCCGAATCTTAAAGGCCCCCGTAGGCTGGTAGTTTTCGTGCTTCACATAGGCTTTGAAGCCGAGCGCCTTGGATAAAAGAGGATACTCTTGCAGGGGAGTTTTTGAGAGGTAAGGGGAGATTCTATTTTTCGCCTTTAAAATATCAATAAATGTGGGCTTTACATACAATCTTATCAAGAACTATGTTAACCAACAGGGTTTATATCTCTAAGCTTAGAGTCTTTGCCATCCGATGAGCTTCACCCCAGAGATACTAAATTAGACGCCTTACGTGAGCGGTATCCTCTGAATTTCGTTGTGGGCTGAACTGGTAATACCATAATTTCATTATATTTCCCCATATATTTACGATAAGGGCCCCTATCGGAGCTTTGATGGATACCTCCTAACGTTCATCCTTTTTGAGATATATCTCCTTAAGAAAAATTTTATTTTCGAATAAAACCGCTTATTAACTAACTTTATTATATAACCGTACGCCTGAAGCTTGGTATTCCTTAGGTAATAACAATGAAAACTCGTTCTCTAACTCTTTTAGCGGTCTTAGCCGCTGTGTACGCCGTGGCCAGCCTACTGCCCGGGTTCCCTATGATCGGGGTCCCCAGCTCCAAGATCGACCTGGCCAGAGCCCTGGAGATGGGCTTTGGCTTCGCCCTGGGGCCCTACCTCGGCCCACCGACAGCGTTCCTTGGAGCCCTCGTTGGGAAGACCCTAGGCGGAGGTGGCGTCGGCCTATTCTTCACCCCGCTGGCGTTGGTCTCCTCTCTGGTGGCTGCATGCCTCAGCCGGAGGCAGGTCAGGGGAGTGGATGGATGGAAAATAGCCGCAGCGATACTGGCCCTCCTGATCTTAGGCTGGTACGCGACACCCACAGGGCGGGCAGTCCCCTACGTCCCCATGATACACGTCGCCGGCCTCGTCATCATACTGGCTTTCCGGGGGATGCTAGCGGAGGAGTTCTCGGAGTACCTCGGGGGAGGTGACCGGAGGCTTCTCACCCTGGGGGTGGCTCTCTCCTGCTATCCCTCGACGATGGCGGGCCATATGCTAGGGAACCTGATCTACATCCAGATGTTCGGCCCCGATCCCCTCTTCTTCGCCTCTGTGCTCCCGATAGCAATTATAGAGAGGCTTGTCTTGACGGCTATCGGGACCGCAATAGCGGTGCCCCTCCTCGTGGTGGTCAGGCAGCTCTACCCAGAGCTGGATAGGTATAGAAGAGGGGATGCGGAGGGAAGCCGAGTTGATGGTACAAGTGATTTTTCACGCTCCTAGGGGGGTTGACGAGAAAAGGAGGCTTACTGCCTCACTCACGAC
>Ga0187827_10004214_pt1 | contig 17832 bp, 9 predicted proteins | sample ETNtaG_39_FD_167969 | JGI IMG/M metagenome (GOLD analysis project Ga0187827, IMG submission 167969) | Marine microbial and viral communities from oxygen minimum zone, Eastern Pacific Ocean - ETNP2014_SV_150_PacBio MetaG (Illumina Assembly) | ecosystem: Environmental > Aquatic > Marine > Hypoxic... | reverse complement strand
GGAATTCGGTCGAATTGGAGACGTTCCGATCGTCCGCGTTGGCCTCGATGCGATAGCGGCCCGGGCGCGGGGGCGAGAAGTAGCCCTCGTAGAGTCCGGGGTGCGCGGTGTCGGGCCGGAGACTGATGCTTTCTTCCAGACCGGTTTCGTCCAGCGCGGTGACGACCACACTGAAACGAGGCTGGACGACCGCCTCGAAACGGTCATCGAGCACGTGCGCGTAAATGCGGGCCTGCTCGCCGACAGGATAGGTCGAGCGATCCGTTTCCAGGCGGATGCGTTTGTGCTCGCCCATGAGCCTGGACAAGGTCAGAAACTGAATACACTGCGACCAGACGCGCCAGTGATACTTGTCGCCGGTTTTGAAGCGAAGGCGCCACATTTTGTCCGTTGCCATCGCCAGGCATTTGCCGGTTCCATATCGCTGCCACGTCACCAGCGGGTAACGGTCGGAACCGGAACGCGTATCGGAGAGTCCCGCCAGCACTGTTGCTCCGGGCTTCGGGGCCAGCAGCGGAGGCAGGCGATCGAGCGGCGCGACGCGGCTCCAGATACGGTCGTTCTCCTCGGAATCATTTTCGAGCGTCATGACCATGCTGCTCCGGCCCTGGGAGGTCAGCACGGGGTACACGGATTCGTCCACATCTTCCCAGGGGCTGTCGGGATCGAACCGCACGGGAAGCATGTCTTCAATGGGTGTCCCGGCGTAGCTGGTCGGGGCGAACACCGCGCCGCACAACATCAGCAGCGATCCCCCTCGATCTTTTACGAGTGATTCCAGGAGCTCGAGTTCGTTTTCCTTGAAAAAAGCAGCGTCCACGTCTCCGAGAATCACCAGGTCATATTTAAAGGCTTCCTCGGGTTGGCCGGGAAAGCGCTCGATGTACTCGGGAGAATTGCGGGCCATCTCCGGCCCGACGCTGGACGCGATAAAGGTGGCATTGATGCGCGGGTCGCGCTTCAGGATCGCCTGCAGGTAACGAAATTCCCAGCGCGCGCTGCCTTCGATGTAAAGCACGTTGATCTTTTCGTTCACGATCCGGATGGTTCGCTCGACCCGGTTGTTCTCGACCGAGATCTCGTCGGCGAAAGGCTCGACCGAGATGCTCACATTCGCCGGGCCCTTCTCGTAGATATCCACGCGGAAGGAGATCTCCATGAACTGCAGGCCTCCCTCAAATCTGACCTCCTGTCGTGAGACGCGTTGGCCGTTAAGACGAATCACCAACTGGGACACCCGATTCTCATAACCTTTGGAACGGAGCTGGACGCGAACCGGAACCCTGTCCCCGGAGAACGCCACTTCCTGGATGACAACATCTCGAATGGATACGTCGTCCGGATCGCTCAATCCGACGGGCACGGTGTAGACCGGGATGCCGCGTGTGCCCAGGTCATGGAGCACGGTTTCGGATCGGCGGGACGAGCTGCTGTCGATGCCGTCACTCAGGAGCACCATTCCGGCGAGGGGGATGCCCCGGTCGGTATTGGCGACCATTTCGAGTGAGTCCGCGATGGATGTTTGCGGCTCGGCGGCCTTCAGCCCGTCGAGGGCATCTTTCGTTTCGCCTGTGCCGTCACTGACCATGCGAGGCGCCGCACCGAACGCATGGAAACTGAGGTCGAGAGCTTCGCCGACCCCTTCGAGGATCGGACGGGCCGTCTGCGACAGCAGCGATTTGGCCAGGTCAAGCCGCGACGTGGAGGCAATGGCCCGGCGCTGTTTGGTATCGAGCGCCATGGAGGCCCTGTCGGCATCATTCATGGCCGAAAGCGGAACCATGCCAAGCGCCGCGGCCGCTTCGACAATATCCTCTGGCAGCCTGCGCTGGTCTTTCACCGACATGCTTTCGGAAACATCGATCAGTATCGGCAGACGGCGCTTCTGGGTAAGTGTCTCCTTGACGGCCGCGGTCGGCTCCAACAGCATCGCAACGAACATGGCCAGCACCGCCAGCCTGGCAATCGCCAGACCGATGCGCATCCCCTGCGTCACCCCCCACGCGCGTCGGTAGAGGTATGCGGTCATCCCCAGGATGCCAGCGAACACCGCGAGCATGGCGACCGATGAAATCGGACGCGCCCACATGAGCTGTTCGATCTGGGCGTTACTGAAAAGCCAGGCGATCATCTGGCGCCCTCCGAATTGGCTGGCGTAGGCACCGGTTCAACCGGGCCCGATCGGCGCCTGAGCATACGATCCGCGAACAGACCCTCGATTACGAAGACCACCAGGCCGGCGGCCATGAAGAAACGCCAGAATGAGTGATCCGTTCGTTTGCTCTCGATGGCGCCAAACAGATCCGTCTCTGATTCTGCTACCACGACTTCCGTTCCTTCAAGGGTGCGCCGCAATTCGGAGCTGGGCATGCACTTGACGTTCGACTCTCGAGTATCGACGTTGACCGCCACCGGCATACCGGGCGCCTGGACGCTCACCTTCGCCAGGTAGAACCCGGCTTCACGCGCGTTCTCCAGCAGGGCCACAAATTGGTTGCGATACTCGCGCACGGGAACTGCGAGCGTCTCACCCGACGGCGTGTCGAAGACCGCATCGTTGGAATCAGGGCGATCCACATAAGACAGCGACAGAGAATCTCCCACCTGCCTCGGCCTCTCGAATTCACGGCCCGCCAGGTACGTCACCATCTGCTGAAGGAGCATGGGGAAGACCGGCGTGAGCGCCATGTTGTTCCACGAGGGCTCCGCGGTTGTAGTGAACATGAAGACGTGCCCGCGCCCCATGGAATGTTCAATCAGTATCGGCGCAGCACTCCCGGCAAGTAACAGTATCGGAAAGCTGGAGGCGATTGGCTTGACCTGCACCCGCTTGAGGAATCGCGTCTCGCTGAACAGATCCTCCGGAAGCGACAGAAGCGGGCGGCATACCGGATGATCGGGCATCACCCGATCCAGCGGCTTACCTGCGCCCAGTGCATCGCTGGTCTCGACCACCTGTTCGATGATTGCAGGAAGCAGTGGAGTGCCCTTCGTCTTCGAGCGCTCGTTCCATTCAGCGATCTTCACGTTGTCGCCCGCGAACCAGATCAGGCCGTTGCCTTCACGGACATAGCCCTCCAGCCGGCGGCCCTGTTCCGGTGTAATGTCCGGCACATCCGCGAGGACGATGACATCAAATTCCTTCAGGTCTTGAGCAGGAAAGGAAAGCCACGGCACCGACCGCACCGTAAAGTCCTCGTCTTCCGCTCCGCTATCGCGCGCAAGAAGCGCCGCCACGATGAGCCCGCCCGGAGTGACCGAGGTGGCCGACGACCCGTCAACGCATAAGACGGATATCCGGTCACGGACAACAGCCACGGCCCGCCGCGCGTTGTCGACGGGAAGCGCATCCGCCTCAAGCTCGGCAGTGATACGCACCGAGCCGGCATTGTGGAACGGGACAAACAGGGACACCGTCTCCGAAAGTCCGGGCGGAATCAGGGGAATCGTCTTGCTGTCGATCATGACCCCGTCGATCTTGCAGGTCACCCTGACATCCAATGCGGGATTCGTCCCGTAGTTTCGCACCGTGGCGCGATACCGAGCAATTGTGCCTTTGCGGAGCACACCTGAAACAAGATCCAGCCCCGTGACACCCAGGTTTTCAGGCCCGCCCTGCACGGGCACAACGAACACACTGGCGCTCGTACAAAGATCCGCCAACCCCTCGCGCCACTTCGAGGATCGGTGTTTCCAGTCCTGCTCCTGCAGGTCAGTGACAATGTAGATTTCCTTTTGCAGCGCCTCCATGCCCTCGGCGAGCTCCTTCAGGCGCTTCGGGACGCTGTCCAAATCCAGAGGCTCAGGTGCAGGTTTCTGCGCATGCAGGATGGCGCCAAAGCGTTCCGGATCGAAGGCCATGTTTCGGATCACAACCTTGTGTTCCCCTCCCAGGAGCGCCAGGCATACCGGGTCGCCCAAATGAATCTGCTCACTGATGACATCGATCCTCTCCAACGCCCTCGCGAATCGAGTGGCGCCCCCGTCGCCGTGCTCCATGCTGTACGACACATCCAGGGCAATGATGACGCCCGCACGCGGCTCGCCGAACTGCGAAGCCAGACCCTCGGCCTTCTTCATGGCCGGTTTCGAGACCGCCAGGGCCAGCAGCAGGATGGCAAGGCATCGAAGCAACAGCAGCAGGAAGTCCCGCAGACGGAGCTCCCTCGAACGAACATGGATGCTCCGGTTCAGGAACTGCATGGCGGCCCAGTCCGTTCGCTTGACCCGCTCGCGATTCAGCAAGTGCGCCAGGACAGGGAGCGCAATCCCAAGTCCCGCAAGCAGAAGCAGCGGATTCATGAAGGTCACGAACGTGCTCCAGTAAGTCCGCCGTTCAGGGTTGCCTGCCGCATGAAGAAGAATTCGTTCAGCACCGCATCAAGCGGGCGGGAGGTATCGACAGTCGTGTAGTCCACGTGACTGGCAATGCATCCGGCACGAAGCGCCTCCAGGTATTCATTGAAGCTGGCCAGATAGTCTTCACGAATCCGCTCTGGCTGAGTGGTCAGCGGCTGTTCCCCTTCGAGCCCCTCGAAGCGCCACGTACCATTGAAAGGGAATTCGATCTCGTAAGGATCGAGCGTATGGAGAACGACCACGTTGTGCCCGTCAAACCGGAGATGATCGAGTCCGGCCAGAATGTCGTCCACATCGGAGAAGAGATCGGAAATCAGAACCACAAAAGAACGACGTTTCATCAGCAGAGCGATGTCGTGCAGTTGCTTCGCAATGCTGGTTCGCTCGACCGGCTTGGTATCGCGCAAAAGCTGGTCGATCTGCAGAATGATTCCCATGGCCGAACGGGGCGGCAGATAGGCGCGCACCTCGGAATCGAAAACCGACAGCCCAACAGAGTCACGCTGCTTCAGCACGATGTAGGCCATCGAGGCCGCCAGAAACTTCGCATACTCCAGCTTGCTGACCTTCCCCGATCCATAGTTCATGGACGCGCTGGCATCGATCAGCAGGTAGCAATCGAAATTTGTCTCCGCCTCGTAGAGCTTCGTGTAGTAACGGTCAGTGCGACCATAGACCCGCCAGTCAATATCGCGAATCGCATCCCCCGGAGAATACTGCCGGTGATGGGCAAACTCCGTGCTGAACCCCTTCAGCGGACTGCGATGACTCCCGACGCGCAGTCCTTCCACCACTTCGCGAGCAACGAGTTCCAAATCCCCCAGTTTTTGAAGCACCTCGGGGTCGAGGTAGTTGGTCTGGGGTAGGTGTTCAGACATGGTTAATCAGATCGCGGTGGTTGATAGGCTCTTAATGGCCGAAGGCCATGTCTCACCGTAGCCTGGGGCAACGCCCCAGGTATTCGATGAATAGACGATCGGTTTTGGCCGAAGGCCATGTACACCTCTGTCGGGCTACATTTTTGTGCTGGTTCAATCCCAGACGTACTCTTCATTGAATTCGATACCGTAACGCGTCAGAAACTCACGGAACTCTTCCTGGAATGATCTCTTCTTATGATGCTCTTCTTGTTTACGGACGTATTCCTCGACATCCGCAAGGTGCGTAGGGCTGACAGAAAACATTCCATATCCACGCTGCCAAAAGAAACTCTTGTATTTCGCTCCAAGCGTCTTCACGAATTTGGATGACTCTCTCTTCACTTGCTCAACGAACTTCACCGGCGCGTGCATCTTTCCCATGTCGAAGAGGATGTGCACATGATCGGAGACACCCCCAACAACAACGTAAGGGGAATCCATGTCTCGAATGATCGTTGCGAGGTATGCATGGACACGAGGGCGGATTTCTTCATCAAGGAATGGGTGCCGGTTCTTGGTACCAAAAATCAGATGGGCGTAGAGCCGGGTGAGCGATTGGGGCATGGGATTTCCTTCCGTGACGTAATACGCCAGGATGATGGTGAATATGGCCTTCGGCCAATAATGATTGTCTGCTCCGCGATCCTGGGGCGTTGCCCCAGGCTACGGTGATGTTGGCCTTCGGCCAACGAGCGTCTCTTTCCTAATCTGCTTCCTGGGGCGATGCCCCGACTACGGTGATGTTGACCCTTCGGCCAACGGGCGTCTCTTTCCTAATCTGCATCTCACCCCACCTTCTGCTCATACAACTTCTCGCCTGAGGGAATCTCCTCCAGGAGCTTCGTAATCAGTGCGTCCGGCGTCATCCCTTCGGAACGGGCGGCGAAGTTGGGGATAATTCGATGTCGCAGGATCGGCAGGCACAGGGCCTGGATATCGTCGATCGCCACGTGGCAGCGGCCGCGCAATGCCGCTCTCGCCTTCCCGGCAAGAATGAGATTCAACGATGCGCGCGGCCCTGCACCCCAGGCCATGAGCTTCTTGACAAATTCCGGCGACTCCGATTCATCGGGCCGCGTCGCACGAGCCAATGCCACTGCGTATTCAGAAACATGTTCAGGAACGGGAATCCGGCGGACAAGGTGCTGGAATTCGATGATGGAAGGCCCTTCCACCACCTCCTTGAGCTCAGGCTCGTCGTCGGTGGTCACAGTGCGCACAATGTCCAGCTCTTCGGATTGGCTGGGATATTTGACCAGGATGTTGAAGAGAAACCTGTCCAGTTGCGCCTCAGGCAAAGGATACGTCCCTTCCTGCTCGATCGGATTCTGCGTCGCCAGAACAAAGAAGGGCTCATCGAGCTTGTAGTCTTCGCCGCCGGATGACACCCGCTTCTCCTGCATCGCCTCCAGAAGCGCGGCCTGCGTCTTCGGCGGAGTTCTGTTGATTTCGTCAGCGAGCAGCAGATTCGTGAACACCGGCCCCCTCTGAAACTTGAACCTGCGTTCGTGCGTCTCCGGATCCTCCTGAAGCAGTTCCGTGCCGGTAATATCCGACGGCATCAGGTCAGGCGTGAACTGGATACGCTTGAAAGAAAGCGACATGGTCTGCGCCAGAGAGCTCACCAGCAGCGTCTTCGCCAGCCCGGGCACACCCACCAGCAGGCAGTGTCCTCGCGCAAAGATGGCGATCATCATCTCGTCAATGACGTCATCCATCCCGACGATCACCTTGCGCAGTTCGGCGACAATCGCGTCTCTTGCCTTGCCGAGTTCTTCCACGGCCTGTACGTCATCAGCTTCAGTCGACATGGGTTATTCTCCTTTTTCTGATTAATTCGATCATCACCCGTCCAAGTGTGTCACCGACCAGCGTATAGGTTTCCGCATTGCCCTATCGTGGCAGCAGGCGGCCCGGGGAAGCCCTTCGGAAGCAGAAAGTGTATCCCATACGCCCTGACCCGCCCGCGCTGCATAGTGTCTGTTTGCGCCAACTTTGGTGTCTGATCGCGACCGACCGCCCCGTCACTTCACCGCTGCTTCGATTACTTTTGTGACCTCTGACCAGTCTCCGACCTCGACACTCGTGGTGGTGCCTTTAATCTTCTTGGACTGGGTGACTTTTGGGGCGAGCGCTTTGCCTGGGATCGTGTAGATAAAGTGGGGATCTCTGCCTCCGAACTTTTCCTTCCAGGAGTTGCCCAGGACGGAGAGTTGTTCGCCGAAGTTGGCTCCCTCGTCTTTGGTGACCATCGCCGGGCTGGTGAGGAAGATGATCCCTCTTAGGCCGGCGGGGGTGAACGAGTGCACCATTACGTTGTAGACCTCCGATGCCTTGCTGGTGATCGAACTGGTCAGGGCCGGGTAGCTGCCCCAGGCGACGCCGTCCGGAACTTCCTTTGTTGCGATCATCTCTGGGATGTACTCGCCCCAATATTTTTTCCACGCCGCGATATAGCGGCGCACGTTTGCGTCGTAGTAGGGATTGCCGGGGAGTGCTGCGGCCAGGTTCCTGTAGTCGCCCATGAGGCTGGGAGCGTTTCTGAGTGCTTCGGCGGGAATCCAGCTCTTCAATCCGATGAGATTCACCGACGGCTTGCCTCGTCCCATGCTGGTCATGGCGCTCTGCATGAAGATGATGCCTACCGGGTTGCCGGTCTTGCTGCCGATCTTGTGGCCGAGGGCGGCGGCGAAACCTGAAGCTGCCATCCATTCGCAGGCGAAGCGGTTCTTCGGGGTGCGGGAGACGCATACGCTGTAACGGCTCGGGGTACGCGAGCTGAAGCGTTTGGCCTTGCGCCTCATCATGCGGACGGGGGCGGCGGATTTTTCGGTGATTGGAGCGTTCAGCTTTACCGGCGGAGCGGCGACAAACCAGACGTTTCCAAAGACGATGTTCTCGACGACTCGCTCGTGAGCGACTTCGCCATCGATCAGGAACGTCACCTTCAGGGTTTTCGGCTCGGCGCTGGCCTTCATGGGCGGCACGGTGACCCGCCACTCCTTGGGGCCGACCGGGTATCGTGACTGCCCAGGCGCCAGGGTGACGATGTGGGGCGAGTCATCGGTGACCGGGATTGTCTTTTCAACGCCCGCGAAGCTGAACTTGATGACCGCTTCGCCTTCGGCTTCATATCCATGGTCGTGAAGGACGGAGCCCCAGATCGTGACGGGAACTCCGGCCTGGAGGACAGCGTTGTCACGGAACTGCGGGCTGAGGAGCGGCATCTTGCGCCACTCGTATTTCTTGCCGACGGCATTGGGGTTGGGCACGACGTCCGCGATTTTCAGTTTCTCGTCCGGCCAGGTTTTACTGGTGACGAGTCTGTTGTCGTAGTAGATGAACGGCGTCATCGGCAGCAGCGCCTTGTTGTAAAGGTTGGGCTGGAAACCTACGCCGCCGGTGGCGTACGAGACGCCGCGGGGAGATTTCACGTTTGACGATGTAAGCACGACCTTTTCGCCTTCGATCTTCATCGCGGCCGGATGCCAGACGCGGCTCCCGTCGGCGAGGTAGAAGAGCTTCACCCTATCGTCGCCGTCTTCGATGATCTTCGGGTCGGCGAAACCGGTGGCGCCCTTTCCTCTGCCGATAGCATTGCTGCCGGTTTCGGCGACTACCGGTCCGCCTTCGGCATGTTCAAACTCCACTATAAGTTTGCCGCCTTTCACGGTGTAGGATTTGAACATCGGGCCGTCGGCGACGATGTCTTTGCCGTACTGATTTTTCAGCGCGTGCAGGGCCAGGCGCTGGCCGGGCACGGCCTTGTGCCGGTAATGTATCCCGCCGGTGACATCGATCTGGCTGGCCATGTTGGCGTTGGGGATGTAGCGGGCGAGCCGGCTGGCCATTTTGGCTTTGGGGATGTCGCGGGCGAGCCAGGTGCCAAGGCGCATCTCGGCGGTGCTGCCGATGGTGGGACTGTTGTTCCATTCGCCCTTTTGATTGGGGCAATAAAACTGATGGAAATAGACCGGCAAAACCGGCTTGCCCCACACGATCCGCCACCCGCGCACCAGGCTATGCAGGTTGTGGTAGTAGGGAAGCCCTTCGCCCATGTTGGCGTAGCCCTGATTCCAGATTGCGCCACGGATGGCGTAAGGCACGACCGGACTGAGCCGGCCGTTGAACAGCCACGAAGCGTCGCGGTTGCCGCTCATGTTGCCCGGTGTCTTGGTGGAAACGGATTCAGGCGCCTCTCCCTTTTTCACTCGTTCTGCGTTCGCTTTGAGGGTGTCTTCGATGCTCTGATAGAACGCGCTCCAGGCGGCCTCATGTTCGGGTGTGGTCGGATCGGTCTCGAGAACTCTCCTGTAGATGGCCCGGGTGTATTCGTCTTTGGCATCCTTGAATCCGACGCGGGGCACCCATGCCTGGATGGCGGTCTGACTGAACGAACAGTTCAGGATGCCGATAGGGACACCCAATTCGTCGTAGAGTTTGTGGGCAAAGGCAAAAGCGATCGCGCTGTAATTGCCGTAGTCGCCGTTCTTCCACGCGCCGTCCGCCTTTTCGATCGGATGCAGCATCGCAACGACGCTGGTCACCTCGAACTCGCGGATTGGCGCGACGTTGCCTTTTGCTTCGACTTTCAGCTTGGAGCAGGTGCTCTTACCCACCTTCCACTGCATGTTGGATTGGCCGGAAGCCATCCAGACCTCGCCGACGAGGATGTTGGAGATGGTTAATGGTTGATGGTTGATGGTTGATGAAGAGACCGTCATGGTCCGCGGCGTGGCGTGGGCTTTCATGGGGTCGAGTTTGAGCATCCATTTGCCGTCTTTGCCGGCGGAGGCGGTTTTCTTTTGGCCGGCGAATTCGACGGTGATCTTCGTGCCGGGCTTACTCCAGCCCCAGACTGGGACGGGCATGTCGCGCTGAAGGACGGCGTTGTCGCGAAATGGCGCGCCGAGCTGGATGGCGGCGACGGGTTGAGGCTCGGAGGTGGCGAAGCTGCAGACAAGCAGGAGGGTGAAGGTGAGGAGGATTGGTTTGAGATTCATGTGGTTTATCTACGGTGTTGGTGGGTCATGACTCGACTCGCTTCGGTCGTCTCGTCGGGGCACTGGTGTCTGGCCTCATCAGATAAGACCGGCTGGTTGTCGCCCGCCCCGGGACACCTTCCGATAGTGAAAGTTTATCCCAATCGGCCTGATCTGCCTGCGCACGACAGTGCCTGCATTGCACATCAGTCATGACGGCGGCAAAAGTTGGAGCGATCCGGGCGAAGGCAAACCGAAACCGAAGTTTACCGAAGGAGGCAAAGGTGAAGGAACGATCGCCGGTATTCATGCCAAGGTTGCTGAGTTGAGCGACGGTCGCCTGCTTGCGTTGGGACGCGGCGACACGATAAACGGTCGGATGCCGATCAGCATCTCTGGCGACCTGGGAGAGACCTGGTCCTACAAGGACAGTCCCTTCCCGCCGATCGGGGGCCGACAGCGATTGGTTTTGAAACGGCTCGATGAAGGACCGCTACTCTTTGTCTCGTTCACTTCCGGCAACCGCCGCAATCCTAAAGCCAAGGGAATGACATTCACCGATCAGAATGGCAACGAGTTCACCGGTCACGGCATGTTCGCGGCAGTCTCGTTTGATGACGGGCAAACCTGGCCCGTGCGCAAGCTGCTGACTCCGGGTGAAGGCGAGTTCAACGGAGGGGCGTGGACTCAGCAATTCACCGCCACGCCGACGCGGGCCGAACATGCCGAATATCTCGCGGTCGCACAAACTCCGGTCGGTGTGATCCACCTGATCAGCAGCCGCCTGCATTATCGATTCAACTTGGCATGGCTGGCCGCTGGAACACCAAAGCGGGATGCGACGCGAAGTGATGGAAAATGAAAAACGTGATCACCGAACAACATCGCGATCTGTATCGGAACGACGGTTTTTCATCCTGAAGTCGGTGAACGTAAGGACGGAGCGCTGTGGATGCCTGTGCATCTAAGTACTCGTCTCCAAGAGAGCATCTCTCGTGACGGCCGCGTGACGTGGAGTAAATCCACCGAGACCTCTATCAAGAGCCCTGACTCCAGGTTTCGTATACTTTAGGTCGCCGCCATAGGAGCTGTGGGGGCAGCTTTTTGTAGACGACCCGCTTCAAACTGCAAGAAATAGATCGTCGTCTGAAGTGAAGCGACGGGCTTGGTCTGGATAATCTCACGGTTTATTTCAGGTAGTTGGCCGGGCTTATCTGACAGGGAGGACAATGTGAGCGTATTCGAGATAACAGATTTCGGCGCGGTGGGGGATGGTGAGACACTGAATACCGCCGCGATCCAGGCGGCTGTTGAAGCGTGTGCTGGGAAGGGAGGCGGCACGGTACAAGTGCCCGCGGGGGTGTTTGTGAGTGGCCCCGTGTTTCTGCGCAGCAACATTGAGTTCCATCTCGGTGCGGGGGCTGTTTTGAGTGGGAGCCGGAACTTTGATGACTATCCGCTGCTTGACGTCGAAGGTCATGGCTACCACATCAATCGGTGGTGGCACGCTTCGCTGTTGACTGGATGCCATCTCGAAAATGTCGCCATCACCGGGCGGGGCGTGCTCGACGGCCAGGGCGATGTCTGGTGGCAGGCCAAGGACGCCGGAGAACTCCGGCACATTCGCCCGATGATCGCCTGGTTATTCGACTGCGAGCGGGTGCGCGTCGATGGCGTGAAGATGATGAATTCGCCGTCGTGGACGCTCCTGCCGGTCTTTTGTCGAAATGTCTCCATCCACGCCATCACGGTCAAGAATCCGTGGAAGCCTTATCACAACTGCGACGGCATTAACCTTATGTCGTGCCGCAATGTCCGCATTTCGAATTGCCACGTGGACACCGGAGACGATGGCATCTGCCTGAAAACCGTTCCGGATTTTGGCATGGTCTGCAAGCCGGTGGAGGGCAAGCTCGCTCCCGATTACAGCCAGCCCCGCATCCCTTGCGAGAACGTCATCATCGATAACTGCGTGGTCGAGCATGCGCACAGCGGCGTCGGCCTCTGGGCTGAGGTCATTGGTGGCATCCGCAACATTGCAGTGACGAACTGCGTCTTTGACGGCACGCGGACAGGCATCCGCATGGCCCGGTACCCCGTAGCCGGTGGCTTCGTGCGCGACGTGCGCGTCGACAACATCGTCATGCGGCGGGTCGGTTATGTTTTTGAGCTCTCTACGGAACTTGCCCCCTGGTTTGGCACGGAGCCTCTGGCCGAGCCAGGCATGGATGAATCGCCCGATTTCAGCAACATCCACTTCAGTAACATCACCGCGACGCAGGCCCAAATCGCGTGCGAGGCGCGCGGTCTTCCGAGGGCAGCGCCGCACGACATCAGTTTCAGTAATCTGCGCATCGAGGCCGACGCTGGCTTCCATCTGCGACACCTGCAGAACGTTCTGTTGGATAACGTGGAAGTCGAGTGTCGCAGCGTGCCTTTGGTGGCACAGGACTGCACCAATCTCGAGCTGCGCCGGTTCAACGCCCCGACGCCTCCCGCAGACGACGCAGCCATTGAGTTGACTCGAACCAAAGCGACCTGGATTCACGGCTGCATGGCCGCTCCCGGAATCGAGATCTTCGTCGGCCTGGTCGGCGAGGAAAACACCGGGCTGGTCACGGAAAACAACCGGCTGACTCATGCCGCGCAAGCGCAGGCCACGGTCGAACCCGCGAACGAATGGAACATCTGCAGTCACGCATACAGCGGCGCACGCTGGATTCGCGACACGGGCGAACACAACTCCTGGCTTCCCGTCTCAGCCGCGGTGATGCAGACCCTCCGCGAGACCTGGCCCCAGGAACAGATCGACCGTGTATTCTCCATCTCACGAGTGGAACCGAACGCACGAAACGGTGCCGAGGTGGATGATCCCGCCGAGGAGCGGCGCATCTACATCATCGAGGCCCACAACATCAAGGAGCGGCTGGTGGTCTTTGAGAATGGTGAGGTATTGCGCCGTATCAGCGACCCTGATTTTCATGCCTACAACTGGGAGGGAATGTGAAAGTCCCATGAAAGATACGGCAGGCAGCTTGGTTGCGTTGCCGGCGTTGACCCGGGCCATGGTGAAGCTGGCTTTCTACCAACGTTGGAGTCCTCTTCTGCTTTCCTGGGGCGATTCCCCTTGCTGCGATTCAACACGCCACTTTCGACGAAGCCGGCCAGCTCGTAGCCCTGTTTCGGGTCGTAGTTCGGGCTCTAAGACTCTGGGTGAGACCCCTTGGGAGAAGAGAGGGAAAGACCATTTGCAGAAAGAATCCGAGCCGGCGGTTTCAGCACGCGTGCCTGACAGGCAGCCAAGTATTACGATCTTTTTCACTGCAAATCTCATTTCTCACTCGTTGTAGACCAATCGCCATTACCTTGGCTTAGTCGGCAATACCGGTACATTGCAGAATGTCAGGGCTGCGATGCCGTTCTTGCCGATCGATGGAATCCTCACCCAAATGCTTGCCACGCCCGCTTCCTGGTCCCATTCCTCGATCTCGTAGGCCAGCGGCGTGCCGCTTGGAGTCGAGAAGCGGATATCCTCACCGTTCCCTCGCGCCTGGCTGAAATCGAAGAACTCCCTGTGCAGGCGAACCAGGCCTGCAGCGCAGCACCGTTAAGCAACACCACTGCTACCATTTCCGTTACCCGATGTTTCATGGCGCCCCCTTTTGCTTTTCTTCCCCTTTATCAAGGTAGGGAGCTTGATTGTTCGGAATTGGTTTAGCGAACTGAATAGAACATCTCAGAGGGAGAGGCAATACGGCGTGCAATCGTTCTGAATCGTCATCTGAGTCCTAATCTGAGTCGAAGAGTAACGAAGTAGTCCGGGCTGGCAGCCCGGCTCTGATGACGGGCTGCCAGCCCGGCTCTGATGACGGATTACCAGTCCGTCCTGCCTTCGGTATCCCATGTTAAACGTCTGTCAGTCCTCTCCTGCGCGGCATTCGCACGACGCCCTGCCGAGGCTTGGCGCGGAGGCTGTCATTGTGATCGCGCCTCGCTTCGATTCGACTTCAAGAATGGCCAGGGCCATCCCGTTGAATGTCCGACGGTGACTCAGCTTGTAGTTGGTGGTGTCGATAGGGTCGCCGTTCTCCATACCGAGCAGTCGCGCCGGGCCGCGGACTTCAATGGATACTTCGTTATTGGCGTAAGGAACGAAGAGCCCCTTCGCGTCTACAACCGTGATGGCGACGTGTGCGATGCGGTCTTTCCCGGCGGACAAGTCCCGCTCGTCGCATACCAGCTTGAGAGCAGACGGTGCTGAAGCGGTTTCATGCATGCAGATGGCGACCTCCTTCCCTTCTCGATAACCAACCGCCCTGAGTTTGCCCGGCCGGTAAGCCACGTCCCAGCGCAGATACATTCTGTCGCCCATTTCCTCAGTGCCGAGCGACTCATCGTCCAGGAAGAGCTCCACGCGCTCACAGTTGGTGTAGCAGATCATTGGAATCTCTTTGCCCTCGAGGCCTGGCCACGTCCAGTGCGGAAGGAAGTGCACCATGGGCGCGTCCGTCCACTGGCTCTGGTAGAAGAAATAGGTGTCCTTTGGGAAGCCGCACAGATCGATGACGCCGAAGTTCCAGCTCTTGGCCGGCCAGCCGTAGCACTCGCCCAGGTAATCAAAACCAGACCAGCGAAACTCACCGCACATGAACGGCAGCGTCTTCGTCAGCCGCCACGAATCAATACTCGATATGCGCACCATGGCATTGTCGTACGACGACTTGTAATGATCGTCGAAATCGGTGAACAGCTCTTCCTCTGTCAGATGGGGCACGTCGAGTCGTTCGACGTTCGGGTTTCGGGCCAGGTCGCGATACCAGGTTTGCGTTCGGTAAACGCCGCGGGTCTGGAGTGAATGAGGCACTTCGCTGGCGAATATGACCCGATCAGGATACGTGGCGTGATCCTTTTCATAGTCAAAGCACGAGCCTCCCCCGCCGTTGTAGCCCACCACATCCATCAGCGGCCCGTATCCCGCCGCATTGGTCTCGCGGATAGCACAGCAACCACAGGTCATGGGGCGAGTGGGATCGACACGATGGCAAGTCTCCTGAAGAGCGGCCATGAGTTGCAGGCCTTCGGGACGCCCGGAGCGCACTTCCTTGATTTCATTGCCGACCGACCACATGACGATGCACGGGTGATTACGATCCCGGCGAATCATGTCCGTGAGGTCGCGTTCCCACCATTCGTCCCAATAGAGGCCATACCCGTAGGGCGTCTTGCTGTCCTTCCACTCGTCGAACGCATCCTCCACAACCATGAATCCAAACTCATCACAGAGATCGAGAAACGTCGTCGAGGCAGGATTGTGTGCGATGCGAATCGCGTTGCAGCCCATCTTCTTCAGAATCCGGAAGCGCCGTCGAATGACATCATCGGGCACTGCCGCGCCGAGGCAGCCGGCATCATGATGTTCATTCACTCCCTGCAGTTTGAGTGATTGCTCATTGAGAAAGAAGCCTTCGTTGGCATCAAACCGAATGGAACGGATGCCACATTGGGTTTCGTAACTGTCGATGACTGCGCCTTCTTTTACCAGCTCTGTCCTGAGCGTGTAGAGGCAAGGAGTGTCGGGCGACCAAAGCTCTGGGTTGATGACCTTCAGCTCGTGCTCCACATCTGACGTGGCGCCCTTTGAATCGATCGTCAGGGCTTCCTGCTGACTCGTCTGCTCTTGGGCATCGGGATGGATTAAAGTTCGCAGAACTCCAATGCAGCATTCTTCGTCGCCATCGTTCACCACCGTCGTAACACATCTCAGGACGGCCTCTTCAGCGCTAACCTCGGGAGTCGTCACATAAGTTCCCCAGTGATCGACGCGCACAGGCCCTGCCGTGGTCAGCCAGACGTGCCGATAGATTCCTGAGCCGCTGTACCAACGGGAGTTCTTCTGTCGTGAATTGTCTGCGCGCACGGCGATACATGCCGGTTCGCCTGCAGTGATGTGAGGAGTGAGGTCATAGCAAAAGCTGCTGTATCCGTAAGGTCGGTGGCCGAGCGAATGGCCGTTACACCACACGTCGCTCTTCATGTAAACGCCATCGAATTCGATCAGTACCCGGCGCTCGCCCAGGTCTTCAGGAATAGCAACCTGTTTCCGGTACCAGCCGATCCCGCCGGGGAAGAAGCCACCACCAGCCTCGGACGGGTTGTCGGGAGAAGGAGTGCCTTCGATGGACCAGTCATGCGGGACGTCCAGCAGTCGCCATTCGCTGTCATCGAATTCAGATTCTTCCGCGCCCGGAAAGTCACCGAGTGCGAAGCGCCAATCGTGGTCAATACAAGTGCGAGTTCTCATGGTGTAATTGGGAGGTAACGCTCACGTCGGCCTACATAAGAACTCATGCTGACCTGTATTCTCATTCCTTATCAGCTCGGGCCAGCTTCTTCTCCGGCCGTTAATGCACTGCCTGAAGGACCTCGTTGAAAGAACCCGCCGCCTTTTCGTTTGTGAAGGAAAGAAACAGAAATCCCATCGCCGCGCTTCCAGAATCCCTGGGGCTTACTCCAGTCGATCTGATCCAGTCGATTCTTATCGACGCCCGACCAGCAGGTGTACTTTCCAGACAGAAATCGCTCCAGGACTGATTCGCAGAGTTCGATTTTCAAATCACGAATGGCTGGGGGCCGATACTCCTTTTTCCCCACTTTTAGAATCGTCTGTTTGCGCGTGTAGGACTTCCCGGCCCAGAAGTCTCCGATACTAGGATCGCCTTTCCTGGGGGCTTCATTCGGTTGCCCCATTCCTTGAATCTGACACTCAGGGCTTGGATTGAATCCTCGCGTCCATTTACCTGTGTAACTCCCTGCACGTATCCCCTTTCAATTTCATTGCCGCCCGACACCTTCATGGCCTGCTCGGCGAGCTTGGCGTCTTCAAACGTGTCCGAACGAAGCCAGTAGCGATTCTTATGCGAGTACTTCAGCACAGCCAGCCCCTTCTGGTTCTCCCTGGCGTCGTAACGGGCAATCTTCGGCCGCCACAGCACGGGCACGAGCTCACCCACCTTGACCCCCTTGATGGCCTGCGTGACTTTCAGGTCCGCGTGACACCAGTCGCCTTCGAGTAGCTTTCGGTTCATCAGCACGCCCACGAACACTTTCTCGGCCTCTTGCACTCGCGTTGGCAATGGTTTGGTGGGGGCTAATGATCGTGCGTTTGCCGTGAATTCGGATAGCAGCATTGCTGCCGTGAAAGCGACAAGCGCCGCGGGTCTGATTTTTCTCTTAATCATGACCGTAGTTTGCTCCGTTTGGGAAGTGGGGAATGCGACCATTAATCGTCAAGAGGGATGTGACGCCCTTTCAGGGCTATATCTGAATCTACTAACTCCTCCCAGGGCGTTGCCCTGGGCTGGTATGTTTTGGCCTTTCAGGCCGGAACCAGGTCGGTTTCGACTTCTTACGAACGAATCTGGCAGCTTGTGGATGCGACTACTTACTCTTCAACACATACAACGCTGGTTTCCAGCCCGGTTTGTTCCTTGTGCTGAAGCCACCGGACTCGATGAAGAGATATTCAATACCGTCGATGCTTGTCGGAGTCATCTTCAAGGCCTGGTTGCGGG
>Ga0187827_10004213_pt1 | contig 17832 bp, 14 predicted proteins | sample ETNtaG_39_FD_167969 | JGI IMG/M metagenome (GOLD analysis project Ga0187827, IMG submission 167969) | Marine microbial and viral communities from oxygen minimum zone, Eastern Pacific Ocean - ETNP2014_SV_150_PacBio MetaG (Illumina Assembly) | ecosystem: Environmental > Aquatic > Marine > Hypoxic... | reverse complement strand
TACCATCTGTTTCTACAAGGTTATTTAATGTTTATGGACCTCGCTCACGAACTTCAGGGACTTATGGAGCTGTATTTGGGGTGTTTCTAGCTCAAAAACTCAATAAAAAACCTTTCACGGTAGTCGGTGATGGTACACAAACTAGAGATTTTACCTACGTAGAAGATGTGACCTCTGCCCTTGTAATTGCTTCTGAAAGTAATTTAAAAGGTGAGATTATTAATATTGGTTCAGATAATACTTACAGTGTAAATCGTGTTGTTGCCCTCCTTGGGGGAGAAGTAGTATATATTCCCAAAAGACCGGGTGAACCAAACTGTACTTGGGCAGATATCTCAAAGGTAAAGAAACTCTTGAAATGGTCCCCGACTGTTTCAATTGAACAAGGGATAAAAAATCTTTTAGATAATATTGACTACTGGTCTAAAGCTCCTGTTTGGGATCCTGATTCCATATCAATTGCAACTAAAAAATGGTTTGAATATTTAGGGTAAGTTATGACTAGGAAAATAATTTCTATAGAACAGCTCTCTATTAAAGTTCAAAGAGCAAAGAAGCAAGGAAAAAAAATTGTCCATTGTCATGGAGTGTTTGATCTTCTTCATATTGGTCATATCAAACACTTCAATGAGGCTAAATCTCATGGAGAAATCTTGTTTGTAACCGTAACACCAGATGAGTATGTTAATAAAGGTCCGAATAGGCCTGCATTTACAACAGAGCTTCGTTTAGAAGCTTTAGCAGCAATAGAATCGATTGATTTTGTTGTTAAGAATGAGTGGTCCACAGCTATTAAAACAATAGAGAAAATCAAACCGGATATATATTTTAAGGGTCCTGACTATAAGGATCATAAGGATGATGTTACAGGTATGATCAGGGAAGAATCTAGAGCTATTGAGTCTGTTGGCGGGCAAATAATGTATTCCACTGATATTACTTTTAGCTCTAGCTCAATCTTAAATAAATACAGCGACCTTTATTCAGAAGAGCAAAAGTCTTTCATTTCTAAAATAAGACAAGAAATAGGTCCTGCAGATGTAAAAATGGTTTTAGAAGGTCTTATAGATTTAAAAGTCTTAGTTATTGGCGAAACTATCATCGATCAATATATATTTTGTGAGGCTTTGGGTAAATCAGGTAAAGAACCAGTTTTGGTACTTAGAGATTTAAACACAGAAGATTATGTAGGAGGTGCAGCAGCTATTACAAACCATCTTGCTGATTTTTGTTCCTCCATAACCCTGTTAAGTGCTCTTGGTGAATCAGGGGAATATGAGGATTTTATTAAGGACAATTTGGCGAAAAACATTCGATTTGAGTTCATCAATAAAACGAATTCACCCACAATAGTTAAAAAGAGGTTCGTAGAACATATAACCAATAGTAAAACTTTGGGAGTTTACTCTATTAATGACGAGGCCCTATCAGGAAAAGACGAAAAGAAACTAAGAAGTATTATTTTAAAAGAGGTTAGAAAACACGATTTGGTAATAGTTACTGATTATGGACATGGTTTGATCTCTGAGAAAGTGGCTAAAGAAATAGTTAATAATTCCCCGTATACAACTTTAAATGCACAGATTAATGCAGCTAATAGTAACTATCATACGATGGATAAATATGAAAAGGTTGAATGTGTGATAATAAATGAGAGTGAGTTACGGCATGAGTTTAGAAATAGAGATGGCGATTTAGATGATCTAATGAAAACTCTTTCTCAAAAATTAAAGGCAATGAATGTTGTTGTTACAAGAGGAAATCGGGGAGCTAAGTTATATCAGAGGACTACAGACAAGTTTATGACTTGTCCTGCTTTTGCTTCAAAAGTAGTTGATAAAGTGGGTTCAGGCGATGCTATGTTAGCTTTAATGTCAGCCTCTTTGCGATCAGGTGTCGATGAAAAACTTTCTCTATTAGTAGGTTCACTAGCCGCTGCTCAATCTGTAGAAACCATTGGAAATAGTAAATCAGTGAGCAAGAATACTATATTAAAAACACTTCAACATGCTTTGAAATAGTAATTATGGATAAAGATTTTCTTAACAAGTATCTTTTGGATTTCTCAGAATTAATGAAGCCTGATGATTTAATTCTGGATCAATTGATTGAAATAAAACAAGCATCTAATTGATGCAAGCTCAAAAGGGAACAAAGGTTTAATTTTTGGAAATGGAGAAAGCGCTGCTATAGCAAGCCACTTTAGTGTGGATTTAACAAAAAATGCTTCTATTAGATGTTTAAATACTGACATAGCAGAGAACAAAGAATAATTAATATGAACAAAACTAATATATCTATAGACAGTTCAATCTATGAGTGGCTTGCTCAAGCTCAGAATACAAAAAAATTTGGAACGAAAAAATATGATCTTGTTTTAGAGAATTTAACCCCCTTTAATGAAAAATATTCTTCATCTAAGAGTGATGTCTTGGTTGTGGGAGGGGGAAACTGCGAGCAAGAACTCTCCATTATATCCAGACTTGGCTTACAGAATGTAAATTTGTTCGCAGTGGATCATGTTAAGCCAACAATTCAAGGGAAAGCGCCAATAAATAAGATTCATTGGATTCCAGGTGCTTTTGAAAAGGAGCTTGTCTCAAGTTATTCTATTAAAGCTGATATATTGATGTGTTTAGGAACAAGTCGCTATTTTCATAATGCTTTAGAAATATACGAGGATATGTTCGAAGCAATGAATCCTGGTGCGCTGATCATTGTAGATTTTTATGAAATCCCACCATTAAGACGATCAATAACTGATTTTATGAGGGGATGGCTGAAGAAAGAATGGAGTGAAGATAGCAGCCAAGCAATAAAAAAACTTGAAGAACTAGCTAATATTTCCATGTTGTTAAGTGAGCAATTAGGTGATAAGCAGATCAATCTGGACATGGGTGTTAAAGAAATGGGAATTGATTCAGGAATTCTAGGCTTGCAACAGCTTATTTATGAATCGATTTTTCCTTTTTGGTTTAGGTCTGGTGCTTCAATTACTGAAGTTGCTGCTCAATTAGCATGGTTATTTTTATGTGAAAGCAATGATTACTCACTAAGTAAGATCGAAAATCTTGCTCGTACTAATACAATAACTATAGAGAAAATTCTTAATCTTAATCGTGATACTCACATACTTGTTGGAAGAACGCCATATTCCGACTAGTATTTTGTAACCAAAGATTAATTTAGCCCTTATAAAAAAAAGGATTAAAAATATACAAATGAGCCAAAATTTTAAAAAAATAAAAGATAGATAAATATGCATGTTCCTATGTTTGATTTACGAGTTCTAGATCAGAGTTTAAAAAATGATCTAGTCGAAGCGTTTGAGAGGGTTTTAAGCCATGGAATATTATTTATGGGTCCAGAAGTTGAGGAGCTTGAATCAAAAATAGCAGAATACATTGGTGTAAAGTATGCAGTTGGTGTGTCTTCAGGAAGCAGCGCCTTGTACTTAGCATTACAAGCATGTGATATTGGTCCTTCGGATGAAGTAATTACAACGCCATTAACATGGATTATTACTGCAAATGCCATCGCAGCATGTGGAGCTAATCCTGTTTTTGCTGATGTTCGTGATGACTTTAATATTGATCCTGACTCAATTAGAGAAAGAATTACATCTAAAACTAAAGCAATTGTGCCCATGCATTATGCAGGACAAATGTGTGACATGGAAGAAATCAAAAGCATTGCTAAAGAACACAATCTTTTTGTAATTGAAGATGCAGCACAGTCTTTTGGTGCTGAGATCAACGGAAGAAAATCAGGAAGTTTTTCAATAGTCGGAGCTTTTAGTATGAACCCAATGAAACCTCTTAATGGGTATGGAGACGTAGGCTTTACAGTAACGGATAATAATGAGATATATGAAAGGATTAAAATGCTAAGGTACTCTGGTACAAAATCTATACCAGGCACAAATGTTACAGCTGATTCCCATGAAGTTTCTTTGAATCATAAGATTGATAACATCAATGCCGCACTACTGCTTGTTTCCTTAAAATATTTTCCAGAGAAGCAAAAGGCTACTAATAGGGTTGCAGATCGCTACAATTCTGAATTAACAAATAAAATCAAATATCAAAATGTATCAAAAGGTGAAGTTCATGGTCGATTTGTATATGTTATAGCTACTGAGAGAAGAAATGCTTTAATGCAACACTTAACATCAAAAGACATAGAAACGAAAATCATGCACGAACCTTTGTCCAATGATGCCCATGTGTATAAAAACATGGAATCGAAACCTACACCCATGGCAGTAGAGCTTCTGAGAAAGAGCCTTGTTATTCCTTGTCACGATAAGATGTCAAAAGAACAAGTAGATTATGTCATTAATTCTATCAATGAGTTTTTTTAACAAAATATTTGGAAGAGAATTAATTTATGCAACGGCAATTAAAAGATAAATTAGAAATTCCATTTAACTGGCATTCAGAATCCAGTTGTATTTTCTATGTTAAGGATGAAATCGTCATTTTTACAGATGCAATGAAACACTTCTTAATTTCTTGTGCTTCACAACATCCTAAAAAAGAGGCAAGACTTTGTGCTCATCTAAAACCTGACAATCACTTGCATGAAATGATAATTGTTCACTCCAAAGGAAATTATATCCCTCCTCACAAACACTTTAAAAAGATAGAATCTTTCCATTTAATTGAGGGTCAGTTGGCCGTTATCATTTTTAATGACCATGGTGATGTCAAACAAATAATACATTTGGATAATAAGAAAGATTTTTATTATCGACTACAAGAAAGCATGTTCCACACAGTTGTTCCTTTATCTGAATACGTTGTCTTCCACGAAGTTACCAATGGACCTTTTTTCCTCGAGGAGAAACAAGAGGCAACATGGGCACCTAAAAAAAATGATTTAGAACAGGTCAATAACTATCAAAGAAAATTGATGAAAAAAATCTCTGTATCCCTTATAAAATAAGAGCTAGATAAATTAGTATAATCGAATAATAAATTTTTGGAATGAATAGAATATTTGTTACAGGAGGAGCAGGATACGTTGGTGCAGTCACTGTCCCATTGCTTTTAGAGAAAGGCCATGAAGTTTCGGTATTTGATTTAATGATTTACGGAGATGATGTACTTGAAGATCATCCTAATTTAAACATGATTAAAGGAGATATAAGGGATAAAGAAGCTTTAAAAGAACATATTCTTGGGCATGATATAGTCATTCATTTGGCTTGTATTTCAAATGATCCAAGTTTTGAACTCAATCCAGATTTAGGTAAATCAATAAATCTTGATGCATTCAGACCCTTAGTAGAGCTGAGTAAGGAATCTGGTGTGCAAAGATTTATCTATGCTTCTTCCTCTTCAGTGTATGGTGTAAAAGAAGAGAAAGATGTTCATGAAGGTATGTTGCTCGAACCTTTAACTGATTACTCAAAATTTAAGGCAGAATGTGAAAAAATTTTACTAGAATATCAAGATTCTAATTTCACTACTGTCACAATCAGGCCTGCTACAGTTTGTGGGTATTCAAAACGTCAGAGATTAGATGTTGTTGTGAATATATTAACTAACTTAGCCTACCATAATAGAAAAATAACTGTATTTGGAGGTAATCAGCTCAGACCTAATATCCATATAAAAGATATGTCTTTGGCTTACCTGAACTTAATTACTGCTCCAAAAGAAAAAGTAGAGGGGCAGATTTTTAATGCTGGTGATGTTAACTATACGGTTAACGAACTAACAGAGATAGTAATAAGTGTAGTAGGAGAAGATGTAGAAACAGTTGTCTCAGATACAGATGATAATCGTTCTTATCATATATCCTCACAAAAGATTTTAGATATACTTGGTTTTAAACCAGCCCATTCCATTGAGGAGGCTGTTCTAGATTTAAAAGAAGGTTTTGAGAGAGGGTTACTTGTTAATCCTCTTGAAAATGAAAAATATTTCAATATAAAAACAATGCAGAGAATTAATTTAATTTAACCTGTGAAAGTAAGATACTCTTATTTACCTCAGCAATTTTCTGACTGTGATGATTTATGGTCTGAACTTAGAGACTTTGTTAAATCCGGGGACTTTACGCTTGGAGCGCCTTTAAAAAAATTTGAAAATAATTTTGCACAACTAATAGGAGTCAAGCATGCATTAGGAGTAAATTCTGGAACAGATGCAATCAAACTATCGTTGAAGGCAAAAGGTGTTTCATATGGAGATGAAGTGATTACCACCGCCAATACCTTTGTAGCTACTGTTGGAGCAATTGCTGAATTAGGGGCAAAACCTGTATTTGTAGATTGTGATGATACTTTTTGTATGAATGTTGATCTTCTGGAAAGAGCAATCACAGAAAGAACGAAAGCGATTGTTCCAGTTCACTTCACTGGCTACATGACTGACATGAGAAAACTCATGCCAATTGCAGAAAGATATAATTTGACTGTAATCGAAGATGCCTGCCAATCTATATTGGGCTCAATTGATGGAAAAAAGGCTGGAACTTGGGGTCATGCAGGTGCCTTTTCACTGCATCCTTTAAAAAATCTAAATGTCTGGTCTGACGGAGGTTTAATTATCACCAACGATGATAAATTAGCAAACAACCTCTCACTTATCAGAAACCATGGTCTTTCTGACAGGGACAGTGTTGAAGTTTTGGGTGTTAATTCCAGATTAGATACTATCCAAGCCGTTGTCGGCAATTGGTTGATCCCCAACACTGAGGAAATTGCAGAAAAGAGAATACAACATGCATCTTATTATGATGAACATTTATCAAAACTTCCTGAAATAGAGATTCCGCCCAGACCAGATGGATTTAAGATTGTTTATCATCTTTATATAGTTTTTGCTCAAAATCGAGATTCGCTTCTAGAATATTGTCTAAATGCTGATATAGAAGCAAAAGTTCATTATCCAGTGCCAATATATAGACAACCAGCTGTTGATTATCTTGGTTATAAAGAGGGAGATTTTCCCGTTTCAGATGCACATACTAAAAAAATCATTACTTTTCCATGTGATCAACATTTATCAACTGAGCAGATGGATTATGTAATAGAAACAGTTAGTGAATTTTATCAACAATAGCATAAGCAATAAAACTCCATATGTTAATCTCTCTGCACAGTGGGAAGATGAAAAAGAAGACCTATTGCCAATAATTATCGGTGTTTTGCAATCCGGAGAATATATTTTAGGTGATGAGGTTAAAAAGTTTGAACTTTCAGCGGCTAAATACTTTGGGGTCAAATATTGTGTTGGTCTGAATAGTGGCACTGATGCACTTTTATTAGGTTTATCTGCTCTTGGAATCAAAACAGGTGATGAAGTAATAACAACACCTAACTCTTTCATAGCTTCAACGGCTGCAATAGTACATTTGGGTGCGATCCCTGTTTTTGTTGATGTAAAAAAAGACCAAAATATAGATCCAGACAAGATAAAAGACGCTATTACAAGCAAAACAAAAGCTCTTATGCCAGTCCATTTGACTGGAAGAATATCAGAGATGGACACAATCACAAGAATAGCAAAAAATTATAATCTCAAGGTTATTGAAGATGCAGCTCAATCAGCAGGATCCAAATATCAGAATATATGCAGTGGTTCTTGGGGTGATGTTGGTTGTTTTTCAGCACATCCTTTAAAAAATCTAAATGCTTGTGGTGATGCTGGATTTATAACTACAAATGACCCCGGGATCTCACAAGCAATAAAATTAATGGCTAACCATGGCTTAAAAGATAGGGATACAGTAGACAATTTTGGGCTGAACTCCAGGATGGATGCCCTTCAAGCAGCAATTCTCAACTACAGAATAAAACTACTTCCCTCAATTGTGAATAAGAGGAGAAAGAATGCAAGAATCTATCAAGAACTCTTAGATAGAGATCATGTTTTTTTTCCCAATGATAGCGAAGCTGAATTCAACACATTTCATACTTTTGTGATTCAAGTAGATCAAAGAGACAGTCTAAAAGAGTATCTAAATAAACAAGGTATTGAAACCGCAATACACTACCCAGTTCCTATACACCTCCAACCAGCCAGCAAACATTATAATTTTGGAGCCTACCCGAACACCGAAGGGCAGGCAAGAAGAATTCTAACACTTCCTATTCATCAATATCTTGATGAAGAGCAGTTGACTAGAGTCGCAACAGCAATCAATGATTATTATAAAAGATGAAAGTTGGTATTGATTTAGACAATACTATCATTTCTTATGACGATGCCTTTCTTAATGTTGCAAAAAAAATTGGCTTAGTCGACCAAGATTTTCAAGGTAGTAAACTTGAAGTGCAACAGATAATAAGGCAACAAAAGGATGGAGAGAAGATTTGGCAAAGATTGCAAGGCCAGGTTTATGGCAAATACATAGACCAGGCAAATATTTTTCCTGGTTTTAAAAGATTTCATTGGCGATGCTCTAATCAAAAAATTCCAGTTACTATAATCAGCCATAAGACGAAATATGGTCATTATGATGAAGAAAAAATTTCATTAAGAACGTCTGCATTATCTTTTTTAGAGCAAGAAGGCATTGTTAATAAAGATAAAAATATTTTTCCTCAAGATGTTTTCTTTACTACAACAAGGGCAGAGAAGATTAAAACCATTAAGCATAATAATTTTGATTGGTTTATAGATGATCTCCAGGAAGTCATATTTGATGAAAATCTGAAGGATCTACCCAATAGAGTTTTATTTTCTAAGAAAACTATGGAACAAAGAGTAGGTGTAAAATTTTGCTCTTCATGGAGTGAAATTGAACATGAAATTCTCGGACCAATCAGTGAAGAAGAGATAGAAACTATAGCCTCAACAACTGTTCATCAAAAAATTAAAAATATCCATACTGTTGGGGGTAGGGGTAATTCAGGAGTCTATAAAATTACCTTACATGACAACACTAAAGCAGCACTTAAAATATATAGTAACAATGAAGGACATAATCGGCTGAATTCAGAGTACAATGGTTCAACCTTGATTACTGAAATGGGAATTAATCAAATACCTAAGCCATTGACATGCAATCATGACCTTAATTGTGCGGCTTTTGAATGGATTGAGGGCAAGCTTATCGAGCACCCAACCAAGGAAAATCTCGATCAGTCATTAATGTTACTTAATAAATTGCATAATGTTAGAAATTTGAAAGTTTTCAGCTCTTTTCCGAGAGCTTCTGCTGCATGTTTTTCCGGTATAGATATTGAATTGCAGCTCAAGCGAAGGTTTAAAAAACTGCATGAACAAGGAAAAATGAAAGGAGATGTTAAAAGTTATATCTATAATGAACTGGAACCATTTATAGAAGAGATGATTGTTTGGTCTAAAGAAAAGTGGAGTGAATTTGATGATTTTGAAAGGGTGCTTACACAAGAGGATTTAACTCTCAGTCCATCTGATTTTGGATTTCATAATGCACTAGAGAAGGCAAGTGGTGAAATTATTTTCCATGATTTTGAGTATTTTGGATGGGATGATCCAGTTAAATTAATAGTAGATTTTAGTTTGCACCCCGGCATGAATCTTAATGAAAACCTACTAAGAAAATGGTTTCAAGGAACTTTTAAAATCTATGGCAAGAAATTATTACCAAAATTACTAGCAGCTTGGCCTTTATACGCTTTATGTTGGGTATTGATTTGTTTAAATGAGTTTTTACCAGATGTTTGGAGAAGAAGAACGCTAGCAGATCCATCCAAGCTTAATGAGAAGGAATTAGTTTTAGAAAAACAGTTAAGTGCATCAAAAAGATTACTGAGTGTGATAAAAAATAATTATGAACGAAATTCAATAATAGGGGCATCAGAGATATATGTTTGATGATAGATCTAAAGAACTGAGAAGATTAGTAATTGATATGGTGGATGTTGGTAAGAGAGGTCATATTGGTCCAGCAATGTCACTAATAGAAATTCTGAGAGTTTTCTATGATTCATGGTTGAATTATGACCCAAAAAATCCTTCCTGGGAGGAAAGGGATAGATTCATTTTAAGTAAAGGCCATGGATGTTTGGCTCTTTACGCTATACTTGCAGACAAAAATTTTTTTTCAAAAGATGAATTAAAAACTTTCTGTAAATCAGATTCAATTCTTGGAGGACATCCTGAAAAACCTCATATTCCTGGAGTTGAAGCCTCTACAGGCGCTTTGGGACATGGCTTATCAATTGGTGTAGGAATGGCCATTGCTGCAAAAATAAAAAATAAACAATATAAAGTCGCCGTTGTAACTGGAGATGGGGAAATCAATGAAGGTGCTATTTGGGAGGCAGTAATGTCGGCATCTAAGCATAAACTTTCAAATTTATCATTGTGGATTGACAGCAATAAACTCCAATCATATGGTTTAACATCCGAAGTTTTAGATCTTGATCCACTTGCAGATAAGTTTAAAAGTTTTGGGTTTGAAGTATTAGAGGTTGATGGCCATGATGTAAGCCAAATTAAAAAAACCACAGCAAAAATACCAATCTCATTTGATAGGCCAACAGCGATAATTTGCCACACAGTCAAAGGCAAAGGTTTGCCTTTTGCTGAAGGTAACCCAGCCTGGCATCATAAATCCTACTTATCGGATGAGGAAATTGCCGACATGTACAAGTTGTTAGTATAGTTCTTAACTTGTTGATAAAAGGATAAATATGCGAAAAACTAGCTTAAATTCTATCTACCAGCTGGCAAAAAATAATGAGAAAGTTGTATACATAGGTTCAGACCTAGGTGCGGGCGTCCTTAATAATATGAAAGGTGAAATGCCTGGGAGATTTTTTATGGAAGGTGTTTCTGAGCAGCACATAATCGGTATGGCAGCTGGGATTGCAATGGAAGGATTTATTCCGTATGTCAACACAATAGCAACATTTTTAACCAGACGCTGTTTTGAACAAATCGCTGTTGATCTCTGTTTGCATGATCTTCCAGTTAGGCTTATAGCGAATGGCGGAGGAGTAGTTTACGCACCTCTCGGACCAACCCATATGGCAGTGGAAGATATTGCGATACTTCGGTCTCTTCCTAATATGACAATCATAGCCCCTTGTGATGCAGACGAAATGCAGAGAATGATGCCCCAAACATTAGATTGGCCTCATCCTATTTACATACGTTTGGCAAAAGGTGGCGATCCAATTATTAGCAGAGATGAACTTGGCTTTACTATTGGTAAAGGAATTGTTCTGAAGGAGCCAGTGGAAGCTCTCTATATTACCACCGGTGTCATGACACAATTGGCTTTGAAAGCATCTGAGATATTGCATAATAAAGGAATTTCATCTGGAGTTCTCCATATGCCGACTATTAGACCACTGGATAAAAATCTTCTAAAAAAATATATTCCTAAGGTAGAAGCAATCGTTGTTATTGAGGAGCATAGGAGGTCCGGAGGACTCGGAAGTGCGATTTTAGAGTTGTGCAATGATGAAATGCCTGAAGAAGCATCAAAGATATATAGAATAGGTTTCCCAGATGCCTTTCCTGATCAATATGGCAATCAAAATTCTTTACTTGAACATTGGGGTATAACAGTGGAGAATGTAGCGAAAATTCTAGAGGACAAATTAAAAGTAACGTAATTGTTTCTTCCTTTTCGAGACTCCTATCCTATTTTAGGTCTGGCGATAGATTTGATCCCTAGATTCATTAATAAAAAATAAGTAAATTAAAGAGGAATTCAAAAATGGGTAAATTTGTTAACTACGTGACCCCTCTTCATCAAGCAACATCCCGGGCTTACATTGATCGAATGGTTGATGAGAAGGTGTTTTGTATGCTTAAAGCAAAAGAATATGAGGCAGATTATTGGGATGGTGACCGACGTTTTGGTTATGGTGGGTACAAATATATGGCTGGAAGGTGGAAACCAGTCGCAGAAGCTCTTATTGAAAATTATGGTCTTACTAATGAGTCCAGTGTATTGGATGTAGGATGTGGTAAAGGTTATTTGTTGTATGAGCTAAAATTATTGCTGCCTAATATTAGAATCGTAGGATTTGATATTTCTGATCATGGACTGGAGAACGCTAAGGAAGAAGTTAAAGAATTTCTTTTCAAGCATAAAGCTCAAGAACCTTATCCTTATGAAGACAATGAATTCGATCTGGTTATATCATTAGGATGTATACATAACCTAAGATTATTCGAGCTTGAAATTGCACTAAAAGAGATCGAGCGCGTAGGAAAAAATGGATACATCATGATGGAGAGTTACCGCAACGAGCAAGAGCAATTTAACCTTCAATGCTGGGCATTAACATGTGAATCATTTTTTGATCACGAGGAATGGCCTTGGTTATACACCCATTTTGGTTATTCTGGTGATTATGAATTTATTTATTTTGAATAATTGTCAACTTTAACTAATGAAAGCAGCAATTTTAGTAGAGAGCAAACAGCCACTAGCAATAGCTGATATAGATTTGCCGGACCATCTAGATGTAGGCCAAGTTTTGGTTAAACTAGAATACAGCGGTATTTGTGGCGCTCAAATCAATGAAATTGATGCTGTTAAAGGTAAAGATAATTTTCTGCCTCATTTACTTGGTCATGAAGGATCAGGAATTGTTATGGATATTGGATCAGGAGTATCAACAGTTGAAGTTGGTGATCATGTTGTATTGCATTGGCGCCCAAGTAGTGGCATTCAAAGCGCTCCACCAAAATATAATTGGGAAGATCAAGTAATAAACGCAGGTTGGGTAACAACTTTTAATGAACAAGCAATTATTTCAGAAAATAGACTTACTGTGATTCCTGAGGATTATGACATGCGAGAAGCTCCTTTGTTTGGATGTGCCGTCACAACTGCTTTTGGTGTAATTAATAATGATGCAAAAGTTTCAGTTGGGCAATCTGTTGTGATCTTTGGTATTGGAGGTGTTGGACTCAATATCGCACAAGCAGCAGATATGGTGTCGGCATACCCAATTATTGGCATAGATCTTCATCAACAAAAACTTGACATGGGTAAAAAATTTGGATTAACGCATGGAATACTTGCGGGTTCAGATGATCTCAGTGATGATATAACGACTATTATCGGAGATTTAGCCGATATAGTTATTGAAACTACAGGTAATTCTAGAGTAATTGAACAGGCTTATAACTTAACCCACCCCGATGGCAAAACAATTCTCGTTGGCGTTCCTAATAAAGGTGATAATATCTCAATATATTCCTTGCCGCTTCATTTCAATAAAGTGCTGACTGGATCACATGGAGGAGATGCGGTACCCGATGTTGAAATACCACGGTTAATGCGCCTTATAGAAGCTAAAAAAATGACTTTAGACGGTCTGATTACTCACGAATTTCCTCTTGAGGACATAAATAATGCTCTTGATTTATTTAGAAGTGGTGAAGCTGGAAGGATTATTTTAAATCTTAAAGACCATTAAGCGGTATGACCTTATTAAATCTCAAAAAAGAGAATGCAGAGGTTTATTATGCTGATCAGAGTCTTATTTTTTAGCCAGACCGGGAATGAATTGGCTGAAAAGCAGAGACAATTACATTCTAAAATAATCAATAAGATAAAATAACCTGCTCGACAAATTATTTTTTATAGCTGTATAACTCTTTTTTAACATGAACGATGAATTAGTGCATATTGGATTTTCTGCAATGGACCACTTTCTATGGGTTTTGTGCGTTAAGCCCCAGAAACTAAAATTATAACTCTTTTCGGATATAAAAAATGACAGAGCATTTAGATTATTATTTAGGGAAAAATATCTCTCCAGTTGAACAAGATATATCTGATTTCGGAAAACATCTAGATCGCAGAGAAGCTCTCTATAGGTCTTTAGGAATTTATTCAAATGCTATAAAAGGAAAAAGAGTGTTAGAGGTTGGGCCAGGATCTGGTCAAAACAGTTTACACGTTGCTCACTCAATGCCTGAAGAGCTAGTTTTAGTTGAACCAAACCCAAAAGGGAGAGAACAGATAAAAGAGAACTATAGATCCATGAACTTACCACATGTTGAACCCATTATAGATCCCACTAATTTTATTGATTACAAGAGAAAAGGAGAAAAGTTTGATATTGCTATAGCAGAGTGTTGGCTAGGAAGAACATCTCCAGGACTCGATATGCTTCGTAAGCTTTTAGATAGTGTAACTTTGGGAGGAGTTGTAATTGCTACGGCTAGTCCTAATGTGGGGCTTCTCGCAACTACTTGTAGAGCAGCCTTAGCTTATCGTTTAATCAGGGAAACAGAGATGTCTTTTGAAGAAAAAACGAAAACTTTAGTCGAGGCATTTTCTGGCCATCTTGACACATTGGACAATATGTCAAGATTACAATTGGATTGGGTTCAGGATAATCTCTTAAACCCAGCTGTTTTAACAGAAGTAATTCACCCTATTGAGCTATTAACTCTCTATGAAAATGCAAATATTTTAGGAACTTATCCTCTTATTTTTGAATCGTGGGAATGGTACAAAAATTTATATGGAAAAAATTTGAATAGAGACAGAGTATGGACTCAACAATATTGGGAGAAGAGTCATAATTTTTTAGACGTTAACACAATCAGTGGTCCCAAGAATCCTGATAGCAATCGTTTGTTAGAAACCACTTCTAGATCTTTGAGTGAAAGAGTTATTAAAATCAGGGAACATGAATCTCCTGATTTTAAATTGATACAAATAGCTGAAGAAATAAAGGATCTCCTACCAAAGGAGTATAGTCAGGTTATAAAGGCTTTGGACGAATGGGAGGATATATATTCAAAAGATAAAATTTCTGTAGAGAATATAAAGAATATGCCTTTTTTTTCTAAGTGGTTTGGCAGAGAATTAGTTTATATGTCATTTGTTAGAGTTCACTAGTTTCTTCCCCAGTCTAAATGTGTAAGCAGGAGAGATACACATTCAATACCGTGACGAAAAAAAAACAACATCCTTTCTACAAACTGATTTAATTAAAACTGACATAGAAGAAGCAGAGAGGACTATTTTTTAATACTTATAGTTATGAGGAACTGAGTTGATATTTATTTTAGACTGCAAATCTATTAATAGATTAGATTCCTGAATTTATTAAAAAATAAATAAATTCATAGGCTCCTTTTGAATCAAGTTTGTAATATTTCTTTTGGTTAGAGGATAGAAAAATGAGAAACCTTATACATAAATTAATAGCTGTCTTGTTTTTTCCATGCCTAATTTTTATTAGATTAATCAGTCCTTGTTACAAAATAAGATTAAGAATTTTATTGTCGGAAAGGATAGGTCATTTTGTTGGTCAGGTAGGTATTTCTTTATGTGAAAAAATTGAGGATGAAAAAACTAAGGGTAATAAATTTAAAGAGATTTATTGGTTTAATACTCCTACTTGTAATACTCAGTTAGAAAAAATGGTAAGAAGAGTCTTCTTTGTCCGTTGGTGGGTTAGGTATTTGATCCTTGCTAATGATTTTTTTCCTGCATTACAATTGGTTCCTTTCGAGAGGAGATGGTATGAGGCGAGAGATTATAAAGGCTTATTTTATAAGACCAAAGGTATTAAAGAGGCATACCTACCTTTTAGCCATAATGAAGAAATTGAAGCAAAGCAGTTTTTAAATGATTTGGGAGTTAGAGATACAGATCAATTTGTAGTTTTAATTGTAAGAGACTCGGCATATTTAAGTACTTTTCATCCCCACTGGGATTTTTCCTACCATGACCACAGAGATACAAATATTAATACGTATAAAGAGGCTGTAGAGACCTTGGCTGATTTAGGATACTGGGTTTTTAGAATGGGAAAGGCAGTAAAAGAGCCTCTGAATAGTAGTCACCCAAGGGTTATAGATTACGCAAACCTTAACAGTAGATCAGATCTCCTAGATATTTGGTTACCTGCTAATTCCTATTTCATGATCTCTACCTGTACTGGACTTGATGCTGTAGCAGATGCCTATAGACGCCCAGTTGTATATGTAAATGCCATCCCTAATTATCATTTTACTTCATATGCCCATTGTATTTGGGCTCCAAAGAACCTTATGTGGGAATCTAAAGTAGATAACTTTCTTACATTAAGGGAAACCTTACTGAATGATTTCTCACATCGCGAAGAATATAAAGAAAAAGGTATTAAGATAATTGACTTATCCTCAGAGCAGATTAAAGAAATTGTTCTTGAGATGGAGATGAGATTGACAGGCAATTGGAGAGTAACAAAAGAAGAAGAGCTTAAACAAAGACAGTTTATAAAGATGATTTCTTCCGTGCCAATTGAAAACAATGATGCAGAAACTACTGATGGAAAAATACATGAATTTTTCCATCCAGAAGCTAGAATCAGCCACAAATATCTAGAAAATAATCCTTCCTTTTTGTCTGAAACTTTTGATTAAGAATAAGGTAATCTTGAACTTTTAGAAAACAACTAATTACGATCAAAATTGACAGCAGCAGTTTGTGAAAAGATTTTATAAATAGAAAATTTTTAATTAAAGATATGAAATTGAAAAATCTTAATTTCGGAAATGATCTCCTTAAGGAAACCTTATTTAAAAATTATCAAAGTATAATTCTTATTATTTTTCTTATGGTTTTTACAGGGATTATTCAGGCAACATCTGTTCTTGGAATAATGCCAATTATTGACGTTCTGCTCTATCAGGATCCCAATCAATATAGTGAAGTAACAAAAACTATAACCAATCAACTTGAACAATATAACCTACCTGTGAACGTTGTGTCTCTTGGGATTTTTTATCTTCTTCTTATTGTATTTCGTAGTTCTGTTCAATATTTACAGACTCTTGTTACAAAAAGAACGATATTTGGAGAAATGAGGCGAATGATGTTAGTAGAAGTAAAAGCTTTTCTTAACGCTTCATGGTCTTTTTTTCAGAATAAAAAGTATGGCACTTTAGCTAATACCGTAATTACAGAAACCCATAAGGCTAGTGCTGGTTTTGAGGACCTAGCTGGAGCGATAGCTTCTTCTATTACCGTGTTTTGTTACCTAGCTCTTTTGTTACTCATATCTTGGCAACTAACTATAATAGTTATTCTTTCTGCCGCTATATTATTGTCTCCTACACTCATAGTAAACAAGATTGTATACAAAACTGGGCAGCTGCACACTGGGGCATGGAATACCACTCAGGGCAAGATGTACGAAGCTTTAAATGCCTTAAAGCTGATTGCAGGATTTGCTAAGAAAGAAGATACCTTAAAAAATATAGAGCCCGCTGTTCATACCATAGAAAAGAGCAGTATAAAATTCAATATGATAAGAACTTTTCTTTCTTTGTTAGGGGAACCTGTGGGTGTTTTCTTAGTTATCATTTCAGGAGTTGTTGGTATGGATTACTACAACATGCAAGTAGCAACACTTGCTGTATTCCTTTTCTCAATAAATAGGCTTGCAATGGAGCTCCAGAACTTTCTTGTCAAGAGAAGTAGTGTTATTGCTACACTACCTTCCTTTGAGCAGATTGATTCATTAAAGCAAGAAGCAGAACTTTTAAGGGAAAAGAGTAGTGGCAAAAAAATAACATCTTTCTCAAGGGGTATATACTTAACTGACTTATCATTTTCCTATGACGGTGAAGCGAACATTTTATCTAATATCAATCTACAAATACCAAAGGGCTCAATGGTAGCTGTAGTTGGTCATTCAGGTTCAGGTAAGTCTACTCTTGTTGATCTAATCATGGGTTTTTATTTTTCACAAAAAGGAGATCTAAGAATAGATAAAGACAATATTAATGAAATTAATCTCAGTGATTGGAGAATGTTGTTAGGTTATATTCCCCAACAACCATTCCTATTTAATACCTCAATAAGAGAAAATTTGCTTTGGGCCAATAATGATGCACGCAATTCTGATATTGAATA
>Ga0187827_10004210_pt1 | contig 17842 bp, 16 predicted proteins | sample ETNtaG_39_FD_167969 | JGI IMG/M metagenome (GOLD analysis project Ga0187827, IMG submission 167969) | Marine microbial and viral communities from oxygen minimum zone, Eastern Pacific Ocean - ETNP2014_SV_150_PacBio MetaG (Illumina Assembly) | ecosystem: Environmental > Aquatic > Marine > Hypoxic... | reverse complement strand
CGCCGGTCTCGCATTCACTCACCGTTACCGCGAGGACGGCGGGCTTTGCTACTGCTATTTTGGCGACGGCGCCGCCAACCAGGGCCAAGTGTACGAGTCCTACAATGGCGCTGATTTCGCCCGATGACGCGGCAATGGCCGCCGATGGCAAAGCTGTCCTGAACGCCCCCGACCTCGAGCATGAGTCCGACGACAGCGGTCACCCGCCCATAAATTTGATTATCGGGTTGGCGTTCGACCTCGTTGATGATGTTGTTAACCAGAACCGTCAACTGAAACGCCCCACGGATTGTCTCAAGCAACCGCCACGCCAACCCCAGTGTCATGGAGTATGGAAGGCCAGGCTTTAAAGATTGGTAAAGTTGAACCCCGGTTGCAAGGGGCGGCGGCTCCCGGCGCCGAACGGACGACGAAACTTGAAATTTCACCGCCTTGGATTTACTGTTAAAAATCGTTAACAAAGCGATCGGGGAATGGCCATGCGCGTCCTTCTTGTCGAGGATGATCCGACGACGGCACAAAGTATCGAAATGATGCTCAAGTCGGCGGGAATGGTGGTCGATGCGACCGACCTGGGTGAAGATGGGCTGGAGATCAGCAAGCTCTACGATTACGACATTATTATCCTTGATCTCATGCTGCCCGATATCGGTGGCTTGGAAGTGCTTCGCCGGTTGCGCGACGCGCGGGTGGAAACACCGGTTCTGATCCTGTCGGGGCTGACCGAGGCCGGACAAAAGGTCAAGGGATTGGGGACCGGCGCCGACGATTATCTGACCAAGCCATTCAACAAAGACGAACTCATCGCCCGCATTCAGACCATCGTAAGAAGGTCCAAGGGGCACTCTCAGTCGGTCATCGATACCGGTCAGCTATCGGTGAACCTGGGCGCCCGTACCGTCGAGGTCGACGGCCACTCGGTCCACTTGACCGGCAAGGAATATGGCATTCTTGAGTTGCTCAGCCTACGCAAGGGGACAACCTTGACCAAGGCGATGTTCCTCAACCATCTCTACGGGGGCATGGACGAGCCGGAATTGAAGATCATCGACGTCTTCATCTGCAAACTGCGCAAGAAGCTTGTCGCGGCGACGAAGGGCGAACATTACATTGAGACCGTTTGGGGACGAGGCTACGTCCTGCGCGATCCCGAGCCGGCCACCAAGGAATCGGCCGAGGCTTAACTACGGCTGGGGCGGTTTATACCAAGGAGCGGTATTAGTTGGCCGAGGCGCCGAGGCTCCGGGTGGCGATGCTTGGCGCGGCGCCGACGGCTTCGCTAGCCAGGCAATAAACACCGCGCTGACCAGCCATAGGCTGGAAGCGGTCGGATATGCCCAACACCGTTTCGGCGCCGCCAAGGAACAGAACTCCGTCGCTCGGAATAAGATCCGCGATGCGGCCAAGGACCACATCCTTAGTCGCCTGATCGAGGTAAATCAGCACATTGCGACAGAACACCACGTCAAACTGCCCGAGCAACTTCGGACTGTCGAGCAGGTTGAATTCCTTGTATTGCACCATGCCCCGCAACGCGGCATCGATCTGCCACAAATCGCCCTGCTTCATAAAGTACTTCATCAGCAATTGGACGGGCAGACCTCATTGCACCTCGAACTGGGAGTAAAGACCCACTTTGGCCTTGTCTAACATCTCGGTCGATATGTCCGTTGCCACGATTTCGTAACGCCATCCGGCAAGCTTGGCCGCTTCCTCCTTGAGCACCATGGCGAGGGTGTAGGGCTCTTGGCCACTGGAGGACGCGGCACACCGGATACGGAACGACTTCTTGTCGGCCCGGTTTTTAAGCAGTTCGGGCAGCACGTTGACGCGGAATAGTTCAAACGGCTTGATGTCGCGGAAAAAGAAGGACTCGTTGGTGGTCATGGCCTCCGTGACATCGCGGGCAAGCTCTTCGTCACGATTGGCGCGCAGGGCCGCGATCAAATCCTCCAACCCCTTCATGCCCTTCTTGCGGGCCACCGCCATCAAACGGCTTTCCGGCAGGGACAGCTTGTCCTGGCTCAGGACCAGCCCCGAACGCTCCTTGATCAATTGGCTAATGAACTGAAAATCCTGGGGTTTCAACTCGATCCCCTGGCCACGGATGAGATCACGCGAAGGGGCCGTTGGCAACGTTCTTGGTTCCCGTTGACACGCTCATGGCCCTGTCGATATCCACTATTTCCCCGTCAGCCTACAACAACCCCACCTGGGAAAACTTGGCCTGGATGATCTCGCTGTCGAACGGCTTCATGATGTATTCGTCGGCTCCCGCCTCGATAGCCTGCTCGATGTGCTCCATTTTGTTTTCCGTGGTACAGAAAAGGACCCGCGGCGCGCTTCCACCGGGCAGCTTGCGAAGCTCGCGCAGAAACTCGATCCCGTCCATCGCCGGCATATACCAGTCGACAAAAACCGCCTCCGGCATCTTGCGCTTACAGGCTTCCAAGGCAACCTTGCCGTCCACCGCTTCTTCGGTTTCGAAGCCCAATTCCTGTAGAATTTTTCGGGCCACCATGCGGATGACCTTCGAATCATCGACTATAAGACAAGACTTCATACCGTCCCTTGCCTATTCGAGACACCGCAACCCCGCTGGCCAGGACGGCGCAGGGACCTAGGCCAAGCTTGGAAAAGCGAGTCTAGAGGGCGCCTCGTCAGCCCGCAACCGACAAACCTGCCGATCCGTCAATCCTGGGGTTCCGCCGGTTGCCGGACCATCGACCCGATGGTCCGGGTCAGGGTTGAAACCAGGGCTTCGCGATCGAACTTGGCGACACAACCGCCGAAACCGGCGATCTTTCCCCGTTCGACGTCCTTTTCGGAGGCCTGCGACAACAGCCCGACCATCGGCACCCGCCGCCAGCGCGCTTCGCCGCGCACCGCCTCGGCAAACTCGAAGCCATTCATCCCCGGCATCTCAATGTCGCTGACGATAGCGTCAAAGTGCTGCCCCGCCTCGCGCATGCCAAGCGCCTCGTCCGCCGTTTCTGCCGTTGTCACCTCGTAACCGGCGACCGATAGAACCGGCCGCAACAAGTCACGGAAAAAGGGGCTGTCATCGACCAGCAGAACGCGCTTTGTGGCCACTCCGTTGTCGCCGCTTGCCTTCTCCGTTCCGAACCAATCGGCAAATCCCTGGGTCAAGTAATGGCCCGCATCGATCACGTCCGTCACCTTATCGTCGATCACCGCGCTGCCAACGACCCCCGGCTGTTCGGACTTCAATTCGATCTTCAGGATATCCTCGACTGTGTCCACGATTTCGTCTACCGCCAGACCCATGGAGCGGTCGCGGTCGGTGAAGACCAGAATTTGCTGGCGGCCCTCGGTCTTCCACTGGTGAGATGGATCGAACGGGACCAGCGGCATCAGATGACCCCGGTACCGTACCAGGAACTGGCCATGTGCCCTCTCCACCGTCGACATATCAATCTCCTCGAGACGCGCAACAAGGCCCAGAGGCACCGCCTTTAGCGCGTCACCACCGGCACGGAACACCAACAGGCTGGTCTTTTGCTCGCCTAGTTCCTGGGCCTGCACACCGGCGTCCGCCCCTTTGGCTCCCGCCACCTCGCCCATGGTCGATGCTATGCCGTTCGGATCCAAAATCATGATCACGCTGCCGTCACCCAAGATGGTGTTGCCCGAGAAAAATGAGATGTCCCTGAGGATAGGCGTCACCGGCTGGACGACGATTTCCTCGGTGTCGAAAACCCGATCGACGATAATACCGAAGGTATAGGTCCCGACCTGCGCTACGACGATAAACGGCTCGTCCGCCAATCCCTCCTTCTTCTCGCCAAGCTTCAACAGATCGTAAAGTGATACCAAGGGAAGCAACCGGTTGCGTAGGCGCAAGACCGGCGCGCCGTTAATCATTACGATAGCGTTGTCGGACTGTGCCGAGGCCCGCACCAGTTCCAGAACGCTGATCTGCGGGATGGCGAACCGCTCGCCTCCACACTCTACGACCAGCGCCGAGACGATCGCCAACGGCAACGGAATCTTGATGGTAAACGTCGAGCCCTGGCCCTCGATCGATTTCAGCTCAATGGTGCCGCCGACCTTCTCGATGCTCGTCCGCACTACGTCCATACCGGCGCCGCGGCCCGAAACGCCGGTCACCGTCTCTGCGGCCGAGAACCCCGCTTCGAAAATATATTGCTGGATTTGTTGGTCATCCATCCCTTCAAGCTCGCCATCCGTCGCCAGGCCGTTGTCCAGGATCTTCATTCGGATGCGATCCATGTTTAGCCCGCGGCCGTCGTCCGCAATTTCGATGATGATGTGCCCACCCTCGTGAAAAGCCTTCAGCGTCACCACGCCCTTCTCCGCCTTGCCCGCCGCCTTTTGCTCATCTGGCATCTCGACACTATGATCGGCCGAATTGCGGACCATGTGGATTAGCGGATCCTTGATCAACTCCAGAACCTGGCGGTCCAGTTCCGTCTCCGCGCCTTGCATATTAAGATCGATCGTCTTACCCGCTTCGACAGACAGGTCGCGGACAATCCTCGGAAGCTTTGTCCAGGCATTACCGATCGGCTGCATGCGCGTTTTCATCACGCCTTCCTGGAGGTCCGTCGTGATGTGGCTCAGACGCTGCAGCGGAACATGAAACTCGCTGTCATCTTGGCCGCACACCATCTGAAGCAACTGATTGCGAGTCAGCACAAGTTCGCTCACCAGCGTCATGAGGTTTTCCAAAAGCTCGACGTTGACGCCGATTGACTGCGCCGCCACCGATGATTCCTTGGGCGTCCACTCCTCGCTTTTTGCAGCTACGCCGTCGCTTTTCCTTACCACCGGCACCTGGCCCGGCGTTGCGGCCGGGACCGACTTGGCCTCATTTCCCGCTGTCAGATCGGCCGCCAATTCTTCATCTGTCGGCGCCTTCTTGCCCGCCGCCGTGGCCCCTTCGACCTCGTCCAACAACTCCCTGGCCACCGGGAATCCTTCTTCTTCGGTCACCGTCGCCTCGATCCCCTCACCTTCCGGTGGTGCGAGCGCCGCCTTTGCGGAAGAATCATCGTCTCCGGCCGCCAACGCCTCCAATTCCGCAATCAATGCGCTGTCATCGCCGTCCGGTTCCGTTCCACCTTCCTCAAGCCCCGTCAGAAGACCCTTAATCGCGTCGATGGCCTTCAAGATTAGCGTCGCCGCGTTCGGCGTGACCTCCAACTCCCCGTCCCGGAACTTGCCAAGCACGTCCTCACCCGCGTGAGCGACCGATTCAAGGCGCGGCAGTCCCAGAAAGCAGCTCGTCCCCTTGATCGTATGAACCAGCCGGAAAATATCCTTTAGGATCTCCGTGTCGTTCGGATCTTGCTCGAACTTCACCAACTCGGCATCTACCACGGACATACTCTCCGACGTCTCCTTCAGAAACTCTTTCAAAAGATCATCCATCGTCCGTCATCCGTCGATTGAGGAGTTAGAAAAGATCCTACGCCAATCCTTCTTGTCACCGGGCGCGGTTGCGGCAATCAACGCCCTGTCTGCCTCGATTTCAAAACATATAGGCAGTCGAGGTTCCGACTGCCACCAGATTAAGATATAGACCCGAAAAGCGAATCTTAGAGCTGGCTTCGAACTCCTCCGCCCGGTGGCGGCAGGATAGCGGCCAACTGGACTTTATCCCCTTCGATGTCCGACGCCTCGACGGCGGTTCCCAGGCGCTCGGCCAGGCGCGCCGCGAAGTAACCCTGCACCGTGCGTGCCGAGAGATCTCCGACCGGAAAGTTCGGCGTCATGGCGGTGCGCAGTTCGTCGCGGAAACGAGCCCCCATGCCGGCCGCTGTGATGGCCACGCCGGTACCATCCTCCAAATCGGCCACCCCAACCGCCAGCGTCCCGCCGCGCGGCAAGCTTTCGATGCCTAAGAGAACCATGTTGAGAAGCAGCTTCATGCCGTCCGCGCAGATTGGTTTCCCTGGTCCAGCCGCCGCCGGGTTGGGCCACTCAAGTGTAACGGCCCCCTCGCTCAGCAATTCCCCGGCCAGCATCCTGGCATCGGCGACCGAGGCGCGCGCACCCGCCCCAAGTCCGAAGGCCAGGCGGTAATAGATCACGCGGCGATTGAGTTGCTGGCCGCTGCTCGCCACCAGGGCCATGGCTTCGTCCACGTCGCCCGGACCGTCGCTCATCAATTCCATGCCGGCATTAACCGCGCCAATGGGACCAACCAAGTCGTGGCATAGCCGCGAACACAGCAATTGAGCGACCTTTAGATCGACAAGCATCTAGGTCCCAACCATATGGCTTCGCAAGTTTGGCAGCTTAGCGCAAAGAAGGGATACGTCCTACCGCATCCTTGCCTTGGCGCCAAAAAAGAACTATCGCATAGCCTCGCCAACGGCGGTACGCATGGGAAATTTGGCTTATGGCCATACATACCGAATTTTCTTCTGATCGAACGGCCAAGCGGGGTCGGCGCAAGTCTCATCCCAAGGGCCGCCAACTGAATACGGAAGCACTCGACGAAGTCCGCATGGCGCTCGGCGACGTGGCACCCGAGCGCGACCTGTTGATTGAGTTCTTGCACCGCCTCCAAGATCGCTTCGACTTTCTGTCGGCGCGCCACCTCAACGCCCTCGCCAACCACATGGGATTGGCCGAGGCGGAGGTCTACGAGGTCGCTACCTTCTATGCCCATTTCAACGTGGTCAAGGAGAACGAGGAGCCGCCACCACCACTGACGCTACGCGTCTGCAACGGCATAGCCTGCGAAATGGCGGGCTGCGGGGAGTTGTTCGATACCGTGGCGAAACGGCTTGGAAAAGACGTACGCGTGGTGTCGGCGCCTTGCGTCGGAGCGTGCGACAAGGCGCCCGTGGCGGTGCTCGGACACGCCCAAATCTGCAAGGCCACGCCCGATTCGGTGGCCGCTGCCGTCGCCCAGGGCAAAGCGCCCGTCATCGAATACGACACAACGGATTTTGAAACCTATGTCGCGGATGGTGGGTATCAGACCTTGCGCGCCCTCCTCGACGGCGGGCGGGCGCGCGACGATGTCCTTTCCACCATCGAAAAGTCGGAGCTGCGTGGACTGGGGGGTGCGGGCTTTCCACCGGCCCGCAAGTGGCGCTTCGTTCTCGCCGAGCCGAAACCGCGCTACCTGGCCGTCAACGCCGACGAAGGCGAACCCGGAACGTTCAAGGACCGTCACTGCCTTGAGAGCGATCCCCACCGAGTGCTGGAAGGTGCCTTGATCGCCGCGTGGACGATCGAGGCCAAGGCCGTCTACATCTATCTGCGCGACGAATACCCCGTTCTGCACGATGCTCTGCACCGGGAAATTGCCCGGTTAAAAACGGCTGGACTGACCAAGGGTGTGGAGGTGTACCTGAGACGGGGCGCCGGCGCTTACGTTTGCGGCGAGGAATCGGCCATGCTGGAAAGCCTGGAGGGCAAGCGCGGGCTGCCTCGCAACCGGCCGCCCTATCCGGCCCAGGCGGGCCTTTTCGGGCGCCCGACCCTGATCAACAATGTTGAGACCCTGTTCTGGCTGCGCGATATCCTAGAAAAGGGGGCCGATTGGTACCGCGATGCCGGGCGCCCGCATTTTTACTCGGTCTCGGGCCGGGTCAAGGAGCCCGGAGTCAAACTGGCTCCGGCCACGGTCACCGCCCGCCAGCTCATTGAGAACTATGCGGGTGGCATGGCCGACGGCCATACTTTCAAGGGTTATCTGCCGGGCGGCGCTTCGGGCGGCATATTGCCAGCCCGCTTGGCGGATCTGCCGCTTGATTTCAGAGCGCTGGAAGAACACGGCTGCTTCATCGGCTCGGCGGCGGTGGTTATTCTCTCGGACTCCGACGACATCCGGTCCGTGGTCCTCAACTTGCTGCGCTTCTTCGAGGACGAGAGCTGCGGACAGTGTTCGCCGTGCCGGCTGGGGACCGAAAAGATGATCGGGATGTTGGAAAAGCGCTCGTGGGACGCGGGTCTGCTCGCCGAACTCGGCGCCGCCATGCGCGACGCATCTATCTGCGGCCTCGGGCAGGCGGCCCCCAATCCGGTGGAAAGCGCGCTTCGTTTCTTCGCCGACGAGGCGACGGGAGACGGCAAATGAGCAAGTCCATCGACTTTGTCCTTGATGGTAAAGCCGTGGAAGCGGCGCCCGACGAGACCATCTGGCAGGTGGCCAAGCGGCGGGGCACGGTGATCCCCCACCTCTGTCACCGCGATGCGCCCGGCTATCGGCCCGATGGCAACTGCCGGGCCTGCATGGTGGAAGTCGAGGGCGAGCGGGTCCTGGCGCCATCGTGCCTGCGCCAACCGACAGCGGGCATGAAGGTAACGACGTCGTCGGAGCGGGCGGTCAAGGCGCGGGCCATGGTGTTGGAATTGCTGCTTGCCGACCAGCCCGAGCGCCGCCAGTCCCACCATCCGAACTCGCTGTTGTGGCATTGGGCCGACGACGCCGGCCTCACGAGCAGCCGGTTCGAACGCCACGCCGCGCCGACGCCTGATTCTAGCCACCCCGCGATGGCGGTCAATCTCGACGCCTGTATACATTGCAATCTCTGTGTCCGGGCCTGCCGCGAGGTCCAGGTCAACGACGTGATCGGCATGGCGGGACGGGGCGCCCAGGCTCGCATCGTCTTCGACTTGGGCGATCCCATGGGCGACAGCACCTGCGTCGCCTGTGGCGAGTGCGTTCAGGCCTGCCCGACCGGCGCGCTGATGCCGGCCAGCATCCTCGACGATGCCGGCGTCCACACCGGCGCGGCCGACAAAACGGTGGATTCGCTTTGCCCCTATTGTGGCGTCGGCTGCCAGGTCACCTACCACGTCCGCGACAACAAGATCTTGTACGTCGATGGCCGCGACGGCCCGGCCAACCAAAACCGGCTCTGCGTCAAGGGCCGCTTCGGCCTTGATTACGCCGGCCATCCCCACCGCCTGACCGTGCCCCTGGTGCGCATCGACGGCGTCGCCAAGAACGCCACCGATAGCGTCGATCCGGCGGACCCATTCACCCACTTCCGCGAGGCCACCTGGGAAGAGGCGCTGGACCGGGCGGCCGAGGGGCTCAAGCGCATCCGCGACCGCGATGGACGCCATGCGCTTGCCGGCTTCGGCTCCGCCAAGGGGTCCAATGAAGAGGCCTATTTGGTGCAAAAGATGGTGCGCACCGGTTTCGGCACCAACAACGTCGATCATTGCACGCGGCTGTGCCACGCGTCGTCGGTGGCGGCGCTCATGGAAGGCATCGGGTCGGGTGCGGTGACGGCACCCTTCACCGCGGCCCTCGATTCCGACGTCATCATCGTCATCGGGGCGCGGCCGGCCCAGAACCACCCGGTCGCCGCCACCTTCATCAAGAACGCTCAAACGCGGGGCGCCAAGCTGATCGTCATCGACCCCCGGCGCCAGGCCCTGTCGCGCCACGCCGATACCATGTTGCAGTTCAAGCCAGGCAGCGACGTGGCACTGTTAAACGCCATGATCCACACCATTATCGACGAGGGTCTGACGGACGAGCAGTACATCCAGGGCTATACCGAGAATTTCGAGGCCGTGAAGAAAGGGGTGGCCGACTTCACCCCGGAGAAGATGTCGGACGTCTGCGGCATCGCGCCCGAGACCATTCGCGCCGTGGCGCGCGCCTATGCTACCGCTGAACGATCCATCATTTTCTGGGGCATGGGTATCTCACAGCACGTTCATGGGACCGACAACGCACGCTGCCTGATTGCCCTGGCGCTAATCACCGGACAGGTCGGACGGCCGGGTACCGGCCTGCACCCCTTGCGCGGCCAGAACAACGTTCAGGGCGCCTCCGACGTCGGCCTGATCCCCATGCTTTATCCCGACTACTCGCCAGTGACCGACCCCGATGTGCGCCGGCGCTTTGAGGAATTTTGGGGCGCCGAACTGGACCCCGAGCGTGGTCTTACCGTGGTTGAGATCATGAACGCCGTGAGTGAGGGAACCATCAAGGGCCTCTATATCATGGGCGAAAACCCGGCCATGTCCGATCCCGACGTCACCCACGTCCGCCAGGCCCTGGCGACGCTGGAACATCTGGTGGTGCAGGACATCTTCCTTACCGAGACCGCCTTCCACGCCGATGTGATCTTGCCAGCGACGGCGTTTCCCGAAAAGACGGGGACATTCTCCAACACCAACCGCCAGGTTCAGTTGGGTCGCCAGGCGTTGGAACCGCCCGGCGAGGTGCGCCAAGATTGGTGGATCATCCAGGAGATCGCCAAGCGCATTGGACTTGAATGGAGCTACACCCATCCGCGGGACGTGTTCGCCGAGATGCGCAAGATCATGCCGTCGATCAAGGGCATCACCTGGGACCGCCTGGAGCGCGAAGATTCCGTGACCTACCCCTGCGATTCGGAGGACGAGCCCGGCCAGGCCATCATCTTTGGCGACGGCTACCCGACGCCCAGCGGTCGGGGCAAGCTGGTGCCCACCGAACTGGTGCCGCCCGACGAGCTACCCGACGACACCTATCCCATGGTGCTAACCACTGGACGAATGTTGGAACACTGGCATACCGGCGCCATGACGCGGCGCACCCAGGTCCTTGATGCCCTTGAGCCCGAGGCCGTGGCGAGCCTCAACCCCCGTCAGCTTGCCGACATGGGACTGGAACCCGGTGAAAGCCTTAGGGTGACCAGCCGCCGGGGAGAAATCGAGATCACGGCACGGGCCGACCGCGATGTCCCCGACGGCATGATCTTCATTCCGTTTTGCTTCACCGAAGCGGCGGCTAACATTCTCACCAACCCACAGCTAGATCCCATCGGGAAAATCCCCGAGTTCAAGTTCTGTGCCGTACGCGTAGAAAAAGCGCAGCCCTGAGCAGTGGGCCCGGGTGCTCCTGAATCTTGAGGTCAGCCGCTGGCGTCAGACAGGATGCCCTCGGCGATGGCCAGTACTTTTGGATTGCCTTCTCCGTTGCCGGGAGACGTGTTAGTGGTCTCTTTGATCAAGGAACCGACCGCTTCGGAATTAATCGGGTTCGCCCTCAACATAACGGTGAGGATAGTCTCGATTGCGAGCACATGGGCGACAAGGTTCTCGGATTCTTGAACGCGCTCTATGGTGCCCTCGCTGAGCGCCTTGAGAGCGCCGGCAATGCTCTGCAGGTTTCCTTCCAAGTCTTTGATTTGGTTGAAAAACCCAGTCTTCTCCAAGTGCTCAAGAAAGGCCTGCGAGGCGCCAGCCAGGTCGTCTTCGCTGTCTTCGGCCATGCTGTTCATTCCTTTCGTAAATCCACCGCCCGGCCGCACCGTCGCCCGAAGCGCTGGGTGCCGTCAACCCCGCCGTCGAGGCCCCGCCATCAGCCCGGCGAAGGCCGCCACGTCTTCCGCGACGGCGGCCGATGCCTTGGCCTCCGTTCGCCGATATCGGGCCAGAATATCCAAGCCGAAGGGTGTTACCCGACTGCCGCCGCCGCCGCGCCCGCCGGTCGCGGTGACCACCAGATCTTGGCGGAAGCTTCGGTTCATGGTGTCCACCAGCATCCAGGCGCGCCGATAGGACATGCCCATGGCGCGCGCTGCGGCGGAGATCGATCCAGACTGGGCAATGGCCTCCAGAAGGTCGGCCTTGCCAGGCCCCAGCGACGTGGCGGCACCGATGAGGATGCGCAGCCGAGCCACATTCGTCTTCGCTTTCGCCATCCCTGTCTCCGCCCTCAAGCCCCCTCACCGGTCATGGCGAGCAGCCGCTCCGCCTCGGCCAGATCCTCGGGCCGGTTGATGTTGAAGAAAGGATCGCTGGGAAGGCAGGGAAAGTCCACATGAACGATGCGGTAGCGCGCCGTCCAGGCGTCGATCTTGCGCTCCCCCTCTTCGACCAGGGCACGGCGCAGGTCCTTTGCCAGACGAACCGGCCACAAACCAAACACGGGATGCGCCCGCCCGCCTGAGGTAGCGCAGGCAAGATCCGCCGCGTTTTCATCGACCGCCTGCGCCAGACGTGCCACCAAATTTCGGGCAAGAAATGGCGCATCGCCGGTAAAGGATGCTATCCAGGCAGTATCTGAGGCGTTCTCAATCGCCCATTCCAGCCCCGTCAGGACGCCGGCCAGGGGACCGGCGAAGTCCTCGACCACGTCGGCCACCACCGGCAGGCCGAAGGGTGTAAATCGCCCCGGATCACCGTTCGCGTTGAGGATAAGCCGGCCGACCTGGGGCTCTGCGCGCTCGATAACATGAGCCATCAGGGGTCGCCCCGCCAACGCCAGGAGACACTTGTCCCCGCCCCCCATACGCCGTGCCAAACCACCAGCCAGCACCACGCCAACGCAGTTGCCCGCAATTTCGACCATGGGTCCACTATGAGGGGAGCGGCAACCCTGGGCAAGGGTGCCTGTTGTGGTAGGATGGCGCCACTGCCCATGGAGACATCCCACCGATGCGCCGCTCCTGTCCCGTTCTTTCGATTGCCGCCGTCCTTTCCCTCGGCATGACAATCGACGGCGGCTAAGGTGAGGCCCCTTTATATTTTGATTACGCCACTCCATGTCATAATCAGGCCATAACGGGAGAGTCCAAAGCCGATGGCGGACGAGTTCATACACCGCCGGGTTTGGCGGCTGGCCGGCCCGATCATCTTGGCCAATATTTCGGTGCCGCTTCTCGGCCTGGTCGATACCGCCGTGGTCGGTCATCTGCCGGGTCCCCATTACGTCGGCGCCGTGGCCGTCGGTGCCCTGGTTTTCAATGTCCTTTACTTTGGTCTTGGCTTCCTGCGCATGGGAACCACGGGGCTTGCCGCCCAGGCCCTTGGGTCGGGCAACGCCGATGAGGTACGGGCCACCCTTGCGCGTGCGGTGCTGGTAGCGGTGGCTCTGGGAACCGTCATGGTAGTGGTCCGCGAGCCGGTGACCTGGGCGGCGCTTGCCATCGTCGGGCCAAGCGATGCGGTCCTCCCACTCGCCGATGTCTATATCTCGGTGCGCATCTGGGGGGCGCCGGCGGCCCTTGCCAACGCCGCCCTGCTGGGTTGGTTCATCGGTGTCCACAACACCCGCGCCGTCCTTGCCCAGCAACTGGTTATGAACGGCCTCAACATCGTTCTCGACCTGGTCTTCGTCATCGGCCTCGATTTCGGCGTCGCCGGGGTCGCGGCGGCGAGCCTGATCGCCCAGGTCGCCGCCCCGCTCTTCGGCCTGTGGCTGGTGCGCCGCGACCTGGCGCGCATCGGCGGGCGCTGGCGCCGCGAGCTGATCTTCGAGGGCACCCGCTTCCGGCGCATGCTGGCCGTTAACCGTGATATCTTTCTACGCTCTATCATCTTGATCTCGACCAACGTGGTTTTTATCTCGGTCGGGGCCAAGATGGGCGACGTTGTGTTGGCCGCCAACGCCATCTTGTTTCAGTTCCACCATCTGGCGGCCTGGACCCTGGACGGTTTCGCATACGCCGCCGAGGCCCTGACCGGAAGCGCCGTCGGTGCGGGAGACCGCCCGCGGTTCCGTGAGGCGGTCCGGGTAACGGGCATTTGGGCGCTGGCCCTGGCAAGCGGCTTTACCGTGGCTTACCTGGTCTTCGGCACGCTCTTGATCGACATCATTACCGACGTGGCGGCGGTCCGCGAGACGGCGCGGGTCTTCCTGCCCTGGGCCGTGATCATTCCCATCGTCAGCGTTTGGGGGTTCATGCTCGACGGCATCTTCGTCGGCGCCACGCGGGTCGCCGAGATGCGCAACGCCATGGTGGTCACGGTAATCCTCTACTTTGGCGCTGTGACGCTCCTTGTGCCCGCCATGGCCAACCACGGCCTATGGCTCGCCGTAACCTTCCTCAGCATCACGCGGGCGGTAACCATGGGATCCATGTACCCACGCATCGAACGCGCCGTTGGCGAGGCGACGTAGGACGATCTACGCACCCGCGCGCAGCGGCTTGACCACTTCGTCCATCATCTGGCGGCAGGTCGCTTGTAGGACGCCGATGTCGCTGCGTAGAAGGACGGCATTGACGCCTTGTCCGTAGAGTTTTCGGGCTTCCTCCAAGGTCGGCGGAATGACCAAGGACATGATCGACGTATCATGCTGGCGCGCCTTGGCGAGCAGGGTCTGGAAGGCCTCCTGGATGGGCGGCGCCTCCATGTCATAGACCAGCGGCAGGCCCAGTGACATGGCCAGGTCCGTGGGACCAAAGCTGATCATGTCGAGGCCGTCAACGGACATGATGTCGTCGATGTTGTCGAAAAACACCTTGTCCTCGGCGAGGCCGATAACGACGGTATCCTCGTTGCAGCTCTTGACATATTCCACCCAGTCGAAATCGCCGGCGCCATAGCTTGCGGCGCGCACCTCGGTCGCCGATCCGCGCCCGCCGAGAGGGGGGAACCGGGCGGCGCTCAGCGCTTGTTCGGCCTCGGCCCGCGTCTTCAGGCGCGGGATGACGACGCCTTCCGCTCCACACTCAAGCGCGTTGCGGATCTGGTTCTCATCATTGCCCTTGAGGCGTACGACAACCGAGAGCCCTGCCGCGTCGGCGGCCAGGATCATGTGCTCCAAGTCGGCACCCGACGCCAGCGGCGAATGCTCGGTATCAAGAAAGATGAAATCAAATCCGGAATAACCGATGACTTCGACCACCGCCGGGCTGCGGGTAAAGACCACCATACCGGCAATGGGCCGGCCGTCGCGCATGGCGGCTCTGAGCTTGTTCCGTTTCATCGGGCCAACCCTCCTCAAGCGTTTTGGGAAATCTATCGCTTCTCCATCGTTTGGCGCGCCTTTTCGCCGATCTCCAAGATGTTGCCAGCGATGACGGCACCGGCACCGCGCAGCGCCTCGGTCTTCGATTCCCAGTTCTCGTCGTCCTCGCCAAGGAGCGCACCGGCATGGCCCATACGCTTGCCGGGGACCGCGGCGCGCCCAAGGATGAGAGAGACGACCGGCGTCTTCATGGTCGCCACGAACTTGGACGCGGCAAGTTCAGAACGCCCGCCGATCTCACCCAGCATGACCACCAGCTCGGTTTCCGCGTCGGCCTCGAAGCGCTCCAAGATATCGCGGTGGTAGGTGGCCAATACCGGGTCGCCGCCCAGGCATACCACGGTGCTCACACCCAGACCGGACTTGCGTAAGGACTCCGCCACCTCGTAGGTGATGGCGCCGCTCTTGGCGACGACGCCGACCGGACCCCGCATCAGGTAACGATCATTGAGGTCCGAGATGTTTGTCATGTCGACGCTGACGCAGCCAGCGGCGTTGGTGCCCAGAACCACGCTGCCGCGGGCACGGGCGTAGGCCGCCATGGTGATGCCGTCGGCGATGGGGATTTCCTCGGTATAAACCGTAATCGTCTTGATACCGGCATCGACGGCCTCAAGACAGGCCTCCATGGCGAACGGCGCCGGTACGGCCATGAAGCTGCAATCGGCGCCGGTTTCGGCGACCGCCTCATGACATGAATTGAATACCGGCAGACCGTGGACCTCCTGGCCGCCCCGGCCGGGGGTGACGCCCCCGACCACGGTGGTGACACCTTCAACCATAAGCCCGGCGACGTTTCTGCCGACGGTGCCGGTAATGCCCTGAACGATAGCGCGCGATGAGTCATCAACCAAGATTGCCATGGCGCGCTCCTAACCCGATTTCCGCTGGGCGGCGATGACCGCCTTGAGTGCCGCTTCCAGATCGCCGTGCGCCTCGAATCCCAGCGGCGTAAGCAGCGCCCGGCCCTCCTCGGCATTGCGCCCGACGAGGCGTAGAACGATGCGTCCGCCAAGGGGTGCCTTGGCGTAGGCATTGGCCATGCTGCGCGCCACGTTATCGGCCAGCGCGGTGTGGAAATAGGCATTGATGAACGTCACCCTTGGCTTCAGGGTGGCCACCGCCTGGAAAACCCCGACCAATCCAGGGGCCTCGCCGAAGGGGGTTCCCGCCATGTCGACGACACAGCGCATGCGCGCTCCCATGTCGACCAGGGCATCAAGGGACGCCATCATCAACCCGGCCCCGCTTACCACGGCCACCACGTCTCCGTCAGGATCCATCTCCGCCGCCACGCCCCCGGCGGCGGCGACCGCGCGTTCAAACTCGGTGCCCTCGGCCGGCGCCGACAAGTCTCCCCATTCCGGGTGGCGATGCCTCGCGCGTCCGTCAAGCACCACCTTGGCATCGGCCGCCACCGCGGTGCCGGCGGCGGTCACGGCCAGGGGATTGATCTCGGCCAATTCCGCATCCTCGCTGATCGCCATGTCATGGAGGGCCCGCACCGTCGCGGCGAGGGCTTTCTTGGCCTCGGGTGGGGGGGCCAGGAAGCGCACGACCCGGTCAATGACGAATGACCGGATTCCCAACAAGGGGTCCACGGGCACCTTGAGGATCCGTTCTTGGGGTACTGACTCCACATCGACGCCACCGTCGGGCGAGGCGACGATAGTCCGGCACCGCCGGTCGCGGTCAATAACCACGGCCAGATAAAGCTCATGCGCGATATCGAGGCGCTGTTCGACATAGACGCTATCGACCGTATGGTCACCGATGGTCGAGCCTTCCAGAGCCTCTGCCGCGGTACGGGCTTCCGCCGCCGTCTCGGCAAAGTGAATGCCACCGCTCTTGCCGCGCCCACCAGCCGGGACCTGCGCTTTAACAACGTAACTCTCAACGCTGTCGGGCAGGTCCGGCCAGGTCGCCCCCTTGGGCACGGCGATGCCATGGCGCGCAAACAGGCCCTTGGCTTGGAATTCAAGAAGATTCATGATTACGCCGGGTTAGGATTTTTGCTTGCGTTTGGCGCGCTCAGCAAAGAATTTCGCCATGTACTCCTGCGGTTCGCCCGTGGCATAGGACTCTTTTTGGATCGGCTCCCCGGCCTGCATCGCCTCGTCAAATCCGGCCTGGGTGATCGCACGAAATCGCTTCTTGTTCAGCTTCATCGCAATGGGCGGCTTGCCGGCCAGCAGTTGCGCAATTTCCTTGGCCTTAGCCAACACCTGATCGGCGGGCACCAGATAGTGGATGAGGCCGATATCGTGACATTCGCGCCCCTCCATCATGCGCCCGGTCAGGGTCAGTTCGATGGTACGGGACAGGCCTATCCGATCGTTCATCAGCCATGACCCAAGCACGGTGGGAATGGCCGAGTTGATCTCTGGCTGGCCCATGCGGGTCCCTTCGTGGCCGATCCGGACGTCGGTCTGCATGGCGACCTGAAAGGCGGAGCCCGCGGCGACCCCGTTAAGCGCTCCGATCAGGGGCTTATCCATGTTGCGCAGTGACGAATAGAAATCCTTCCAGCTCTTGAACCAATCGAGGCCTTCGTCGCCCGAGGAAATTTTCTGCGTCTCCTCAAGGTCCTGGCCGGCGCTGAACGCCCTGTCACCAGCACCGGTGAGGATGACGGCGCGAACGCTTTCATCGGCATTGAGTTCGCCCAACGCCGCCTTGATTTCTTCGCGCATCGGTGTGTCCCATGCGTTAAGTTTTTGCGGCCGGTTCAACGTTACCACCGCGATCGCGTCTTCGATCTCGACCAGAATGCTTTTGTACACGTCACTTTCCTCCATGAGATAAGTCCTTACCGTTCAGTTCTTGCGCGCTGCCCGCTTGGCTAGGAATTCAGCCATCACTCTTTGCGGTTCACCCGATGCTATGGCCTCACCTTGATAGGTTTCCAGGGCCTCGAATACGTTGTTGTACTCGATCGCCTGCCGTCGCATATGGCGAAAGCGCTGGATGTTCAAGCGCATGGCGTGTGGCGGCTTGGCCGCCAACTCGCGGGCCAATGCCAGGCCACGGGCGGCAAGCTTATCGGGTTCCACGATATCGTGGACGATGCCCATGTGTTTGGCCTCCCGCGCCTCTATATCGCGGCCACTGAGTACCATCTCCTTTGCCCTGGAC
>Ga0187827_10004208_pt1 | contig 17852 bp, 17 predicted proteins | sample ETNtaG_39_FD_167969 | JGI IMG/M metagenome (GOLD analysis project Ga0187827, IMG submission 167969) | Marine microbial and viral communities from oxygen minimum zone, Eastern Pacific Ocean - ETNP2014_SV_150_PacBio MetaG (Illumina Assembly) | ecosystem: Environmental > Aquatic > Marine > Hypoxic... | reverse complement strand
TCGCGGGGAAGGTGTGTCCCCGATGAAAAGTCTGCGCCGGTCCCAGGCGCGACGTGCCATCCACTGGGCTGTTTCACGGGCTGCTCTCTGTGCATGGTCTCGGTCGCCGAACTGATTAATGTCAACAATCGCCAGGAAAGACATCCCCATTTCCTCGACATCCGCGTAAGGATAACCTTGGGCGACACTACCGTGTATAAGTCCGGGTTTCTCAAGAACCTCCTGTAGGTCTTTTAGTACAGACAGCATAGGTTCTTCATCGGTAAATTGCTTTACTATGTTGATAGTAACGGGAGGGGTCTCAAGCCATGAGAGAGGGGCGATATTTCCTTTTATTGTATCTATGATGAGAGATGCGCACTCTAAGGACCGTTCTCGCGGATCCAAATGTGGATTGGTCCGATATACAGTTGTGACATCTGCGTTTTCAACCATCATGGGAGAGACATTGGCATGCATGTCAATAGATAGTCCTATCGGGGTATCAGGGCCGACAGCAGTACGAACTCTTTGCGTGATTTCTCCGTCAGCGTCAGGAAACTCCTCTGAAACTGCAGCACCGTGGAGGGCTAGGAGAATTCCATCCCAAGGCCCTCTATCTTCGATAAGTGAGAGCATTTCCCCAGTGATCTTGTCATACGCTTCCTTCGTGATGGTACCGATAGGTCCTGTAATAGCGAAGAATAACGGGACGGCCTCTATTTCGTTGGATTCATCCGAACAATCCAAAAAACCGGCGACAGTTGTCTGGGATCTGGCATATTCCCTAATGATTTCAGGGCCCCTATAGATCTCAAATGATTCATAGCCTGCGGAAACTGACGAAAAGGTATTCGTCTCGTGATACATGCCAAGAACTGCGAGTCGCATAAAGGAGTCCTTAAAATCGGAATTACCTAGCATGACTAGGATATCAGCGATAGGGTCAGGGCATTAATTGAACGTTCAAAAGCTTTTCTGAAGTATCCTTTGGTGCACGATCCGAAAGGAGGATTGGGATGAATTTAGACAGAAGCAGAATTCTGTACGAAAGGTCACAAAGAGTAATTCCTGGGGGTGTGAATTCAAATGTGCGACTGTCTGAGGCACCACATCCACTTTTTTTGAATCCGCTACAGGTTCGTCTATCAAGGATGTTGATGGTAACGAATACATTGACTACGTACTTGGACAGGGACCTATGATATTTGGCCATTCTCCGCAATTTCTCTTAGAAGCTGTCGCGAATGCCTCAGAAAAGGGCCAGTTGTTTGCCGGCCAGCATGAGTTGGAGATTCAAGTAGCAGAGTTAGTGCAGAGTGTGGTTCCCTGTGCAGAACTGGTTCGATTCGCAAGCTCGGGAACGGAAGTAGTACAGGCGGCGTTGAGAGTAGCCCGAGCCTTTACTGCTCGAGATCTGATCGTCAAGTTTGAAGGCCATTACCATGGTTGGACTGACGGTGTCTTCTTTAACACTGCAGCGGAACTAGAGGAGTCGGGTCCTGCTGGAAAGCCTAATTCTGTGCCGATGAGTTATGGAATACCGGAGACAGAAGCTGCGAACGTGATTGCTCTGCCGTGGAATGATATCTACGCATTAGAAAAAATATTTTCAGATAAGCGCGAAAAAATCGCCGCTGTAATTACTGAGCCAGTTATGTGTAATACGAACTGCGTACTTCCCAAGGAGGGGTATTTGAGCGCCCTTAAGCGAATATGCGAATGCAACGGGGCGCTGCTAATCTTCGATGAGGTAATTACAGGATTCAGGTTGGCACCAGGTGGAGCTCAAGAGTATTTCGGAGTAACACCAGATTTGGCAACTTATGCAAAAGCCATGGCAGGAGGCTATCCCCTTTCGATGCTGGCGGGAAGACGCGACGTGATGACAATGATAGGGAAGGGTGAAGTGATGCACGGAGGTACAGCGAATGCTAACGTCATGTCAATGGCTGCAGGGAAAGCCGCGCTAGAACGGATTACAGACCCCAGAATTAAGACCAATGAGAAATTGAGGAACTCAGGGAAACTTCTGATTGATGGGTTGACAAGGCTGAACGAAAAATATGAGCTTGGAATGTTAATCCAAGGAACGGGAGAAGTGTTCGCGGTGAGTTTTACTGGGGGGCAGGAAGTTGTAGATTACCGAACTCACTCAAAATATGCAGATATGAATCGATACGCTCGGTTTGTCGATGAGATGATGAAGAGAGGAATACGGCTGACGAGTAGAGGTGTGTGGTTCGTGTCAGAAGCACATAGCGAAGAAGATATTGAGGCAACTCTTAGTGCCGCGAAAGAGGCATTACTGCTGTCAAGGGAGTAAATAGTGGGAACGTCGGTAGGCTTGTTTGGAGGAACGTTCGATCCAATCCATGCAGGACATATAGCTGCGGCACAAGCTGCTATGAAGGCGCTAGAACTAGATGAGGTGATCTTCGTCCCCGCAGGGGACCCCTATTTGAAATCTGTTAATTGGGATGTGACTCCCGCAGTACAACGACAGGAAATGGTTCGGTTAGCTTTGCTATATGAAGGCGTTAATATGTTCAAGATTTCTGACGTGGAGGTCTTGCGGGAAGGGCCATCCTACACGTTAGACACAGCAAGGGAACTCGGATCAGGTGGCGGGAATGTAGTCGTCATACTTGGGATGGACACTGTTTTGACAATCCCAGGATGGCACGACCCTGCCGCTTTCTTATCTGAGTGCAGAGTGGCAGCAATTACGAGACCAGGCACCGATTTATCAGATTTCTATTCTTTGCCAATAGACGGGACAGAGGGCCAGATAGAATTAGTTATGGCGGACACCCCGGCCATATCTTCAACGGAGATAAGGCGGTGTGTATTTGAGGGGATGGCTGTTGAAGGTGTTTGTCCCCCTGTTGAACAATTCATACGTTCTAACGGTTTATATAGATAGGGAATCACTGTCCTTTCGAAAAATTGAAACAAGGTGTTGGGATACAATCGGTAGGTTCACCTATTTTCATATTTTGGAGTGATTCATGTCTGAATCGAAGAAACTTGAGCAACGACTACTTCAAGTGGCAAAGGATAGAAAGGCGTTGCTTTTTGGAGAATTCAAGTTGTCCGCTGGGGGGATCAGTCCCTATTATTTCGATGGTAGATTGCTAACATTGGACCCAGAAGGAGCCTATCTCACGGCAGAGTGTTTTCTGCCGATTCTTATGCAGTGCGGAGCGGAAGCTATTGCCGGACCGACGCTCGGGGCAGATCCCATTGTTGCTGCGGTTGCTGTTATGAGTTACTTAAAGAAATCTCCTGTCTCCGCTTTGATAGTTCGGAAGGAGGCAAAATATCACGGGGGGATGCGTTCTGTGGAAGGTCCTTTGAGAAAAGGGATGAGAGTGGCTGTGGTCGATGACACGTGTACTTCTGGCGCTAGCCTATTCCATGCCATAGATGCAGTCGAGGCAGAAGGATGCGAAGTGGTAAAGGTACTGTCAATAATGGATCGCATGGCAGGTGGGAGTGAAGAGTGTACCCGTCGTGGCTATGAGTTCCAAAGCATATTTACTGCTGACGTGGAAGGAAATATATCGATTGCTCCCTAGCTCTTGTAGCGGCCAAATTAAGAGGGCACTATCTCGTTGAAGTTCCCGTTGTCATCGCTAGCGTCCAAACCTGCCTACCGCTGGTGGATTTATGGCGCTGTATCTACAGGGACCTTCATCTCGGTGTTGGAGCAGTCAGCAACCTCAATAGTGATTCCACGCATAGCTGAAGATTTCGGTACTGATATTCCCACGGTCCAATGGTTAGCTATCGGATATATGCTTTGTGTAAGCGCGTTGATGATGCCCGCGGGGGCTGTAGCTGACATGTTGGGTAGACGTCAGGTGTGGATATGGGGGTTGGTGCTTTTTGCTGCAGCTTCGCTGGTCACCTCGTTTTCAGGTAATTTTGGCATGGTGCTTTCTGGAAAGATTCTTATGGGAGTCGGCGCGTCTGTGGCCCAGGCAAACGGTATGGCTATGATTGCAAGGGCATTTCCCGATAGCGAGAGAGGCAGGGCAGCTGGACTGCATATGACCGTAGTAGGAATAGGGGCAGTAGGGGGTCCGGTCGTAGGGGGAGGAATAGACAGCCTCTTGGAGTGGCGTGCGATATTTGTATTTATCGCTGCGTTTAGCCTACTGTCCGCACTAATTGCAACAATAGTACTGCAAGACGACGACAGTGAGAGCGGTACAGACAACCGTAGCTTGAGACAACTAGACTGGGGCGGAACCATATTATCCGCAGTATTTCTTCTCTTGGTGATGGTTGCGATTACCTTCGCCAACGATCTAGGGTGGCAATCTCCTGTTATATATGGAGGCTTTTTTCTCTCGGTTATAGTATTTGCAGGATTCCTCCTTTGGGAAAAACGGTGTCCTGACCCTATGCTTCCTCTTTCCCTATTCAGTTCAGTGCCATTTTCTTTAGGTGCAATAGCTAGGTTCTTATGTTTTTGCGCCAGCTCCGCCACATTTTTCCTTATGCCATTTTTTCTGGTGTCTGGGTTGCGAATGACGACTGCAGAGGCTGCCCTGTATTTACTACCAGCGGCCGTTTCAATGTCAGTGTTTGGCCCCATCAGCGGCAAGATCGCAGATCGGATAGGAACAAGGATTCCTTCAACGTTAGGAATGATTCTGGCGATTGTGTCTATGTATTTGTATTCAACTATTACTCTTGAGAGTAATCCGATGGTTGTGGCTGTGGCATCCGCTATTTCAGGGACGGGTATGAGTATTTTCATGGCACCGAATGCTAGCGTGATGTTAGGAGCTGCGGGCAGGGAAAGATATGGAATAGTTTCCGCCTTTCTGAACCTTACCCGCAACGGTGCTCATGTCGTTGGAATTGCAGTTCCTACAGCCGTAGTAGTTTTGGTTATGGAAACGATGGGTTATGATGCCGATCTTTCCGATACAGAAAAGCTCAATGATATTGGCCTTCGTGTGGCTTATGTCTCTGCGATGACAAAAGCGTTTCTGATATCTATCGGCCTGATGATCGTGGCGACCATACTCGTGGCTATATCGCCGATCGATAAATCGTTATCCAGTCAGTAACAGTTTAAGCCAAGCGGGGAGAAGAAATATTGAGAGTGGTTATCGTTAGACATGGTCAATCCGTAGCCAATGCGGAAGGTAGGTGGCAAGGGCAACGGGATTATGAGTTGTCGGCTGAAGGACGACGACAGGCTGAGCTTCTAAGAGATCGATTCATGGAGGAAAAATTCGATCCCCATTTCGTATACGCCAGCCCTCTCAAAAGAGCGGCGGGTACCGCAGAGATCGCGCTGCCTGCCAAAAGGATTATCACCATCGATGATTTAAAAGAAGGTGGAGCTGGCATATTCGAGGGAAGGACTATGGATGAGATTCGTAAGGACTATCCAGAGGTTGCTCTGGAGTTTGAAAGAACTCGTAGTTTTAATTCTGTCCCCAAAGCAGAGTCACGATTTGATTTTCGAAAACGTGCACAAACGGTTGTTGATTTCTTTGTTAGGGCCCATAACAAAGATGACGAAATAGTAGCTTTCACGCATAGCGGCTTGATGATGTTCATCATAGCAGTGATTATGGGTACGAATAGGGTGTGGACGCTTCGAATACCCAACACTTCTGTTTTTGACTTCCGAATCAATCCCAACGCTTGGAACATAAAAAATTCTCTGAGCGGGTCTCAGGGGGGGTCAGCACAGAATATCGGAGGATTTGAGGTTCGCGGCTTTGCTGATTCAAGGCATTTACACCGAGACCCAAACTGATATCTGAATCAACAAGGCCACGTAAACTGAACTAACTCAGATGCGGCTGCTCGTTAAATCTTAGTATGCGCCAGGCCGTTGGATTAAATCTGACGCTTGAATTTTCGTCCCAATGTTCTATGTCAATCGCGAACTCATAAAGTGCAGTGTTTCTCGCAGCCAATCCCCACAAACGTGGTGATTCAAATATCGCGCTAACAGCCTGTTGGATGATGCCTGCGTGGGCAAACATGACGACTGTGTCGTTGTTGGAATGGTTATTTATGACGTATCGCAACACACGCGACCCCCGTTCGCGACGATCCTGCTCGCCCTCAGCATCTTGGATAAATGCCCAGTTTCGGGAGTCTCGGAACAACGCTGCTTCTTCAGGATACTGATCCTCTATCTCTTGCCAAGTCATTCCTTCGAAGATTCCGGCGCCTGTTTCCCTTAGATCTTCCATCTTCGCGATAGGTAAACCCCACTGACCACCGGCTAACTGGGCCGTATCGTATGCTCTTTTTTGAGGACTTGAATACACGTGAGTAGGTGTGAATCTTCGATCCTTGAACCAACGGCCTAGTTTGCTGGCTTGCATACGCCCAGTGTCTGTTAAATTTGTGATGGTGAGATCCTTTGATCCCGACCAACGCATAGCGAGATTGGCTTCAGTTTCTCCATGACGAACTAAAACAAGGTTCATTTTATTATCCGCCCAATATCGAATTCCGAATTTTTAAGACATCGCCTCGAAGACCATCGTCTAACTCTATGCGTGAAGATACCCTTTCATGACCGTGCAATACTGTTGAATGATCTCTACCTCCTAAGAGTTTGCCAATAGCATTTAGGCTGAGACTGGTTTCCTCACGAAGCAGATACATGGCAACTTGGCGGCAAAGGACGGTCATCTTACGCCGACTTTTCCCTTTGATCTGATCAGTGGCGATTCCGAAATGATCTGAGACAGCTGCGATCACTGTCGCGTCAGTTATCGTTAGTCCTCTTGCCTGTCCCGGAGTACCAGTTGTAATCCTGGTTACATCCTCTATCGTGATTTCTACGTCCCTGAATTGGGACCAGGCAGCAACCCGATTAAGGTTTCCCTCTAATTCCCTTATATTCGATTGTATCCGTTGTGCTAAAAACTCCAAAACTTCAGCGGGAATGTGGCACTTGAGTTGTTTTGCTTTGGACTGAAGTATGGCGAGCCTAGTTTCAAGAGGTGGAGATTGGATATCGGCAACTAGTCCTCCCATTAGTCGGGATGTTATGCGGGGCTCAAGTACGCTGAGGGAAGCGATCGGCCGGTCGCTAGTAATAACGATCTGGCGATTTGCCATATGTAAAGCGTTGAAGGTATGGAAGAAACCCTCTTGGGTTTGCTCTTTTGCTATGAGGAATTGAATATCGTCTAAAAGCAAAACATCAGCAGAACGATACATGTCCCGAAATTGCTCAGTGTTTCCCTGCTGAATGGCGCTAACGTACTGGTTGGTAAATTCTTCGCAGGTTGTGTAGACACACTCAAGGCCCTGACTGCGGACTACGTGCCCAATAGCATGAAGTAGGTGTGTCTTCCCGAGACCGACTCCTGAATATAATACGAGAGGATTAAATGCGTGGCCAGGTGATTCGGATGAAGCCTTAGCGGCAGCATAGGCTAGTTCATTTGAGTCTCCTACAACGAAACTATCAAAAGTGTAACGGGAATTTAGCTCAGGTTTACGTAAGTAGAATCGCCCTTTCTCCGTTTGAGGAGGGGTGCCGTAGTCCGTAGATGTTCTGCCATTTGACATAGTCGACGGTTGTTCATAGAGACCAAGGCTCGAATTTACTGGAGATCGTTCTCCGGTAACCATGAAGGTGACGTGATTGCCCTCACCTCCGACGTTTCTCAACTCGGTTTCTATTATCCCTAGCAGCCTCTCTTCTAGATATTTAGCCGTAAAGGCGTCTTTTACAGACACCTTTAATTCGCCTTTGTCAAAAGAGACGCCGACTGAGTCTGCTATCCAAGTGTCAAAGCTAGGTCGCGGAATTGCCATCTCGATTTTGCCGAGAACAGCTTGCCATAATCTCGCGGCCTGCTGATTAGTTCCAGAAGCCATTAATTTAAGTTTTCGAGGTGTCTTTTTTTGCACAAAGCAACCCAAGGTTTAAAACTTCTTTTTTCAAGAAGTCGAACTGAGTGTTTCCGCAAGGCCTCTAACGCCTATTTTAAGACAAACGTCTCAAGGCCCTGGTCCCGCTTATTTTCCGTTACCCGTTTGTTGATAAAAGAAAACAGGCTTTCTAGCTAATGCGGGAACTCGAGGACTGTTGGTCTCTCTTAATTGCCCGCTGTCGCCTGCCAGCTAAGTCAGTACCTTCTCCGGCTCCACCAATTATGTGTCGGCTTCTGCGCGGTGTGGCTACACGGAATACATTTGGAAGATCGACGCGACGGGTCGCATTATCGTCGTCTCTCCCAACTCCACGGCCCTATCCGTGGGCCGATTTCGGAGTGTTCCTCCCTCTTGCCACTGAGGGTCCTAACTTTGTACACCTCTCTTTTGATATCTTGCAAGGGGGGAACTCGGGAATTTCGACGTCAATCTGATTCAAGGCAAGAAAGGCACAATTTAATCTTCATGAAATACAATACCTTCTTTTATGGGAAATATGTGGTTTAAGTGCGGGATTGGATTCTGTGAAAAGGAGAGAATATGTGCGAAATTGTAATATAAACGCCATATTCTTTAAATCTAAAGATAATCGGACTGGAAGGAGATCATTGACAGGTGCGACATGAAAAATTGAATTTGCCCGTATTAGCTGATGGCAGGAACGCTTGGGACGTTGCTCAAACGGTTACGCTGAACGCGGGCGAAATATTGATGGACTGGTGGCCAAGAACAAAGGAAATCTTAGACAAGGGTGACAACGACATTGTTACAAATGTTGATAGAGAATCAGAGGAGTATATTAGAGCGGAATTATTGAGGTACTTTCCTGACCATGGAGTTTTTGGGGAAGAAGGAAAAGGTGACGATCCGGAGGAGGGCTGGGTGTGGATTGTAGATCCGGTAGATGGTACCAGGAATTACGCCCGCGGAATTCCCTATTTTTCGATTGTCGTTGCCTTGGCCAAGGACGGGGAGGTGGTTACGGGGGTTAACTATGATCCGCTCCATAAAGAGATGTTTCATGCAGCGTTGGGAAAGGGCGCTTACTTGAATGAATCCCAGATTCGAGTATCAGAACTTTCGTCAATTGACGGTGCGGTTTTTGGAGTTGACCCCTCCAACGGTCCAGTCGAAGGAACTATCAACACTATTCAATTGCTCAGAAAGCTTTGGCCCCGGCTAGGCACCGCTCGAATCATGGGCTCGTCCGCTCTTGGTATCTCATATGTTGCGGCAGGTAGGTCTGACATCTATATCAACCACGGGCTTCAGCCGTATGACCAAGCTGCAGGGTTAATCCTAATGGAAGAAGCAGGCGGAGTTGTTACCGATAGAAACGGATATAGAGCTGGTTTATACTCCGATGGAATTATTGCGGCGGCCTCTCCGATACACGAAGATTTCATGAATCTGACTAGGAACTCGCCATGGCGAAAACCATCAACCAAACTAAATGATCTGAAAGATGATGCTCTAGGGATCCAATAAATCAATCGTATCAATGGTGTTAACATTCTTCGGAAAATCTAGGAAAAGACTTTCCTAAAAAGGCGAACTAGAGGAACCCCTCTAAGCTTTTACCATCGGAGGACAGGCTATGGTTAAACAAGGTGTAGAACCCGATGAATTGACCCGACCTTTTTGGCAAGCTGCCAATGAATCCAGACTAGTAATACAGAATTGCAATACTTGCGATCGGCTTCAACATCCCCCTGAGCCAATTTGTGGTCAGTGCGGTTTGCGAGAAACCTTAGAGTGGGTACAAATGAGTGGTAAGGGCAAGATCTACAACTACGGGGTAGTGCATGACTGCCCTGTCAGCCTTCTGCAGGATGAGCAGCCTTTTAATGTTGCCGTAATCATGCTTGATGAAGATCCCGGGATACAAATGTATTCGCATTTACCTGGAGTGGCCGTTGACGAAGTGCCAGTAGGAGGCAATGTAGAAATAGTTTTTGAAGTTAGTGCTAACGGTCAGAAAATCCCTGAATGGAAAGTGGTGGAATGAATCGTTGGTCGAACCAGACCGGAGAATAAGGAGTTTAACTTGACAGCGGAAAATGCTCCTCAAGCAATGTACAGAACCAAAGAGGGGCTTGGTGTTTGGGAACATAGAGGCAAAGTGGCCGCTGTCGGAGTAGGTCATTCTCCGACGGCGCGAAGATGGGATGAAAGACCAGAAACATCAGTTGGTGCCTGGAGCATTCTTGCCCTCAGAAGGGCTATAGAGGACGCTGGAGTGTCTCCAGATCAAGTCGATGGACTTGTAATAGTGCCGGTAACCACTACCGGGGCCTTCTGGCCGGACGACAAACCTCTTCCCATAGAAGCTATAAATGCATTCAACCAGACTAGTGATCCTTTAGACGGTATTGCCAAGTTGAGTGATGAGTGGTTGCTTAAGAATATGCCGGAACTCACCAATATAAAGTATTCGGCGTATGGTCCTGTCTGCATGTCAAACGCTCTAAACGTTGCTTCTCAGGCAGTGGGTGATGGCTTAACACACACCTGTTTGGTCTTGAAGGCATGGCATAACCTGGAAGGTAGGTACTATCAGGGTGGCAAGAACGCCGCCAACTCCACAGATGGGACCAGTGCTATCAAGAATATTTGGGGAGCCCCAGCTTCATATGGGACAGCACTCCAATTTGCTGAGTACTGTAGGAAATACGGGAAAACCCACGACATGATGGCACCCTTCATGTCCAATTCGAGAAGGAACGGGTTGATGTTTCCCGAAGGTTACTGGGCACAGCACAGGCCGGAAGAGTTGACTTCGGAAGACTACCAACTTGCAAGATGGATTGCCAAGCCCGCTAATCTTTTCGATAACGATATTCCCATTACTGTAGCTGCAGCTTACCTGTTTACTACGGCAGAACGAGCAAAGGATATGAAACAGAAGCCCGTTTACATAATGAACCATGCTTCCAGCGAAACGAAGCCTCGAAGTATGACCCCGACTTTAGATGAAGTGGAGGCCGACACCGCAAGGACGGGGAGGATGATTTACGAGGGTGCAGGAATTACAGCTGATGATCTGTCTTTTGAAAATATGTACGATGGATTTACTTTGTTCCACCAATTCCATCTAGAAGGTCTAGGATACAGGGGAATCAAGTTCGGAGAAGCTCTAGATTTTTATCAGGGTGACATAACTATTGAAGGACCCAATCCGGTTTCTCCAAGCGGAGGGAACATAGGAAGTGGACGAAGTCGATTCTGGATGCATACTGATTGTATTCAACAGCTGCAGGGGCGGGCCGGGCCGCGACAGGTAACCGGAGTCAAACCTGAAATCGCCGTCTCTGGAGGGCCCATGCCTTTAGGAGGCAACTATACAGTGTGGAGCGCTACACCAGACTGAATGATAGGTAGACGATTAAGGAACTCGATTGGCTATACTCATAAGCTTCGATATAGACGGTACCCTCGAGGTGGGAGACCCACCAGGCGTCGTGACTATGGACATGGTTAGAACTGTCAGGAAGAAAGGATTTCTTACCGGCAGCTGTTCTGATAGGCCAATGAGCACTCAAAGGGCGATCTGGAACCAACATGGCATTGAATTTGACTTCGTCTGTTACAAACACATGCTCCCAGAACTGAAGAAAAATTTTGATGCCGACATCTACTGTCATGTGGGAGATAGAGACGACTTAGACAGAAAATACGCACTTCGGGCCGGCTTTGAGTTCCTGTGGCCAGATGAGGCAGTTGAAAATGACTGGTTTTCATCTGCTCTTTAACTGGAGATCTTCAATAGTCACAGGATTATGACCTTCACACTTACCCTGTTCTGGTTCTACTGGTTCTGTGCTGAATAATGGCTACCTGAATAAGGGTAGAACCTGTTCACCCAAAAGGGTGATTGCCATGACGGGATCTGGACCAAGAGGACTACCAAATTCGATCCTGTCGACGCTTACTAGATCTAATAGGTCCTGGATCTTCTTTGAGACCTGAGCGGGTGTCCCGTAAAGAGCGAAACTATCTAAAGTCTGGTCCGTAATGTGCGTTGCCGCATCAGCATACCGACCAGCTCTTGAAAGGGGATTGACCTTGCCAAGTTCTTCTTTGCTTACGCCCAAATATTCAGTCATCGGTGAGAGATATGGTAGATATACCGCGAGGCTTTGTTTCGCAAATTCCTTTGCTGTGATTTCGTCTTCATCGACCGATGTGAGGACTCCAAGGCACAACTTCAAAGAATCCTTATCGCGCCCGGCGCTCAATGCGCCCTTTTCAATGTGGTTTCGGAGCTCCGTGGCATAATCTGAATTCCAGAGAGGGCTTGCCTTGATCCCATCTGCAATTTGACCTGCTAGTTCCGACGTTTGAAACCCCCAAGTTCCGTAAATTATGGGGATTTGATCCCTCGTAGGTTTATATCTAAGGAAAGCGGATTCTGACAAGGAAAACATTTTGCCTGGATATGGTTTTCTGTCTCCTCTAATGAGACTTTGAATGATTTCAGTGGATTCTCTCAATGCGGTTAGTGGTTTCTGACTGTCGAGATTCAGAAAATCCAAAAAAGCACCCTTTCCGATACCTAAATATGCACGTCCTTGGGAGATTTCATCGAGAACTGCAAGGTTACCGGCAGTAATGGCCGGATGAACCAGATATGGATTCACAACCGCTGGACCGATTTGTACATTTTCAGTACTTGAGGCTATTACACTAAGTAAGGGCCAAGCCGGTTTGAACAAAAGGTCATCATAAATGCTCAAGGTATGGAATCCATATCGGTCTATCAATAATGAGAGCCGAAGGTATTCTTCTATAGTCTTGTCTCCAGGTATGGCGATACTCAGTTCTGTAATGTTATTCACCCCAATTTGATGCAAACCAATAGATGTGGACGTTCGGAGGTAATCACTTTGCCTGAACTTCGTGGGACTATTAGTCTATCTCGATACAGATAATCACCATAATGTTACAGACAATTATCGAATTCTCGGAGGTGTTTGTCCCTTGAGTTTTATTGAAGTAGAGAGTTGGCAAGTTCGAAAAGGACATGAAGAAAACCATGACGCTGTAATCAAGGAGTGGTTTTCCTTCTTAAGAAAGAATCATTCCGATATGTTCGCAGAATGGAAATCTGCAAGGTATTACAGGGAGGTGGATCATCAAGGGTTGCCTACGGGTCGCTTCATAATGAACTTCGAGTTCTATTCTGCAGAAGGCCATGATGCCTACAAGAAACGAAGGAAAGATTGGAGCGGACCTTACGAAGAATATAGAAGGGTGGATCCCTACGAGCACTTTATAGAAGAATCAGTAAAAATCGAATACTGGGAACCCATCGAGGAAGAGCTATGGCTTGACTTCGAGTGAGTCTCTAGTTTTATACGATGATTATCTCTGAATTCATGTTGTGTAGTAGGATGCCTCGCATCTGCACTTTTATGAACGGCCGCCTGAGACAACGACATACCATTATTCCAGGATAGCGAAATGGATTTCTCCTTTAGCGAAGAACACGAAGTATTTAGAAAAGATCTGGTGAATTTTTTGGGGGAAGTACTTCCAGATGATTGGAACACCCTTGACGTAGAGAGCCCTTATTCACCACCAAATCTTCAGTTTACTAAGGAAATGGCCACAACCTTGTCGGAAAAAGGTTGGTTGACGATGGCTTGGCCAAAGGAGTATGGGGGTCAAGGTAGATCTATTATGGAACAACTCATCTATCGCGAGGAAATGTCCTATCACAGTGTTCCCGGCTCAGACTTGGGAACCGGCGCTATTAGTTGGGTAGGCCCAACGCTAATGATTGCCGGAACGGACCAACAAAAAAAAGAGCACCTTCCCCCCATCGCCAAGGCTGAGAGGTATTGGTGTACCTTGTACAGCGAACCAGGTTCCGGATCGGATCTAGCTTCGCTTCAAACAAGCGCCATAAGAGATGGGGATGATTTTATAGTTAATGGAACAAAAATATGGACAAGTTCAGCTCATATTGCAGATTGGGGTTGGTTAGCTGCGAGAACTGATTCTGCAGCCCCAAAGCATAAGGGAGTGAGCCTGTTTATGCTCGATATGAAGTCATCCGGGGTTACCGTCAAACCAATCTATAACATGGCTGGCGGTCATGACTTCAACGAGGTTTTTTTTGAAGATGTGCGCATTCCCGCGGCGAATTTAGTAGGGGAACAAAACCAAGGTTGGTACACACTTGCGGTTGCCCTTGATTTTGAACGATCCGGTGTAGGCTATTCTGCTAATTGCAGGAAGATGCTTGAAGCAATTTCTGATTATGCAAAAGCTGAGAAAAGGAACGGGAAAGCGCTTTCAGAAGACCCTCTTATTAGGAATCGTCTGGCAGAAAGGTGGATAGAGACTGAAGTTTCCCGCTGGCTGTCTTATCGGGTTGCCTGGATGCAGAGTCAAGGAATGGTTCCGAACTACGAAGCGTCTATGTCAAAAATGTACGGAACAGAACTTACGCAACGAGTTGCTAATACTGCAATGAAGATAATAGGTATGAACGGAACACTTTCGCATGAGTCAGAGAGGTCGCCTCTTGCCGGGGCAGTCCAAAAAATGTACCTGAGTTCAGTTTCCTCGACAATTGCGGCTGGAACTTCTGAGATCCAACGCAACATAATTGCAGGTAGAGGTTTAGGTCTTCCGAGGGGTTGACCGGTTACTTAACACTGTGATCTGGAGGTACCTCCGTAGCATGACTAAGTTAGGGGCGAACCTAGGCCAGGATGTCTCAGCATTGTCCCCATATACGATTCTTGATCTGTCCGAAGGAGGACATAACCTTTGTGGCAGACTCCTCGGTGATCTAGGAGCCCATGTCATCAGAGTGGAGCCGATTGGAGGTAGCCCGACAAGACTTAGGGGTCCCTTCGTTAAAGTTGGTAACAGCTCTTCTAAAGGAAGCCTATATTGGGCCGCTTATAACAGCAATAAAATTGGAATTACGCTGGATCTTGAATCGGAACGGGGCAGGGCTATTTTTCTTGATTTAGTTAAAAAGGCCGACGCGGTTCTTGAATCGTATCCTCCCGGATATATGGAGGACCTGTCACTCGGTTACGATGTACTCAAGGAGTCTAACCCGGGTCTTGTTTATACCTCTATCACACCTTTCGGCGAAAACGGCCCCCATTCTAGTTTTCATTCATCAGATCTTATAAGTTCGGCAATGGGAGGAATGCCATATCTAAGTGGGGATACCGATCGACCCCCGGTCAGGATAAGTTTTCCTCAGGCGGAGCTTAATGCGGGCTCGCAGGCTTTTGCCGGTACCATGGCGGCTCTTTGGCACAGCCGAAGGAGTGGTAAGGGGCAGCGGGTAGAAATATCGGAGCAGATCTCAGTTATTTGGACGTTGATGAACGCAACGACGTTCCCCCCGCTTCATCGAGTGGATATGCAAAGGGCAGGGAGTTTTCGAAGAAGAGGTCCCGTAGATGCAAGGCATGTTTTCCGGTGTGCTGACGGACATGTGACTCTTCTGCCACAGGCGGCCACCTTGGAGAAATTTATGGAATGGATGACGGAGGAAGGCCATCTTCCTGATGACGCGCGTGGATTTGAACCGGCTGGATGGGATGTTCGGGCGAATACAAGTAAGGATTCAGATCAAATTCGAGAATTTCAGCGCTTAGAGGAAATTATTGAACTATTTCTTTTGTCGAAAAAAAAGGCTGAACTCTTTGAGAGGGCCGTTTCGGACGGCCTTCTTATCGCGCCATGCAACACGGTTGCTGATATAAGCGAAAGCACCCAGTTAAAAGCCAGGGAATATTGGGTGGATTTATACCACCCTGAACTTGAACGTGAAATCAGGCATCTCGGCCCCCCTGTAAAGCTTACGAGGACTCCAGGATCCACTCGGATTCCGTCACCCTCCATCGGACAGAATAACCAACAAGTGTATTCAAATCTGGGTATTGATTCGACAGAACAATCCTTACTGAGCAGTGAAGGGATCATCTGAACGAAATGATTACCTCGACGGATTCTGTAAATGGAGGGATATTTCAGGATTTAAAGGTTTTAGACTTCACGTGGGTCGGTGTAGGTCCGATCACTACCAAGTATCTTGCCGATCACGGCGCAGACGTTATTAGGATTGAATCCCTGTCCAGGCCTGATGTTCTCAGAGGCGCACCGCCATTTAAGGGCGCCAACCCCGGGATAAACCGAAGCCAGTTCAGTGCTAATTACAACACGAGTAAGAGAGGTCTAGGCCTGAATTTAACGATCGATGAGTCAAGAAATATAGTTTGTAGGCTGATAGACGAGTGGAAGCCTGACGTGATCGCAGAAAGTTTTACTCCCAGGGTTATGCGCTCATGGGGACTTGATTATGAGACTGTAAGCAAACTTCGACCTGATCTGATCTATTTCAGCACTTGCCAGTTAGGGCAGACCGGCCCGCACTCCTCGTACGCCGGGTTCGGCCAACTTGCTGGTTCAATGGCCGGGTTCTACGAGTTGACCGGTTGGCCAGACCGAGAGCCCTCTGGGCCGTATGGTGCATACTCTGACTTCTTGAATCCTCCTATGGCTTTTGGTGCAATTGTGGCTGCGTTGGACTACCGTGATCGCACGGGAGTGGGACAGCATCTTGATCTTTCTCAGTTTGAAGGGGCCACACATTTTCTTGCTCCCTACATCATGAAATATATTGAAGACGGCACGATTCCTTCAAGAGTTGGTAACACCGACAGCCATGCTGCACCTCACGGTATTTTTAGATGTAAAGATGAAAACCGAGAATTTGTCGGCAAAGGTGAATCGTGGATAGCCATATCAGTAAAAGAAAACTCCCAATGGCGCGCTTTGGCAGCTCTTATTGGAGCCGACGGAGATGAACGGTTCGGCACAGAGGAAGATAGACGGGCCAACAGTACACAACTCGAAATTCTAATCGAAGCCTGGACTTCGAAAATTGGGGCACAAGATGCCATGGTTATTCTGCAAGATATCGGAATCTCGGCAGGCGCTGTACAAAGCCAGGCTGACTTGTGGCAGGATCCTCAATTAAGACATATGAATTATTTCCAGTGGCTCGTTCACCCAGAGTTGGGGTCTATGCCATATGACGGACTACAATTTAGGATGTCTGATACACCAGGTAGACTCCGGAGCCCCCAAGCGATGATTGGGGAGCATAACGAAGAAATTTTGAGAGATTGTTTGGGAATGACTGGATTGGAGATACGGCGTCTTTCCGAATCCGGTGCGTTGGAAAATTCAATCGGAATGGATTTATGAGGTAGACCTGAGATGTCAACAGGACCTCTTGAAGGAATTAAAGTAATTGATCTGACCCGAATGGCACCAGGGCCATTCTGTACGATGATGCTTGGCGATATGGGTGCAAGCGTGACAAAAGTTGAGGCTCCACCTTCTTCTCGAATATCTTCTTCAAGAAAGGCATCAGAAAGGGAAGTTGCTCGAATTTCTGCATGGAATCCCCTTAACAGAAACAAGAGAAGTATTATCTTAGATTTGAAGATGGAGGAGGCGAGGCTAGCCTTTTATGAAATCTGCAAGGAAGCTGACGTGGTTGTGGAAGGATTTCGGCCTGGGGTGGTTGACAGGCTTGGTTGCGATTATGAAACGATAAATAGGATCAATGAATCGATCGTTTACTGCTCCATATCTGGATATGGTCAAACAGGCCCATACAGGGACCTGGTGGGACATGATATTAATTACATATCTATAGGGGGAGCCCTGGGGATAATAGGGTCATCAGATGGCACTCCATCTATTCCTTACAACATAATTGCCGATTTTGCGGCTGGGGGAATGAATGCGGCTTTCTCAATAGTTGCTGCTCTGGTAGCTCGATCTTCAAGTGGTAAGGGTCAATCAATAGACATATCGATGTCTGATGGTGTGGCATATCTACTCGCAGCTTCTACGGGAGAATACTTAAGAGATGGCACAGTGGCGCG
>Ga0187827_10004206_pt1 | contig 17853 bp, 17 predicted proteins | sample ETNtaG_39_FD_167969 | JGI IMG/M metagenome (GOLD analysis project Ga0187827, IMG submission 167969) | Marine microbial and viral communities from oxygen minimum zone, Eastern Pacific Ocean - ETNP2014_SV_150_PacBio MetaG (Illumina Assembly) | ecosystem: Environmental > Aquatic > Marine > Hypoxic... | reverse complement strand
CAAAGAATTGATTGACTCAAAATACAGAGATAGATATAATCTCTCGCTATTCCCTGATAGCTCAGTTGGTAGAGCAACGGACTGTTAATCCGTTTGTCCCTGGTTCGAGCCCAGGTCAGGGAGCCAATTAAATAAAGGCCTATCTTACGAGATAGGTTTTTTATGTCTGAATGAAAAATACTGGGATCATGCAGGGGTCATGTTTCGCTAGAATTTATTAACCCTCCCTCGCACATCAAACGAAATTTGGACTTTTATGTATACTAGGTTCAAATTGACCAGGAGTGAAAATGTTTTGTATTAAAACTGAGATACCGCAAGAGATATGTGAGATTGATGATGTATTGATTGATTTCTCTGCTACGAATACTTCGAGTGATTTAAATGAGGTGGATTCACTTATTACTTTTGTAGAGATTGTTTAGGTAAGTAGCCACTAATTAATATGAAAAAACTACTCCAAAAACCCTACTTCTGAGAGCCATAAGTAGGCACTTCTAAAGACTTTATTCCAAAGTTAAACCATCACTTTACTAGGCAAAACCAAAGCCTAGAGTATGCTTATATTTGTTCGAAATACATTGGAGTCCATTGGGCATAATTAACTATAAGATTAGTAGTTCTAATGGGTACGTTTCTCTCCCTCACACATCAAACGGAATTTGGACTTTAGTCCAAGTTGACATATAATCCTATTTTTTTTAGGAGAGACTTAGATGATGCGATTTGCTAAATAGCGAACAAAAACTACTTAAAATTATATTACTTACTACCAAAAGCTAAGGAAACTTTTTTAGAGGTAGATATTAAAGCCTCTAGAAAGCTTTCAATATTCTCGTCAGTGAATCTACTTATAAGTCCTGACAATGAGATTACACCAATAAGTTCACTATCACGTCCCAAAATAGGAACTGTAATACCTGCAATATCAGGGTCACGCTCTCCATAACTAATATAGTATCCCTGATCCTGGATAATTTTAGACTGAGATGTTTTAGGATTTACAAACGCTTCTAGCACCTTTCCAGAAGAACCAAGATTAAGCGGATTTATTTCTCCTTCATCGATATGATATCGCATCCTTCTTTTAGAATTCTCACAATAAAGAACTACACTTGAATTGCCACGCAAGACATGAAATGCAGCGGTTTCATTTGTTTTTTCAACAAGTTCTACTAGAGCTGGGCGAATAATATTTCCTAGTTGAAGGTTGTCACGGTAAACCGAACTACGATGCCCAAGCGACGCGCCAAGGTGAAAAATGCCATCATAATCACGAGTAAGATAACCAAACTTTTCAAGTGATGCACTAAGTCGCAATATTGTGGCTTTATTCAGGCCAGTTCTTTGCGCAAGCTCTTTAAGTGCCAGACCATTATCACCCATATTAAATGCCTCAAGTAAACGCAGAGCTCGTTCCACCGACTCAACCCCGCTTTTAGTATGCTTTAATTTTTCTGTCGATTTCGTCATTTGAATATTATTTAATTAGTGGTTTTTTATATATGTGATTGAGAAATTTCAAAGAATTGTAAAGCTAAAAATTAAGATTAAGCTTAACATAATTTTTGAAATACGTAATACAAAATGAAACATCATTTCATTTTAAACATTTTTTTAAATTTTAACTTGACTTTTTTTCCATTATACATGAAAATGAAATTACGTTTCATAGAGCGAAACATAAATATGTTTTTTATTATGAGGCAATGTCTAGGTTAAATTTCTAACTTGGAAAATAAAATATAGGAGTTTTCAAATGAAAAAATATTCAAAAATAGTATGCTTAACTCTATTAATGGGAGTAGGCATTGGTCTTAGTAATATTGCTAAAGCTGATGGACATTCTGTTATGTTTGCATCATGGGGTGGATCATTCCAAGATGCCCTTAGATCATCGATGCTGACTCCAGCAGCGCAAGATTTAGGTATTGAAGTTAAAGAAGACACGACCAATGGTATTCAAGATATCCGTACTCAGATTTCTGCTAATGCTGTTGCCTGGGATGTGGCAGAAATGGAACTATCTGCATGTGAAACACTTAGCCGAGAGGGAAGTCTTGAGCCGATTGACTACAAAATGGTTGATGCCTCAGGAATTCCATCTGATTTGAGACAAGATAACTATATTGGCTTTATTAACTTCACAAAAGTTATTGCCTATAGAAAAGATAAGTTTGGCGATAATGGGCCACAAAGCTGGGCAGATTTTTGGGATGTTGATAAGTTCCCAGGAAAGCGTGGTATGCATGGAAAAGTTAACTATAACCTAGAGGCTGCTCTTATGGCTGACGGTGTAGATAAGAGCGAAATTTATAAGGTTCTTTCTACTAAAGCAGGACAGGAGCGCGCTTGGGCTAAACTTGCTGAAATTGTTCCACATGTGACAGTATGGTATCGTGGTGGCTCTCAATCAGCACAGATTCTTCGCGATGGTGAAGTTGATGTAGTCCATATGGGGCACAACCGTGTTGAGAGTGTTGCAAACTCTGGTGTTGATGTTTCTTATACATTCCAAGATGGTACGATGGATGTTGATTGCCTTCTTGTACCAAAAGGTGCGCCAAATTATGATAATGCAATGAAGCTTATAAATTCTGTATTGTCAGCGTCATCTCAAGCAACGTTAGCTAAAACAATGCCTCTTGGACCTGTAAATAAGTATGCATTTGATGCGGGTGTACTAAGCATTGAGCAAGCAAAAAATGTTAATACTCATCCAGATAATTACGACAAGCAGCTGTTAGTTGATCCAAATTTCTATATCGGTCAACTCGATGTTCTAACAGAGCGCTTTGATACACTAATCCAGCAGTAGAAAGGATAAAATGTTAGGGTGCAGTGAAATTTCTGCACCCAACATATTTGTGTAATTTTTTTTTGTTTAGGATATAACCTAGGATAAAGTGTATGTCAAATATAGACCACGAAAATCAGAAATCTTTACCCATCAGCATCAAAAGCTTAAGTAAATCATATGGTGATGTTCACGCACTTGAGGATGTTTCATTAGATATTAAAGCTGGTGAATTTATCACATTACTCGGCCCCTCTGGATCAGGAAAAACAACTTTATTAATGACTTTGGCAGGATTTGTTAGCCCAGACCAAGGCAGTATTTACTTTGGCCAGCAGGAGATGACCATGACACCCCCTCATATGCGAGGATTAGGAATGGTGTTCCAGAATTATGCTCTCTTTCCGTTTATGTCAGTTGCTGAAAACGTTGGTTATCCACTACGTGTTCGCAGCATGTCTAAAGCTGATCAAAAAAAGAAAATTGATGCATCTCTTGAAATGGTTCAACTTGGAGGATACGGTGAACGAAGAATTCATCAGCTTTCAGGTGGTCAAATGCAGCGCGTAGCGCTTGCACGTGCAATGGTATTTGAACCAAAAATCATCTTAATGGATGAACCTCTTTCTGCGTTGGATAAAAAATTACGAGAACATATGCAGATTGAGCTTAAAGCACTTCATCAAAAACTTGAAGCAACTATTGTTTATGTAACGCATGACCAGCGAGAAGCATTGACTATGTCAGACCGTATTGCAGTTATTAATAATGGCCGTCTTGTTCAGGTTGATGCTCCAAAGGCACTTTATGATCAACCTAAAGATTTGTTTGTTGCTGATTTCATTGGGGAATCGGTCCTTCTTCAACTAGAGAATTCAACAAATAGCCTTATGTTACGAGGACAACCCTTAAAGATGACTAATCCTATGCCTAATGGAGTTGATCCCTACTGCCTTGTTATTCGACCAGAGCTTCTAGTGATGTCCAATTCAAAGGATGATACAGTGAATGATCTTTCAGGAATAGTAAGTGCATCAGTCTACCAGGGAGAAAGCGTACTAGTGATGGTAGACCTTGGTAATGACACTAAAATTAGCGTCCGATTACCTGCTAATAAGTCACACAATAGCAACAATATTCCTGAAGTAGGTAAGCAAATTAATCTTGGCCTTCACGCTGAAGATGTCATTATCGTTGCAGGTAAAGTTTGATGGAGATAGCTGCCAAAACTCAATTAGAAGGTATTAATAGCAAGGCTCTTGCAAAAGGACGTCGAAAAGAGGGTCGGTTATTTTTCAACCTAGCGCTTCCATCACTTATCATAATAATGATTGTTGTATTTATTCCAGTATTCTGGCTCTCATCACTCTCTTTCTTTGATCGTGCAGGCGACCTTTCGTGGGTAAATTATGATCGGATCTTTCAAGGTCAACTCTATATCAAGACGTTTATAGTTACTCTCAAAATTAGTTTTATTGTTCTATTTTTTTGCATACTACTTGGTTATCCATTGTGTTACTGGTTATCGCAGCTTCCTGACCGAATAGCAGGTATTCTGATAGTATTCGTTTTGTTGCCATTTTGGACTTCAGTTCTTGTTCGGACCTATGCCTGGCTGGTTATTCTCCAACGAAATGGAATTATAAACGACACACTTATTTCAATCGGATGGATTGATGAACCGCTTCAATTGGCCCATAATCTCACTGGAACTGTTATTGGTATGGTTCATATTTTATTACCATTCTTTATACTTCCACTATTCGCTTCGATGCGTTCAATTGATACTAATTTCATTAGAGCTGCAATTAGTCTAGGATCAACACCTCGTGGGGCATTCTGGCGGATTTTCTTCATAATGTCTCTTCCTGGTTTTTTTGCTGGCACAGTTCTGGTATTTATTCTCGCATTGGGTACTTATGTAACGCCAGCCTTACTTGGTGGTGGAAAAATACAGATGCTCGCTCAACGAATAGATTCAACTATTATGCTATATTCGAACTGGGGTGCAGCAAGTGCACTTGGTGTAGTTCTTCTGATTTTGGCATTTGCCACTATTTGGGTTTTCAATCGAGCCTTTGGTATCGATAAATTATTTATGAGGTAGGAAGAATGGCTGCAATCGAAATGGTAGGTAAACGAAAAAATAATAATCTCTGGCTTGGGGTTGTTGGAGCTTGCGTGCTTTTCTTTCTTACACTTCCAACGCTTATCGTAATTCCAATGTCATTTTCTGGTGCATCTTATCTAGAATTTCCTCCTGAGTCATGGTCATTTCGCTGGTATGAGTCTTATTTTGGTTCGAGTGAATGGATGAAGGCTACAAGAACGTCATTGCTCGTTGCCTTCCTTACTACAATTATTGCAACTCCTTTAGGATTTTTGGCAGCATACGGATTAACATTTACATCTGCACGTGTGCGAAATGCTTCTCAGCTACTTGTCGTCGTTCCAATTCTGGTGCCGGTTATACTTATTGCGATCGGTGTCTTTCATCTTTATGCAAAACTTGGTCTAAATTACACAATCACTGGGCTCGTTATTGCTCATACTGCATTAGCAGTTCCATTTGTTATAATTACTGTACTTGCCGGATTAAAAAATTATGATTTCAATCAAGAACTTGCCGCTCGAAGTCTTGGTGCGTCACGTCCAAGAGCCCTTTTAACAATTACACTTCCACAAGTTAAGTTTTCAATCCAGACGGGCGCATTGCTTGCTTTCATTACGTCGCTCGATGAGGTGGTTGTTTCGATGTTTGTTTCGGGTGGAGAAAATGCGACAATAACACGACGAATGTTCAATTCTTTGCGAGATCAGCTTGATCCAACAATTTCTGCAATATCAACTTGTCTGATTTTTGTCTCTATCAGCGCTTTAGTTACTGTTTATATTTTTAATAGAAATCAAAAAAATAAGGAACAATTATGATTACCAAAAGTATGTCAAAGCTGTTTTTTCAGCTATTCAATATTAGGTTGAAATCTAATGATTAAGCATATTGGTGAATCTACAACTGCTAGTGCCACATATGCTGGATTTTCTGAAAGAAATCTAGAAGAAGTTTCTCAAGGAAGTATTGTTGTTTTTGGTGCGCCTGCTGATTCCACTTTACCTCGACGAAGTGGATGTTCAAATGGTCCTAAGGCTATACGACAAGCAACTATGAGCGCTCTGGCTTGTTATTTTAACTCTCCATCACAAACAGTCGTCTCACTTGATACAGGAAAGACCACCCGCTTTAGAAGTGAAGTGATTGGCATTGATTTGGGCGACCTTGCTGACTGTACTGAAGTAACAACAGAGACTTTAAAACAAGTTGAACAGTTAACTGCTGGGGTGCATGATCAGGGTGGATTGCCAGTTCTCTTGGGGGGAGATGGACGAATTCTAGAAGGATTAATTACAGGACTGCAAAGCTCCTCTAGTGAATTAGGGCTTCTCGTTATATCAAACCGATTGGATATACCAAGAGTAAATGGCTTGTCCTCTAAAGCTCTTTCATCACTTCTCTCAGTTAGTCCTAACTCTGAAAACTATCCTCTACTTATTTTAGGTGCTAATGGAATACAGCCTCATGAAAACTGGAAAGAAATAAAGAAGATTCATGGAAAGGTTATTTCAGCTGAAGATATTCATGAGCAAGGTGTAGAGGTCGCTTTAAAGGCGATTCAACAATTCTCTCTCCAAAACAATCAAATTTTATGCGTAATAGATGCTGGAGTTTTAGATACTGGGTATGCAGCAGGGACACCAGGGCTTAATGTAGGTGGCTTGACTCCATTGCAGCTAATAGACATTCTTTCTAAAGCTAATTTAGCTCCAAAGTTAGCAGGTATTTGTGTATCAAATGTTGCACCTTTACTTGATGCTCGAGGCCATTCTCAATATGCTACTGCAGAGGCGCTTTTAGCAATACTGGGAGAGCGACTTTTTGAGGAAATTTCCTGATGAGTTCAGTAGATTTACCTCTTTCAATGCAGTCAGTGCCATCTTTTTTTGGCGCTCCCATTGGTGATATTGAAGATCTTTCAGAAGAAAAAATAGCGGTTGCAGGGCTTTTCTGTGATCATTTTTCGGGAGGGGAACCAGGTGCAAGATTTGCTACTCGGCAATTAAGGTATGCATCACTACCTTTAATAGCAAATGGACTAAATATTTCTCCTCCTAGTAACATTATTGACGTTGGCGAACTAAATGTTTTTCCTATTGAACCACTGAAAACGCAATCAATCCTTGAAGAACAAAGCTATAGAATTCAACAAACAGGAGCTAAACTTCTCGCGTTGGGCGGAGACTATAGCCTTATTCCTGCTTTGGTATCTAGCCAGTTACGGGCAAGACCAGATCGTTATTTGAAAATTATTCGAATTTCACGCACTTTGGATGCAGCAGAAATCTCAGATTTTCAAAAAAAACCAATGAATCGTTCATCTGCAACAAGACAAATTGCTGAATACTGTGGTGGTGCAAAATCAATTGCTCTGCTAGGAGTTAGTGATTCAAGTTCTTTAGAGGAGTATGAATATTTAGCTGATGGTTTTGTTCGTTCTGCTCAACAACTTTCAAAATCGTTAACTGGGTTAACGGAACAAATACTAGATGGCCTGCCAAACCAAGAGGTTAATTTTTATCTTAGTGTAGATGTCAATGTTCTTGCATTACCCTCCATTCGCTCTAACTCTCCATACCTTGGAACTGGACTAACCCCAAAGCAGTTAACTTCACTAATCCTTGAATTAGGAAAACTACCCATTATAGGTTCTGACGTAACTGGGTTCATACCAGATCTAGATCTCTCTGGGAGCGATGCTAGTGTAACTGTTGTTGAGATTATTAGAAGTGTTATTGAAACAATGTCTCAGGAGAGTGCCCTATGCCGTTGAGAACTGCTCCAATACCTCGTATGGCTGGTCATTTAACATTTATGAGATCAGCTAGTGCAAAGTTTGAGGATTTATCTTCAGGATCACTAGCAGTCATCGGTGCTCCAATGGAAGATAGTAAAAAACTAAAATCTGGCTCACGCTTTTCTCCCTTATCGATAAGAGAAACTTCAGTCTATTTTGGTTGGTATGCCAATCCACAATTTGGCAATCCAATTAATATTGACGAGCTAGAGTTATTCGATACATCATCAATTAATGAGCGATTATTTGATCTTGGAGATATTCCAACTTTAGGACAAACTAGATCAAAAGCTGATGAGCTAATTACTCGTTCTATTGCACAAGTCTATAAGCGTAATGCAACGAGCATTATTCTTGGAGGAGATAGCAGCATTATTGCTCCAGTTTCAAGAGGCATTGCAAATGGGAAGTCTGTCGCTTATATTCAAATTGGAGGAAAGACACCTGGTACTTCGAATACAAAGCTTGATCATCACTCTTCCTTAGCTCTTGACTCTCTCTTGGCAAGTGGTGAAGTCAAGCTGGCAGATACTACCATTCTTGCCCCAGCTGAGAATCCAACTGTAGAATTTTTACAGGAGCTTTCAGGTGCTGGTGCAAAAATATTTTCATCATGCCAACTTGAAGATATGAGCTCTAAGGAGATTGCAGATTTAAGCCTAACATTATCGAACCGTGATTTACCAGTAATTATTAATCTAGATCTATCATCAGTTTCTTCAGAGCTTCATGGCATGTCAGATAAACCAGTATTTAATGGAATGAGCCTAAAGTTGTTAAGACGAGTTTTAGTGGCACTTGCTAGCGCACCTATAGTCACCCTAATTTTGACGGGTCATAATCCTACAATAAATGGACTGAGCATAGTAAAAACTGGCCAGCGTCTAATTGTTACTGCACTGGTTGGATATCTCTGCTCGCGTCTCGGACTTATTAACGATTTCAACTCAAATGATAATTAAAAAAAGGAGAAAATTTTAATTTATGTCAAATTATCCAAAAATGAATACAGTTGCCTCCTCGCTCTTTGGAGCACCACTAGGATCTCCAGATGAAGTTAAGTCTGGGGCACTTGGAGTCGTTGGAATGCCATCCGATTGGACACATTCCAGCCGTATTGGAACCCGTTTTGGTCCAGACGCACTAAGGTTAGTAACTACAGAAATATCAAAATCTACAGCAAATGATCAAACTGAATTGTTCGATCCTACTTTGAAAAATGTGCTTCGAAAACGTCAAGATAAATGGATTATTGATTGTGGTGATGCTGATATTTTTCCAGATTGTGTGGAAGATACGACTGAGTCTATAGCCTTAATGACACGAGCAATTGCAGCTGCTGGCGGAATACCACTTGCCTTAGGTGGAGATCATTATAATGCTTATCCTGCATGTCTTGGATATGCACGAGGTCTTTTTGATCGAGATCCAAATCGAAAGTTTGGCTACATACAGATTGATGCGCACCTTGATTTTTCAAATCGTCTTGGAGCATGGGGCAAATACAATCATGCTACTAATGGTCGACGCATTTCTGAATTATCTAATATTATTCAATCCAATATGGTTTGGATTGGCATATCAGGCTGGATTGATGGAGGCGAGTATGAGCTAATTAAAAGCATGGGAGGAAAGATTTTCTCTTCTCAGGATGTTCATCGCCTTGGAGCAGCCAAAGTTATGGAGCTTGCTATTGAGCATGCAACAAGAGGGTGCGAAAGCCTTTATGTTTCCCTTGACATTGATGCGATGGATGCTGGCTATTTGCCTGGAACAGGTTCCATTGTTCATAGTGGAATTACTCCAAGACAATATTGCCAAATGCTTGATATTCTCTCGGAAGCACCGTTTGATGGCTTGGATATTGCAGAGACCTGCCCTCCACTAGACCCTTCAGGACGTACAGAACAAATTGCGGGACACCTACTCTTGCGGATTCTTCGTAAGCATATGTTCCACATTAGTGAATAAAATTAATTATGTACATATTTGAAGGTATTAAATCTTTTGGCTCGTTATATCATGACAATGAGCCTCAGTCTCGTCCATCTCGCCCATGGATTGTTGATTTCTCAATACTACCAGTGCCTTATAGAGGCATGGAGCCGGGAAATATTGCAGAATTTGAGCCTGCTCCAGATTGGAGTCGATGGTGGTTAGGAGATACACCAAGTAGCTCCAAAAATACCTTAAATTGGATTGTTCTTAAAGATAGTATTAGGCGACTTTACATTTGTGATCGCATGATCCTTGTCCGTGTTAGTTGGCAAGATTTATATGATGCGGGATATGTTGATGGAAAAATGATAGTCATTGATGGAAAAAATTACAAATGTCGATTAATGTCTGGAGGTAATGATTTCTATGAAGATGATGATGGTCTCAGTGGTGGACATCCCGCTGATAACGAATGGGATCGTTTTGTCTCAGGTGGAGAAAAGATTAAGGGGTTGCCATCATTGACGTCCAATGATAAGACTGGAGTCTTAAGTGATGAGGTACTTCAAGGACCGCATAATCAATTCTGGAATTGGGTTGGCGCTTACAGCTGGACTTCAGCACCATATGTAAATCGTGACAATGCTAGCTGTTGCCGTGGATATCAGGCCGGTCAATGTTTTTATTTAAATACCTTCGCTCATCGGCATGAAGATATCGGTTGGCGACCTGTTTTGGAGGAATTACTATGACTATTCGAAATACCAGTGAACAAGAAATAAAACATAACTTCATTGCAGGTGAATGGCGTAACAGCTTGGAATATATCCAAAATATTAATCCATCGGATACTAATGATGTAATCGCTAGATACGCAATTGCCACTAAAGATGACGTTCAAGATGCAGTCTCGGCAGCAGTTAGTGCGATACCAGTCTGGTCATCCAGTACATCTGGAGAGAGATTTGATATTCTCGATGCAATCGGCTCAGAGATTATTCAGCGCAAAGATGAATTAGGTGATCTTTTAGCTCGTGAAGAAGGGAAAACACTTAAAGAAGCCGTGGCGGAGGCTCATCGTGCGGGTAGTCTCTTTAAGTTTTTTGCAGCTGAGGTATATCGCTCTGATACAGAGGGCTATCGTTCACTTCGCAAAGGTATTTCGCTTCAAGTTCAGCGTGAACCAATCGGTGTAGTTGCTGCAATAACACCCTGGAACTTTCCATTGGCGATTCCTGCCTGGAAAATTGCTCCAGCACTTGCTTATGGTAACACTGTTGTTTTCAAACCTGCCGAACTGGTGTGCGGTTCTGCTTGGGCTCTTGCAGAGATTATTTCGCGAGCAGGTCTGCCAGATGGTGTGTTTAACCTATTAATGGGACAAGGTGCAGAAACAGGTGCGGCACTTGTGGAACATCCGAATGTGGCAGGCGTCACCTTTACTGGCTCTTCAGCTGTTGGACGCAAGATTGGTGCTAGTGTATTTGCCCGAGGTGGCAAGATGCAGCTGGAAATGGGTGGCAAGAACCCACTCATTGTACTTGATGATGCTGACCTCGAAAGTGCTGTTGAATTTGCAATCAATGGTGCATTCTTTTCTGCTGGACAGCGATGTACCGCATCATCTCGACTCATTGTAACTGAGGGTATTCATGATTCTTTCGTCGATGCTATGTTAAAACGTATGGAGCTTCTGAGAATTGGCGATGCCCGTAATCCGAATACAGATATTGGCCCTATCGTGAGTGAGGCGCAGCTTAAGAATAACCTTGAATACCTTCGCATTGGTTTGAATGATGGAGCTAAGCACTTAATGGGTGGACATCAGGTCGAACAAAAAACACCTGGATGGTATTTATCACCAGCACTTTTTATTAATGCTAAGAGCGAGATGCAAATTTGTCGCGAGGAAATATTTGGACCAATCGCTGCAGTAATATCTGTAAGTGATTATGACGAGGCCCTCTCTGTCGCTAATGACTCTGAATTTGGCTTATCAGCAGGAATTGTTTCAAGTGATCGCAGAATAATTGATCACTTTATAGCTAATATCCAGGCTGGGATGGTACAGATTAATCTTCCAACTGCTGGTATGGATTTTCACGCACCAATTACTGGTCGGAAAAATTCATCATTTGGGCCACCTGAAAAGAGTAGTTATTGCCGTGAGTTTTTTACAAACACCAAGGTGGTTCATGCAAATTATGATAAGCGCCTAAAGTCTAAAAAGGAGGGTTCATGAAACCTCTATCGGGCTATCGTGTACTTGATCTTTCAAATGTACTTGCTGGTCCATTCTGTTCCTGTCAACTTGCCCATCTTGGGGCAGAGGTAATAAAAATTGAAGTGCCTGTGAGGGGTGATTTAGCAAGACAATTGGGTTTGGATGTTGAGCTCAATCAAAAACTTATGGGTGCTACTTTTCTTGCTCAAAACTCAGGTAAGCGCTCAATTACCATTAATCTCAAATCAACAGAGGGAGTTGCTGTATTTAAGCGCCTTGTAAAAACTGCTGATGTCGTAGTCGAGAACTTCAGACCAGGAGTAATGGATCGTCTTGGTGTTGGTTATGAGGTGCTTAGAGATTTGAATCCAGATCTAGTTTATTGTGCAATATCAGGCTTTGGTCAAGAAGGCTCATTGAAAACTCGACCAGCATATGATCAAATTATTCAGGGTATGTCAGGCACTATGAATATTACAGGTGATAAAGAATCAGCCCCTTTGAGGGTTGGTTATCCTATAGCTGATACAATTGGTGGATTGACCGCAGCCTTCGCGATTTCAGCAGCACTTGCAAAACAAGATGGCAAGCGTGGAACATTTATAGATGTTTCAATGCTGGAATCTGTCATGTGTACGATGGGTTTTCAGATTTCAAACTACTTTAACGCAAATCAAGAGCCTCAACCGATGGGTAATGAGAATTTTACGAGTAGTCCATCAGGGACTTTTCGAACTGGCTCTGGACAGATCAACATTGCTGCCAATAAACAGGAACAGTTTGAAGCCACATGTCAAGTCTTAGGGCTTAATGATCTCCTTGAAAATCCTAAATTTGCTACCAGAGAGGCACGGCTAGAAAATCGCGCTGAACTATCTGATGTTCTCAACTTAACCCTTATGACTCGATCTACAGATGAGTGGACTGAATTATTAAATGATGTAGGAGTCCCCTGCGGCCCAATTTTGACTGTACCAGAAGCACTAGCTCAACCTCAGATTGCAGAGCGGGGCATGGTAGGTACTTTTACTGACGTGCCAGGAGTAGGTCGAGATATTCAAATTACGCGTACGGGTATCAAACTTGATGGAAGAGCACCAACTGTTGACAACCCACCTCCAATGCTTGGTGAACATACTGATGAGATTCTTGGTGAGATTGGTTTGACGGATGCTGAAATAAAAATACTCAAAGAACAAAAAGCAATATGAATGAAAAAAATAACAGGTTAAGTGTGTTTTGCTGGCAAGACAGAAAATAACGAGTTGGATAAGATTATGAATAAAATCGACATTGAAGTGAGTGAAGTTGGCCTGCGAGATGGGTTGCAAAGTATCAGTCAAATCATGCCCACTGAGGATAAAAAGCGCTGGATTAAAGCTTTAGCTTTAGCGGGTATTCCCGAGATAGAAGTCGGCTCATTTGTTCCAGCACGGATATTCCCTCAGCTTGCGGACACGATGGATGTCGCACAGTATGCAAGAACTATTGAAGGGCTCAAAGTGGCTGTTTTAGTACCAAACTTGAAGGGAGCTGAGCAAGCGATAATGGCAAGGGTCAACAAGCTTACAATTCCCTTCTCAGTTAGTGAGACTCATAGCCTGCGAAATGTCAATCGAACGCATGTACAGATGCTGAACGAAGTGAAGAATATAGTAGAGCTAATTAGACGGCTGCCAATCGATGAAAGGCCTACTATTGAAGGTGCGCTTTCAACCGCATTCGGCTGCTCTATTGAAGGCAGTGTTCCGGAAGATCGAGTAGTGGAACTAGCGGTCGCGTTAATGGAGGCTGGATGCGATGAGGTGGGTCTTTCCGATACTACCGGATACGCGAATCCCGTGCAGGTTAAGCGTTTGATAGGAAAAGTCTGGAGTGCCATTGGTCGTGAGCATCTTACGGGGATTCATCTGCACAATACACGTGGGCAAGGATTGGCGAATGTTTTAGCCGCGGTGGAAGTAGGACTAACCACCATTGACTCATCTATGGGAGGTATTGGTGGCTGCCCCGCAGCTCCGGGTGCCAGCGGTAATATTGTTACTGAGGATCTAGTTTTCTTGCTAGAGGCGATGGGGCTAAAAACGGGTATTGATTTTGATAGGCTCATAGCCGCCAGAAATGTCGTTGCTACAGCGCTACCGGATGTTGAATTGTATGGCTTCACACCGGATGCTGGGTTACCTCTTAGCTCTCCCCCACACATCAAACGAAATTTGGACTTTTATCCTTGAAAGTTATATTGTCAGTGTCTTGTGTCAACTAACAAAAGATAGTTAAGTAATGTTGTACCCGGGGGGTAGGTCAGTTTGTGCAGGGTGTCATCTAAGTATACTAAGGTCGTACTAAGATTAGATATTCTGAATAGTTTTCCAGTCTTAAGGTTAGTTAAGTATTTTGTATTGTTAAATTAGTAGCTAGTCTTAAGTTTTATATCAGCTATAAATAATTTACTTTTGAAGGTTCATATTATTAGTGATAGAGAGTAGTATCTATTAATAGATGTGGTTAGAGTACTGCTAGATGAATTGTATTAAAACTAATATTAATAGTAGTTTAGATGTAATAGATTAATCACTAGACAACTCTACCTCATAATCATAATAAAAAATAATGTGACAAGCCTACGTAGTAGGCGCAGTTACTTATTTTTTATTATGAATATAAACAGCAATACACAAAACAAAAAATAGTAGCTAGTAGTTAAGTTAACTTCTTATATCTAGATAAATAACATAAGTGCGTATATTCACTCAACCTTATATTAAGTTAATATGAATGAGGATAACCGTCTACTAACGTAGACTCTATATCCTCATTCATATACTTGTCATATTATTTATCTAGATATAAGAATAAATAGTATTAATATTATTAACTAAAAGAAGAATATAAAGGTACCCCATAATTGGGGTAGGTAATCTAATTAAGAGCACTGTAATCTGTTATAAATTGCTTCTTCTTTTCTTCATTAGTTTTTATGTCTGGATTGTTGCCTTGTTTCCAGTAATTAAGTGCTAACCCGTTAATAGGGTAGTGTTCAACTCTATCTTTGTTATTTGGTTTGGTTAGTTTATTAATAGGCTGCCAAGTTATTGCATACAAGCTTGGTAGTTTAATCCTATTAGGTCCAAGTCCACCATAAGCATTAATTACTATAAAGCCTTTTTCATAAAGTTCTTTTTTAGCTCTATCCATTGTATTTTTATTGAGCCAACTACTAATAACTGAAGGTGTGATTGCTAAGTCACCATTGTTATGTGAGTTGTATTGGTAAGCTAGTATTGTCAGTAGTTTTACAGAGTTGCCATTTAATGATTTAAAGGCATCACTTTCTACAACTGAGTTTGGAATACCGGCAAATCTTCCTATGTTTTTGTGTATATATGTCATCAATCAACCTTGGCCTCACCAGTATGGTTAAAGGTGTTATCTTCTATATATTTTTTTAAGTCAGACTCTTTATATCTAACTAACCTTCCAATTTTTTCAAAGGGCACTTGTATGCCAATTCCTGTATATCTACTATTAGCTAAAGACTTAACAGTAACACCAAGTATTTCACTAACTTCTTTTGTATTAAGTAATCTTTCGATCATATTATTAACCTCTTTTTAATTTTATAAAACGCCATGTATTGTGAATCTCTGCAACGTTTTTCCATTGCAGATAAATTATCTCAAATGTAGCAAGATGATCAGTGAGGGATTGAGGGGATTAGTGCGTCTACAAGTACTGGTATTAAAGTAAATCTATGAGGGTGTTGAGGGATTTACAATGGATTGTTAAAAATCTGGGAATTTATCTAGATAATCTCGCCTTATTGTTTCCTCTTTAATACTGATCTCTGGTCGATCAGCCAGGTCTGTTGCAAGAGTTGTTTTTGTATGTTTCGGATACTTAATTATTTCTTCTTTTGCAAGTTTATCAATAAGCTCTTGCTGAATAATTGTTTCTGATCTATGAGTAGTTTTAGTTGATTTTTTTTGTTTTGTTTTAGATTCGACTAATTCTTCAATAAAACCTTTTTTAGTCGCCCAAGTTACAAGCCCATCTGTATAAACTTTATCTTCTTCATCAGAAATAAATCCGGACTCTTCTTCAACTCTAGGTGCTTTAGATAAGCCTCTACCTTCTGCTGTCTCCATAATGAAGCGTTTTAGTATTACACCTTTTATTTTTTTATTGATTACCCTGGGGTTGTTATCCATCGCACCTACTGTCCTTGGATTTAGCCCTAATATGCAAAGTACCGCTTCATCAAAGCTTAAATAGTTATCAGCTAGATAGTGGTTTAAAGCTAAGTTAGGTTGTTTGTGATGTAGCTCTTTTATAAGTTCTACACTTTCTTTGTATGATTTGAATTCCTTGCCATTCCTAGTTTTAAGAATTATCTTAGTTAGAATTTTAGGAGTCTTGTCCAGCTTGTTAAAAATATCACTAACTAATATTTTTTCTAGCATAGTAATGATTTCATCACCTCTATTTTCATTAACGAGTTTGTACTGTTTCATTTAATCTGCTCCAGTATGTAGTCAGTGATAAGTTGCATTGGCTTTCTGAGAGTTTCAGTTGATTGGTGAATGTAATGTGATGAAGTTACATCATTACTCTTGTGATTCATTAATCGTTTGATTGTAGTGTGCTTAATCTCCAGACTATCAGCGTAAGTTGCAAATGTTCTTCTTAGATCATGCAATAAGAATTGAACACCACAATCATTGATTACTTTCTTAACCTGTTTGTTTGGACTGACTAATGCTTTATCTGGATTGTACCCAGGGAATACAAATTTACCTGAAGAAGCTTTCTTTCTATTATCTAGTAGATCAAGAATGTATCCAGTTAACGGTATCGTATGATCCTCTCGATTTTTAGTATCTTCAATATGTAGTAGCTTATTCTTGAAGTTTATATTGCTCCATGCAAGATTAATACCTTCAGATGGTCTAAGTCCGGTGAATAAAAGCAAAATAAGATAGTCTCTGACAGTTTCAGACGTATTCTTGTGAGTAGTGTTGGATTTATCACTGGGTAGGGCATTAACAGCTGAGAACCAGTCTTTTAAATCATTAGGCTCGATAATATTTGTTCTAACGCTTTCTTTAAACCAGTTGCGTTTAATTTTTTGAACAGGGTTATGTGAGATTATTGGAATGTCATTTGAATCTTCATATTCACTCATTGCAAAGTTAAAGATGGCTCTTAGTAACCTCATAGTTGCATTAGCTCTGTATATAGTCTTATCACCAATAGTGGTGTGTTTTTTAACTACCATTGATCTAGTAATGTTGACTAACTCCTTATTGGCCCATTCAGATAGATAACTATTGAATATGATCTGATAATCTCTAATTGTTTTAGCTTTTAATGCATGTTTTCGACTTAATATGTAGTCTTGCATAGCTTCTTGTAAGGTAATAGACTTAACACGTTGTTCTATTTTCTTATTGTTCGGATTTACACCAGAACTGAACAAATTGAGTGCTTCTCTTGCAGCAACTCTAGCTTGTGCAATAGTCATAGCAGGGTAGCGTCCAAATGTTGTCGTAACCGCCTTGTTATTCATGAATTTACGCACCATAAATGATTTAACTCCTGTGGGAGTTACACGGATTGCTAGACCAACTACTTTAGTGTCGTAATAGGTATCTCTACCGCCTTTCTTTGCACTAGGAATGTTGTTTAATTCTTTAACAGTGAAATTAGAATGTTTATCCATCTATTCTTCTGGGATCATGCTGGGATCAGATATTGTGCGTAACTACCATGATCTATTATTGTTTATAATGATTTGACTAATCGTTTAAAATGCTTATATAATAGTATTATACAGGTGAATAAGGGTGATTAATGATGAACATGGATGTGATAGATTAAAAAACTGTTAATCCGTTTGTCCCTGGTTCGAGCCCAGGTCAGGGAGCCAAATTAAAGAATCAAGACATCTCCGGATGTCTTTTTTTATGCCTCAAATACCCTAT
>Ga0187827_10004204_pt1 | contig 17863 bp, 18 predicted proteins | sample ETNtaG_39_FD_167969 | JGI IMG/M metagenome (GOLD analysis project Ga0187827, IMG submission 167969) | Marine microbial and viral communities from oxygen minimum zone, Eastern Pacific Ocean - ETNP2014_SV_150_PacBio MetaG (Illumina Assembly) | ecosystem: Environmental > Aquatic > Marine > Hypoxic... | reverse complement strand
ACCGCTTCGATTGCAACTGAATTGTTGATGGCCTGATGCCGTCCAATCATCGGTGTTTTGAATGATAAACCGTTTTTGATAAACGCTGTCCCCGATTTCGACAAAGTAACTTTTGTCGGTGGGTCAACAATGGCTATATCCGAATCTAAATCCCCTGCAATTTTTAACAATTGAGAAGAAACGGCGTTGTCTTGAGGCGCTAAAACCAATGGAATATTGTTTTTAATGATACCGGCTTTTTCCTTTGAAATATCTAAAATGTTTTTTCCTAAAATATCTCTATGGTCCAATGATATTGGTGTGATTACCGTTAAATCCGGTGTAAGAACATTTGTGGAATCAAGTCTCCCACCTAGTCCTGTTTCAACTACCGCTATATCAACGTTTTTATTGGCAAAATATCTGAATGCCATCGCTGTGGTTGTTTCAAAAAAAGTGGATTCAATATCATCAATATCCGAGCGGTGTTCGTCAACAAACTCAACAATTTTAGAATCCGATATCGGTTTACCATTCACACGAATGCGTTCATTAAACCGAATTAAATGTGGCGATGTATATAACCCCACCTTTAAGCCTGCTTCCATCAAAATAGAAGAAATTATTGCGCTTGTCGATCCTTTCCCATTGGTTCCTGCAATATGTATAGATTGAAATTGGTTTTGGGGATTCCCACACCGTTGTAATAATTCAAAAGTATGATTGAGCCCGACCTTTATGCCCAAACGCTGAAGTTTATATAAATAATCTAAGAGTGAATTGAATTCAACTGAGGTGGACCGGGAATACATGGTCTATTTCTCTCCCCAAAAATCTTCGGGCAACTCTTTTAAAACGTACGGGCAAATCCGTAACATAGTATTCAGATCCACCCTCGGTGGCGCTATCTGTGAGTAAGCGTAATTCTTTTAATAAATCGCTTGCGTATTTTGCAGTGGTTTCTGCTGAATCAACAATACATATTCTATCACCAATAACATTTTCTAAAACGGGGATTAACAAGGGATAATGGGTACATCCCAAAATTAGGGTATCCATTTTATTTGTAATTAGTTCAGATAAATAGGTTTCTGCAATTTGAATGGGGACATCACCTTCTAACCATCCCTCTTCTACTAAGGGCACAAAAAGAGGGCAGGCCATTCCTTTTGTATCAATAGAGTCGTCCAAAGTTAGTAGTTCTTTTTCATAGGCTTCTGACTGAATGGTCGCTAAGGTTCCAATAATGCCAATGGTTTTTGATTTGGTGACGGCATAGGCCTTTTCAGCTCCAGGTTCAATTACACCAATAATCGGAATATCATATGTTTTCTTAAGAAGGGGTAAAGCTAATGCGGATGCTGTATTGCATGCCACGATAACAATTTTTGCACCTTTATTAATCAGGAATTCTGTGATTTCTTTTCCGTATTCTTGAATTAGGTTTTGACTTTTATTCCCGTATGGTACTCGGGCTGTATCACCGAAATAAATAATAGATTCATTCGGTAGGATCTTCTGTAACGCCTTAACTACAGTGAGACCACCCAATCCAGAATCAAAGACAGCAATTGGCTGGGAAGAAGCTATCTTTAGCTTTCCGAGAGGTATTGTTCGCGGGAATAGCGAAATTTTACAATTGCTCTATATATTGAATTTGCAATGCTTTGGCGATATTTAGACTTTCGAAGATTTTTCTCTTCGTTGCCGTTAGTTAAAAACCCCGCTTCAATGAGAACATTAGGCATACTTGCCCCAATTAATACATGAAAACCAGCCTGTTTTACACCTCGGTTTTTGGATTTTATTTTTTTCCCCATTTCTTCTTGGACCATGGCGGCTAATTCTTCACTCTCTTTCATAAAAACGCTTTGGGCCATTGTTGCGACAATTAAACTTTCTCCAGATAAATCTTGGTATTTATTATTAGAACGATCTTCCATTTTAATCGCCTCATTCTCTCTTGATGCAACCTCAATGGCATCTTCCGTTTTCCCGGGTCTGAGCAAATACGTTTCAAAACCATAGGCTGTTCTGTTGGGATTGGAATTTAGATGAACGCTAACAAAAACTTTTCCGTTGGATTCATTTGCCATTTTTGTACGCTTCCAAAGTGGAATAAATACATCTTCGTCACGAGTGTAAATGACTTTTAATTTAGTATTCTTCTCTAAAAGCAACCCCACTCGTTTTACTATGTCCAATGCGATATCTTTTTCTTTTGTTCCTTTGCGACCAATGGTCCCTGGATCTTTTCCACCATGCCCTGCATCCAAAACAACTGTATCTAATTTCCACCGATCTTTTACTTTTTTAATACGCGCCACACTATTGTCCATGGGTGTGCGTAGGGATATAACGATTTCTCCCGGGTCTGTACTTTGGTACACTTCATGGCTCTGAACTTTTGCTCGCATTTGAAACGCCAATTGGGCTGTTTGCCCCAACTGATCTGCTGTGACACTTTTGACAACACCGCGTGTATCGCTACGACGAATTTCGGTTGTATCCGCCAACCCGCCAGCAATGGTAAGATAAAACCAACCGTTTTCATGAAAAAAGGAACTGATGTTTCCTTCAGGAAAGGTATGGCGGGTACGAACTCGTAAAATAGTTCCATTGGCTTTTTGAGAAATTTCAACACCCATAACCGTAAACTCTTTCACATCCAAATCTAACACCATTCTACGTGGGTCGTATTGAATGCCCGGGAATGTGGTTCTTTTTACAATACCAAAAAAAGATTCTGCGGGGAGATAGATATCGCTTTCTGTCCAAATCGCATGCATGGGCATTTGATATACCTGCTCATCCACTAAAATATAACTGCTGTTTCCCGAGATTTTTATACGGTGATCTCCCAAGTACAAAACCATTTTCCCTCTTGCTTCATTAATGAATGGTTTTCTTTTTGCAAGAATACGGGATACATCTTTTGTAGAAACATACGTCCCATTTAATCGATCGAGGGTATTGATATCATCCATAGAATTATCTACGCGGTTCACCACACGAATAGAGCCAGAGATGCCAAAAGAAAAAATAGCAGATAGGATTAAAAAAACAGTAATTGTATGGCGAATCATAGTCTGGAAATTATCCTTGATTAATGCAGGAATCAATAAGCGACTAAAGCGCGACTTTAATAAACAACCCACCCATAATATCTATTGGGGAACTAAATGAAAGAGCTGAATAATTAAAACGAAGTTTCACTCCCAGTTTGGATTCATTTGAAACATCAAACAATACTTTGATCCCTTGGCTGTGACTGGAGTGGGCCAACATCCGTGTCAGCATTTCTCCGGGGAGATTCACATCCCAAAAATAAACTCTCGAATCAAAATGGTCAACTTCAGCTCCCATCCAGTCCAATTCTAATTGGTAATACTTCCCATATATTTGAAAGCGTAAATCTAACCCATGGCTATGATGGATCTCTATCTCTCCCGTCCGGATAAATTGATACTTCACTTGAGTCCGCCACGTTTTTTTATCATATTGATGTTCTAATTTAATACCGTCTTTTTTGCGCAATGTCGGCATCACCAATGGTGCATATATTACATCATTTGTTTCGTCTTTTTTTTCTGTTTTCACCTGGAAAACAATTTTATGTTTTTGAATTTTTGTTTCTGTTCGGATGCCAAGCTCATAACCATTTATTTCTCGGGTATAATGCTGAAACATATCTGCATAAATCATAAGTCTCGTTTTCCCTGTGCGAATGTAGGCGCCTTGAAACAATCCTTTTTCTGACAAATCCGAACCACGCCATTCTACCATCGGGTTCCCCATTTTGCCGATGGACTTATCGTGAATATCTCTGTATTGAATAATATATTTGAACGGACGAATGCGAAAGTTTAAACCAAATATTATGGATGGAGAACCAACCCCAAATGATATTTCTCCCCCGGGCGAAATATTTCCATAATCAAAAGAACCATAAATAGATTGGGTTTTTGAAGCAATAACGGTCCCAATTAATGTGGATGCATTATTATATTGCCAAGCCCCTCTATAATAATTTCTTTTTTCATTTTTATTCTCTCCTGCCAGATCCTGGGAAAAAACAATGGTACCATAGTTTGTTTTCTGCTCAACCGCTATCCCCCTAGTGCGATTCATTCCTGTAGACGATCTATATCCTTTCAGTCCCTTTTGCACAGAAGTACCCGTATTCACCGTACTCCACCCTTTTCTTTCGGGAAATGGTTTTCCCAATACGAGGCCAAACCCAAAGGCCATTTGATGGTCACCTACAATCCAACGGCTATTGCCAGTTTTATGTTGAATATATATACTATGATCACCTAAAATATCCAACCCATACCTATTACGAATTGATAAGACGCTTGCTTCTTGGGTGAGTGTTTTCATCTTCCCTTTCCAACGATAGCGCATACCATCTGTCATTGATACGATTTGTTGAATACGGATTTTATGGGGAATCCCCTTATTCCGCTGTAGCGCCCTGAATATGACTTTTGCTACAGTTGAAACCTCGTTTGATCTTTTTAATAATAAAAGCTCTCTCGTTTCTAATGATTTACGAATCAAATCATAATCTTCATCTTCAAGAAAAGTCAGTGTCAGTATATCTTCCAGAGATTGGTGTGTTAAACCCGTGGATCTGGATAAGATATCATCCAGAAGAATAATTTCATCTTCGTGGATCCCATCTTCTTCGTCCTGAGAGATCAACCTTAAGATATCTTCAGAAGTTTGGGCTGAAAGAGGTAGGTTACTTACCCAAAGGAATAGTAAAGCCCATCCAATGAGACGGTCCCAAGTGTGGGTGGTTTGCCATTGCATAATTTATGTTCACCTTATAAAAATGGACCCCAATAGCCCCGGTCACCTGACCGGTTCCAGATACAAATCCTGAGTGAAGTGTTAACCAGGTTTTTGGTTGAAAACTAAATCCTGATTTGAGTTGCCCTTCAAAAACTGTATCCTGCTCCCATTCAATTTGAACAGATATTCTTTTTGTGGGATGAAATGATAATGCAGTCAAAATCAGTTGGGGTAGTGAGTCCTCCGATTTTCCGATCGTTGGTCCATTCATATTGTGCAATATGGTGCCCCATTGAATATTATCATTTAAATTGACTTGCCAGGCCAGGGAGATTCCAAAGGTAGATGCTGACCCATAGTTCGGGATCGAAAGTGAATAAGCATTGATGGCCACGCCACCATTGAATCCTTTTTTAATCTGACGACCAAAGGCAATAGAGAAAGTCGACTCTTTATATTGCTTGATACCAAAAGTTTGGATTCCTGTCGCGAAGCTCCCCCAACGACTTGGGATTCCCCCCACAAAACTTTGATGTGATAATGGCTTTAAATTAAACCTTCGGCCTGTTTGCCCTGCAAATCGAATACGATTACCCATAGCTAATGATGATGGATCCATGATGGATCCTAATATATTTCTGTTAAAATTAATATGGCTCATACCTAAGCCAGCATTCATGGGGGAAAGAAACGGGTGTTCAAAAGCAGCCCATAGGTAAGCTGCTGACAATAAAAAAGTGCTTATATATCGTATTCTATATATCAATCGTCCTTAAAATAAAAGCGTCCCGATTAATATCGGGACGCTCTTTTTTTATTTACTCCTTGGCGCTTACTTCTTGTACCAAAATACAATGAGCATCAAGGCAAGCAAGCCAGCAAACCCGGCATCACCGAATTTACTCATTAAGTTGCCAATGCCAGCAATGACGCCGAAGTAATCGTCATAGAGAATACCAACTACGATTCCGAGTACAACCAATCCTTTTAAAAGATCGGTAATATCCCCGATAAACGCAGTGATGGTTTCAAAGGCCTTATTCATTTGTTAACTCCTAGGATTATTATAGTAGATCGGTGTTCCGTAAAGAACGCCAACAATCTACCGATTAACCTGCAAAAGAAACAAAGATTAACAAGGCTAACAGACCGGAGAATCCTCCATCTAGGAATGATTCTACCAAGTCTACTAAACCGCCGATGGGGTCAAACCCTGTTGAGTAAAGGACGTTTACGAATACAAACATCACGATTAGGGCTTTGATTAAGCCAACTACGGAATTAGCAATACCTTGTACGGTTGAAGTGAAATCAGCCATTAGGTTCCTCCTTGGTTATGTTGAATTAAATAAAAAAGGGGGCAAGTATCCCCTGTCCCCTTATTATTCAATTCTATCTCGTTTATGTATGTGGTTTTCTTATCCACTGTCATTTCTTTCGCATGGAATTTACCAAGAAAATATAATTAATCAATAATTTTTGAATAGGGAACAATTATTCACCTTTTCTCTTCGTGAATCACCATTAATATGGCTAAAATCCCACTCTGAATTCAATATTTATTTATTAAGGATAGCATGAATAAAAGTGCAATTACACATATATTTGGCCGAGAAGTCTTCGACTCACGGGGAAATCCAACTGTTGAGGTTGATGTAAAATTACAAGATGGAACGGTGGGTCGTGCTTTGGTACCATCCGGTGCATCTACGGGTGAAAATGAAGCTGTTGAACTTCGAGATGGAGATCAGAGTCGATTTTTTGGAAGGGGTGTCCAAACGGCAGTAAATAATGTTAATACTGTTCTTGCTAATCATCTGTTGGGTATGGATGCTCATAATCAACAGGACATTGATAAGGTTATGATTGATTTGGATGGGACCCCGAATAAATCCAACTTAGGGGCCAATGCTATTCTGGGCATTTCAATGGCAGTCGCCCGAGCCACAGCTTTATCAACCCAACAATCCCTTTTTACCTATCTTGGTGGAAACCAGGCCAATATGCTTCCTATACCCATGATGAATATCTTAAATGGTGGAAGCCATGCAGATAACAATGTGGATATCCAAGAATTCATGGTGTTCCCAATTGGGGCTAAATCTTTTTCTTCAGCCCTCCAGATGGGTGTAGAAACATTCCATCACCTAAAATCAGTTTTGCAGAAAAAAGGACTCAATACTTCTGTTGGGGATGAGGGTGGTTTTGCTCCCAACCTTCGATCTAATGCGGAAGCGGTAGAGGTTATTCTAGAAGCTATTGAAAAAACGCCTTATGTATTAGGTAAAGACATGTTTTTGGCTTTGGATGTTGCCGCCAGCGAAATTTATGAAGATGGCCTTTACCATCTTTCTTCGGAAAACAAACAATATTCATCGGATAAAATGGTTTCGTACCTCACATCGCTCGTTGACCAATATCCGATTATTTCTGTTGAAGATGGGCTGGATGAGAATGATTGGCAAGGATGGCAACAACTCAACCAAGCGATAGGAAACCGTGTTCAAATTGTAGGGGATGACCTCACTGTTACAAATATAACTCACCTCAAACGCGCGATAGATGAAAACGCAATGAATGCAATTCTGATTAAACTTAATCAAATCGGAACGATTACCGAAACCATACGAGCTATTGAATTGGCCAAGGCCAACAATTACGGCGCGGTCATTTCCCACCGTTCTGGTGAAACTGAAGATGTAATAATTGCTGATTTTGCAGTAGCAATGGGTGTCGGTCAAATTAAAACTGGTTCGGCTTCTAGAACTGATCGAATTGCAAAATACAATCAACTTCTCCGAATTGAGGAAGCGCTTGGATCTCAAGCCCAATATCCCGGAATGGAAGTGTTAGGCTGTTCGTGAGCCGCAAAGGAAAAAGTGAGCGTATAAAACGAAAACGCAATTCTGGCGCTTCTAGTGGTGAGGTTCAAAAGCGGGTTATTCGAGCTATCTTGGTTATGGGTGCCGTAGCCTTACTTATTATTTTCTTTTTTGGAGATCATGGCCTTTACCAACTCTATACCTTAAAACAAGAAAGAGCTGGTATTCAAGAAAAAATCAACGAGTTAAGACAAGAAAAAATCAGCTTGGAGGGAGAAAAAACAAAGCTTCAAACAGATTATAAGTATATTGAAGAATTGGCCAGAGAAAAATACCGTATGGCCAAAAAAGGAGAGAAAGTTTTTAAGGTGATTGAGAAGAAAAAGAAAGATTGATATTAATCTTTTTCCTGATCTCGTCCCAAATGCCGACTGTGTGTATATAATTCATCTTTTTCGTCTTCAGTGAGACCATCATAACCAACCTTATTGATTTTATCCAACAGGCGATCCACGGTCTGCTGCATGTTCATTTTTCTAACTTTTTTCCGTTCCACTTTATTATGTCGTACCTCCGCAACTTTTGAATTAATCAAAAGCCGCATCCTCGGCCATGTCCATGGCGATTTTAGATAAATATACCCGATCACCATTCCAGAAAGATGGGTCAAGTGACTAATATTAGAGCCAGATGTTCCCATGGAAGAAACAAAAGCCATGGCGCCTAAAAATATAACAAAATATTTTACCTTAACCGGGAAAAGAAAATAAATTAAAATTTTTCGGTTAGGGAACATGAGTCCATATGCTAAAAGCAATCCGTAGATCGCCCCGCTGGCCCCAATCAAAACTGTATATGGATTGCCAATATTAAAGAACAACCACACCAACCCAGAACCCACACCAGTGGTAAAATAATATTTTATAAATCCATTACGTCCCCAAATGGATTCCAATTCTGAACCAAACATCCATAAGACAAACATATTCATAAAAATATGAAAAAAATCACCATGGACAAACATGTAGGTTAGGGGTTGCCAGATCATGGGCCAGATGGATTCGGATGAGAGACCAAATATTTGAGCCAAATCTATTTGATTTTTGGCAATGATTCGAAAAAGGAAAAGGATTGCATTCACAGAAATCAACACTTTGATTGCTTCCGTGAATATTTGCGGCCGAAAAGGAATATTCCCCTGTTCTGATTGAAATTGGTATTGCATATCTATTGCGTTATTTTACGAATTTATACATATTTAGGGGAAATTCCGTTCCAATTTTATTGATTAAAATTTATATCATCCCCTGCAGTTTTTTCAATCGAATCCAATTCATGGGATTCATGGGAAAGGAATTTTTACTATAAGGTGCTTCCGGCACTTTCAGTTGGGGTCGATTATATAATTGAACCGTAAGCCCCATTTCCTTCTGAGTTTTCATCAATGACACAGCAGCACTGATGAAAAAATCCCGCGGAAGAAATCCCCTGATTTTTTGAAAACCATATTTTAAAAGCCCATCCCTGATCAGTGTGGTGCAGCTCCGCTTGTAAAAACTGAAATCCCGGTATTTCTCCGGTTGATCCGGGTTGGGCGGCGTGGCATGAATTGTATTGAGCTCATTGTGGTAAATCCCCGATAGGCGGTCTACATCTATTCCTTCTAGTCGGATCACATGGATACCGCGCATGAAATTCCGTCCAAACTTGTCATAATATGCCGTTCCATCTTCTAAGATTTCAAATTTCCCTGTGGTGGGCGATGGCGCAAATTCACCCAAAGCCGGCCTGTACATATATTCCGCTTCATCCATGGATTCATTTTCATTAATCAAGTGAGAAAAATTAAAAAATTCACCATTCACATTGATGGCATTATGACCAAAGGTCGATGCAGGATATTTTATCAATCGCTCATTATAGTATATTTCAACATATGGATTTTCTGATGGCGGTAGATCCGGCCACATGATAATAATCGGCTCGCCAGTTTCATAATCTTGCTGGGGCAGTTTGCGGGCACAGACGTTTTGGTTGACCCAATGATTTAAATATCCATCCCAAATTCCATTTTCCTCCAACAATCGCTCTCCTTCTTCTGTTTCTATGAAGGACAATCCATTTTCCCAGCGTAATTTTCCTTTATATACCATTATGTAACCATTTCACGTAAGATTTGAAGTGACTTTAAATTACGAATACCATCAAAGTGAATACCCAAACATGTGTTTAAATAATCACTAATAACTTTCCTATCTTCTGTCGTAACTGACAATCCCATATTCATTCCTGTTTTATTCTGCTCAAAATTCTCAAAAATAGTTTTTGAATTTGGCCCAGAAAATGGGTTTGGGAGCGGTACAAAATCCAGCTCTGCTTGTTCATAATCTGGTTTAAACCCTAAGTGTTTTAAGAGCTGATATTGATAAAACCAGTATGCCAAGTTTAGTTGTTTATCTCCCACTTCAATTCTTTTTAGTGTGGCGACCAATTCATCATATAGGTCTGGGTGAGCATCATAATCGGTAAGGCATTTATCCGATAATTCAATGAGTGCCATTGCATAAGAGATTTTTTTTAAATCTGTTGGGATCACAGACCAGTTATTGGAAAAAGACGCTTTTGAGATGGTTTGGAGGTTTCGAGATTCTTTAAAATAATACACAAGGTCTAAACAATTAATCGGTTGAAAGTATGCTGCCATGGGCGATTTTTTTCTATGGGCGCCATGGACAATAAAACTGACTTTTCCCATTTCTCTAACAAAGCATCTTGCAATCGTGCTGGTTTCACTATATGGAAACCGTTTGAGAACAATGGCATCGGAATGGGTGATCATATCTTTATAAGAATACCGATCTTCGAATATAGAGTATTCTTTCTTAGAGCCTTAGTATGCCTTGGCAAAAAGAACTTCGTGACGTGCCGGTTTGCCAGAATAAATACATTTTAACTTTTGGGGGGTTTCGTCAAATGGTATTACCCGGATAGTGGCTTTGGTTTCTTCTTTTATAGATCTTTCGCTTTCCCGGGTTCCATCCCACCCACACCGGACAAAACCGCCTTTATTTGCGATTGTTTCCTTGAATTCATCGTAGGACGAAACCTGGTGGGTATTTTCTTGTCGAAATGCCTTTGCTTCATTGAAAAGCGATTCTTGAATATCATCTAAAATTTTGGGTGCTTTTTCTGCAACTTCATCCTTTTGAACAAATATTTTCTCACCGTTATCTCGGCGAACCAATACTGCTTTTTTATTTTCAACATCTTTTGGGCCGACCTCAAGGCGAAGTGGAACTCCCTTCATTTCCCACTCATTAAATTTGAATCCTGGGCTTTCTTTTCTCCAATCTTCGTGGACACGAATCCCCGCATCTTTAAGTTTAGATAAAATTAGTGATAGATAGTCTTTTACCAACGCCTTGCTTTCTTCATCACGAAATATGGGTACAACAACAATTTGATATGGTGCGATTTTTGGAGGCAGCCTAAGTCCTTTATCGTCACCGTGCGTCATAATTACAGCGCCAACAAGCCTCGTGCTAACACCCCAACTGGTGGCATAAACCAGTTCTTCTTTATTATCTTTTGTCTGGAATGTCACATCAAAAGCTTTAGCAAAATTTTGACCGAGGTTGTGTGATGTTCCAGCTTGAAGTGCCCGCTTATCCCCCATTAATGCTTCGATACAATAGGTCTGTTCTGCTCCAGCAAATTTTTCTGATTCAGATTTCAACCCAGTGTGAACGGGCATCGCCAGATAATCTTCAGCCAGTTTTCGATACAACCCCAAGATGAGTAATGTTTCTTCTAACGCTTCTTGCGCTGTGGCGTGGGCTGTATGACCCTCCTGCCAGATGAATTCAGATGTTCGTAAGAATAGGCGCGTTCGCATCTCCCAGCGAACAACATTGGCCCACTGGTTTATGAGCAAGGGCAAATCCCGATAGGATTGAATCCATTTTTTATACATGGCCCAAATCACCGTTTCTGATGTAGGACGCACAATCACTTCTTCTTCCAGTTTTGAATCTGGATCAACAACAACACCATGCTCACCATCCGATTTGAGACGAGTATGGGTGACCACAGCGCATTCTTTAGCAAAGCCCTCTATATGTTCTGCTTCCTTTGCCAGAAAGGATTTTGGAATAAATAAAGGGAAATAAGCATTCACATGGCCCGTTTCCTTAATCATGCTATCAAAAACGTCTTTGATGTTCTCCCAAAGGGAAAATCCATAGGGCCTGATGACCATCGTTCCTTTGACGGGACCATAATCAGCTAATTCCGCTTTGGTAATGATATCTGTATACCAGACTGAATAATTTTTATTTTGTGGTGTAACGCCTTTTGACATGTTTTTTCTCAAAAATTAAAACGACAAATTAGCGGGTTCACCAAGCCCGTCCAACATATGATTTTGTTGAGGAAAATCCTTTATGGGCATTATCTTTGCCCTTATGAAATCATTAATGGAGGTCACCTTGCATACCAAATTAATAACATTATTCCCGATCATTTTACTTTTATGGATTGGTTGTGAAAAAGATATAGCCGATATGGTTATTCAAAATGGAAAAATATATACGGTAGATGAATTTAATCCACTGGTCGAAGCTGTGGCGGTTAAGGATGGAAAAATTATTGCCGTGGGGTCTCAAAGAATAATTTCACAATGGATTGGAGCCCAAACTCAGGTGGTCAATTTAAATAGGGGAACCATGATTCCAGGGCTTATCGAGGGCCATGGCCACTTTATGGGATTAGGATTTGCGAAAATGCGTCTGGATCTCACAACAATTTCTAATTATGATGATCTGGTGGATATGGTTGCTTCCGCGGTAGAAAAGAGTGAGCCGGGGAAATGGATTTTGGGCCGCGGGTGGCACCAGAGTAAATGGACATCTACGCCTAACACAATCGTGAAAGGATTTCAAACCCATGAGAAACTGAGTGCCGTTTCACCCAATAATCCTGTGTGGTTAACACACGCCAGCGGCCATGCAGGTTTCGCGAATGAAAAAGCCATGGAAATTTCCGGTATAAGTTCTGAATCCAATTTTGGGGATGGGGGAGAAATCATAAAAGATTTGAAGGGAACTCCAACCGGTATATTTAATGAACGCGCTCAGGGTTTAATCAGTCGCAATGTACCTATAGAGGGGAGTGGTAATGCTGAAATGGCATTCAATCTTGCCGTTCAGGCCAGTTTAGAAAATGGTATTACCTCATTTCAAGATGCTGGTGTTGGCAAAAGCACAATCAAAGTATACAGAAATGGGCTGAAAAAGAATAAATTAAAAGTTCGGCTTTATGTTATGCTAACTAGTCGGGATCCGGATTTACTTGAGGAGTGGTATGAAAAGGGACCTGAGATTGGAACGGGTGGTGATTATTTAACGATTCGATCTATTAAGCTGAATGCAGATGGTGCCTTGGGTTCCAGAGGCGCATGGCTGCTGGATGATTATATAGATCGGCCGGGGCATGTGGGTATGGCCACTCAGTCCATGGAATATGTTTATGAAGTTTCCTCCGATGGGTTCGCCAAAGGATTCCAGGTAAATACGCATGCCATTGGAGATCGGGCCAACCGAGAAGTTCTGGATCAATATGAAGACATCTTTAATGAAAATCCTAATATCGACCATCGTTGGCGTATCGAACATGCCCAGCATATTGATCCTAAAGATATTCCTAGATTTGCAGAAATGGGTGTCATTCCTTCTATGCAGGCCATCCATTTAAGCTCAGACCGGCCTTGGGCGATTAATCGCTTGGGACCAAAAAGAATAAAAGATGGTGCCTATGTATGGCGAAAATTAATGGATTCTGGCGCCATTATAATAAATGGGACTGATGTGCCCGTTGAACCTGTGAATCCTATTGCAAGCTTTTATGCCAGTGTATCAAGAAAAACACTGGGTGGCGTTCCAGATGGCGGTTTTGAACCAGATCAGAAAATGACTCGATTTGAAGCATTAAAAAGCTATACCATTAACGCTGCTTATGGCGCCTTTGAAGAAAATATTAAAGGCTCAATCCAAGTGGGAAAATATGCTGATTTTACCGTATTATCTCAAGATATCATGACCATTCCTGAGAGAGATATTTTGGATACCAAAATAGTATACACCATCGTAAATGGAAAAATTGAGTATCAAGCGAAGTGATTGGCAATGCAATACAATATAACCATTAATAAACAGTCTACTTCGCCCACAATATGATCAGCCGAAATCAAGTTAAATTAATTCGGTCGCTTCAACAAAAAAAGTTCAGGGAAGAACATGGGCTTTTTATCGTGGAGGGGTTGCGATCTATCCAGGAGGCGCTTAGGGCAAACGCTTCTATTGAATCCATTTTTTGGACGGAGGCGTTTTCAGAAAAAAATAGCAACCATATGAACACAATTAGCGCGGTTCAAAATGAGTCTGTTCTTATGGCTGAAATGAAACAGCTGTCTCCTTCAACAACCCCACCTGGTGTATTGGCCGTATGCAAAATACCAACATTCAATTCTCCGGATATGAATCGTAATTTTATATATTTAGATCATATTTCAGACCCAGGAAATATGGGCACCATACTCCGAACAGCCCTATGGTTTGGAATACATAATATTGTGCTGTCTGAGGCCTGTATCGACCCATTTAATCCGAAAGTTGTACGTGGTGCCATGGGGGCTCATTTCCATATTTCATGGATTGGAACCATGCCATTGTGTGCATTTACTGATTACAAGGTTTTAGGAGCAGATTATCGAGGAAACTCTATCTTGGCAGTCAAAAAAATACCCGATAAGTGGGTTCTCGTTATGGGAAGTGAGGCCCATGGGATTAGTTCGGATGTACACGATGAGTTAGATCAATTGATAGCTATACCAAAAGTCGGAACTGGGGAATCGCTCAATGTGGGTGTTTCCATGGGTATTTTACTCCATTGTTTAACGACTTAACCTCTTGTTTCTCCGTTTATAAAGAATACCGTAACTTCCCGGATAATGAACAAGTTGGATTCAGACTCTTATGACTCAGACCCACACAGTACGGTTTGCATTTGGGATCGTTTTTTTATCGGTCCTCTCAGCCCTGATTATCGGCTCCATATTCAGTGCCTTGGATCCGTCTATCCTTTCCGGCGATAAGCCGGGCCTTCTTACCTATATTGCCATGTTCATTGGCCAAAGTGTTTTGGTCGTCCCTGTCGTTCTTTTTTTAATACGAAAAAAATATCCCCTAAAAAAATCCTTAAGGTTAAACCCTGTATCAAAAAATATAATTAATTCGACCATTTTATTATCACTGGGTGCTATGATTATTTCAGATGAAATTAATATTTTAGTCGACATGGTTATCCCCATGCCTGACTCCTTCCTTCAGATTGAAGCAATGCTCACTCCCGACAACCCTCTGTCTATGGCTTTACTTTTGTTTACGATTGTCCTGTTAGCCCCAATTGGGGAAGAAGTTATATTCCGCGGATTTCTACAAAAATACCTTGAGGATGTATGGGGAGATGTTACCCGTGCCGTTTTATTCTCAAGTTTATTTTTTGCCGTCATCCATTTCAATCCTTATTGGATGATTCAAATATATCTGTTGGGGGTAATTTTAGGATACCTTGCGTGGTATACAAATTCTATCATTCCCAGTATTATTTTTCATATAATTATAAATGCGACATCCTTATTGTTTACATCTATGGGTGATTCTTTTGAATCCATTATTGTATGGCATGGACATATAAATCCCATAATATTTTTATTAGCTATTGCTTCTTTTTGGGTAGGATTTAAACAACTGAAAACCCCCGCGGGAGATTAAAAATGAAAAAAGAAATGTTCGACACAGAAATTACCATTCTCCGGGACACATTTAGACGATTGCTTCGGCGTCATGCTAAATCTAACATTATTAAGTTGATTGGCAAAACACACCCGGCAGACATGGCTCTCACTTTTCGGTATTTTATTGATGAAGAACAAGATACAATTTTTTCTATGATGAAGCCATCAGAAGAAACGGTAGAGTTTTTAAACGAACTAGATGAAGCCATTACCACTCGCCTTCTGCAGCAGGAAACGCCACAGCGCATTGCCGATATTTTAGAAGAGGCCAGCTCAAATGAAACGGCCCACCTTATGGGGTTGATGGATGAAGATTATGCTACCGCCGTCATTGACCTTCTCCAAGCTGAAGAACAAGAAAAGCTTGAAGAAATAATGGCCTATCCCGAAGACAGCGCGGGAATTCTTATGTATACAGATGTGTTTACACTCCACGAAGAGACCAAAGCAATTGACGCGATTGCCGCACTTCAGGATCAAGAAGAAGCCGAGATGGTTTTTTATCTGTATGCCGTAGATAATGATGGTCGATTGACAGGGGTTGTGTCTTTACGGGATTTAGTTACAACATCAAGTGAAACCCTATTGGAAGATATTATGTCTCGCAAGGTACATGCTGTCAGACCTGAAACAGATCAAGAAGAAGTGGCGCGAATTGTATCTCAATATAATTTTCTTGCGGTACCTGTGGTTGACTCAGAAGATCAATTGTTGGGTATTGTCACAGTAGATGATGTTGTGGATATCATTCGCGAGGAAGCCACTGAAGACTTTTTACAAATGGTGGGTGCAGGTAAAGACCGTGAGATTTTATTAAAATCTTCTTGGGATAATGCACGCATGCGGTTTCCTTGGCTTTTTGCCAGTTGGGCTGGGGGTATTCTGGCCGCATTCATTATTGGTATTTTTGATGATATTCTTCAGAGCACCATCGTCTTGGCTGCATTTATTCCAGTGATTATCGGTATGGGTGGTAATATAGGTACCCAGTCTTCCACCATCATTGTCCGTGGATTGGCCACGGGACGTGTTGGGTTAGAAAATTCAGTAAAAATTTTATTAAAAGAAATCCGCGTCGGTCTTATTCTGGGCGTTTTATACGGAATCCTTTTAGGCATTTTTGCCATTTTTCAATTTTTGGATGTATCCCCATTGTTGGGACTTGTTGTGGGCTTGAGCATTTGTGCGTCCATGATTATTGCAGCAACGATTGGGTCCCTGGTCCCCTTAATTCTCAACCGCTTTGATATTGATCCTGCTGTGGCAACAGGCCCTTTTGTGACAACTGCCATTGATATTCTGGGTGTTGCCCTTTATTTTTGGATTGCAGGATCTTTTCTTGGTATTACCTGATTGTGACCTGTCATGCGCAGGAAACTCTTTTTTTCTCTTTTTAGCACCATAATATTCAGTCAGGATTATTCTGCCAAAGTATATGGATTCTCCGTAGCAGATGCCCATTTGACATTAAAACCTGATTCCATTAATCTGCAGTTTAAAACAACTGGAATTGTTAATTTTATCTGGCCGTCAGATAACACATATTGGACTTATTTTGATACAACCCACTATGGATTAAAAACATTTCAAAAAAAAATACGTCAAGAAAATTTTGACCAGAAATTTTTAATTGAATTGAGTGATGGCAATCTAAAATATAAAAAGGAAACTCGCGTCCGTGGCGATTCAACCAAAACCATATTTACTATGCTCGCCATGTTAACAGATAGGCCTTATGAAATGTTAGATACGCAATGGTTTGAGGTTGATCACGAGGGGAAGTCAATGTTGGGACGGTTTCTGTGGTCAGGTACTGAAGAAATAAAAATTGGAACCAAAAATATAATATGTAATCATTTTAGATTAGACTTAAAAGGCATAGATGAAACAGGGGGGTTTTTAACCGATACTGACCGTTTAATGAAATATGTTTCGAGTCCTGATGGTGTTCGTCAAATCTGGGTGGAACAAAATGGAAATCATCGTATAATCCGGGTAGAAATGAATGCAAACGGCTTTCCTTTCGAGATTCTTATTCAATGACTACGCAACCATTTTTCAAAACCTACCAACGGCCCATTTTAATATGGACAGTAATTATTATAGCAATTGTTGTCGCCTTAAAGATGGGGATCGATGAGAAAGTTGTTCTTTTTGGTACCGTTGTTATTGGTATTTTCACCCAAGCGTTTGCTGGGTTGGCTGTATTAATCGCTGCGGTCCCATTAATCGGCCCATTTATTGTCAAAGTGTTTGCCATCCCATTTTTCTGGATATTGAATGCGTTGGGGTATTTTGTGGGTGCCGTCGCAATTAAAAAAGGATATCGTGCTGAATTCACCAAATCTCGCGTTTTAACATTGGCGTTATTGACTGGAATAATTATCGGCTATATTATCGGTCATTTGGT
>Ga0187827_10004203_pt1 | contig 17866 bp, 18 predicted proteins | sample ETNtaG_39_FD_167969 | JGI IMG/M metagenome (GOLD analysis project Ga0187827, IMG submission 167969) | Marine microbial and viral communities from oxygen minimum zone, Eastern Pacific Ocean - ETNP2014_SV_150_PacBio MetaG (Illumina Assembly) | ecosystem: Environmental > Aquatic > Marine > Hypoxic... | reverse complement strand
ACCCGAGTTCGAATCTCGGCCGGCGCACCACTCCTTTCTCACAAACTACCCTATTTCTCACATAATAGGGACATTTGTCACTTATTTAACTCTCACAAACGAAGTTTTTAGTACATTTCTGGTGCGTCGCTTGCTATCGGTTTTGTAAAATGGGTTGGTTTTAACTCTCAACACTTCAAGCACCGCAAACAACCACGGAAAGTATATTCTCTACAATATAAATTCTACATCTCACAGCAAAAATCCTAAAAGGTGACGTTCGTCACCTTTTGTCTATATTCTCTGATTAAGGGGGATATTCGGTGCATTTCCTGATATTTGGCAGATCTTGTATATTCTCTTTATTTTCACACATTTCATACTGAAACAACTCTTTTAGTACAGATCTTATAGTGGATAACCCGTCATGCGACAGATGCGACGCATCTGACGTATTTTTAATGACATATGTCTTGCTTTTATTTTTTACACTACAACTTTTGTTCGTGAGCTAAAATTTCTCCAAAATCCGTCATACGACACGTCATTTCAAAAACAGAAAGGTATTTAAACCAGAAATCACCATCTATCACTATGAGTTTGCTCTCAATTTTCAGACGAAAAGACAAGAAAGCGTCGCATGACGCGTCATGCGACACGTCAACTAGCAAAGATGACACGTCAGATCCGTCATCTTACGCTTTTGATGTAACAAGGGAAGTTGAGCATACTCAGCCTAAGTTAGAGGACCCCTTGATATCGATTTCTCGACAACTTACACAGCTACAATTCCAGGTTGGTGAGTTAAAACCAAGCATAGAGTCTGGAGTTGAAAGCCTCCGTGAAGACCATTACCGTATTATTGAGGAGCAAGCCAACAGCGTGAAAGATTATAAAGAACATTTGTCCAATCGTTTGCAAAACCTGAAGCAAGCGACACATTCGGCAGAGGACGAAATTGAGAAACTAGAAATAGATCAGAAAATTGTTGAAGCCCTTGAGGGAGGGGAGAAGCGCGCTGTTGAACTTGCTAACCAACTTGAAGCAAGTCGACAATATGTGTCTGACAGATTGAAAGTTTTGCTTGAATTAAAGCAAGTTGAGAAAATTAAACGAAGTCGTAAAGTGTATTATACCTTGAAATCTCATTAAAAATCGGGCGCAGCCTACTTCTTTTGTCGTGCTGCCTTTTTCTTACGAGTGCGGATTTTCTTCTTTGTAGTTCTCCATCTCTCGCGTCCTTTCTTCTTAAAATTGCGTGGTCTACGTTTCATCGTGCCTTTCTGTTGAAATAAGTCCTTTATATTTGTTTGCACAAACTGGAAAAGTATAAAAACAAAGATCTCTATATGTAGTATATGGAAGTTGCATATCTCTTTGTTGAAGTGCGGTCGCAGAAATTTAAAGAAGGTATGCAGGCGTTTGGTTTTAAGAAGAAAGACACCAGGGGAACTAAATATTTATCGGAAAAGAAGAACTTTGAGAACTTACTTGCAAAGAAAATTTCTAATATTCCTGAGTGTTGGCTTATTGTAACGCCACTTGAAAATGAATCGGTGTTAACGGCATTTTCTAAATCCATTTATATTAAAGACAGGGATGAATTATTAAAAAATTACAGAGTTTTTTCGAATGTTGGTTCATTCGAAGTAAAACCTTAGTCGCTTGCTATTGGTTTTGCAGCATACAAAACTATAAAAACCCATAAAACTATTAGTGTTTGATTAATATGAGTGATGATCCAAAAGTAAGAATTTTTTCCATTTCAGGGAGAACAGCCCCTGTCAAAACACTACTTGAAAACAGGTTGTTTTGTGAAGGCTAAGACAAAATCTACTACTGCAACGCCCTTGGTAAAACTATAACTTGTGTACCTGGATTTAAAAATACTTGGTCAATTATTGGGGAATTTGACACCCCTGGTATTCGGACGTTTCATTATGAGTTCAACAAACTATCGAATAAGTTAAATGTGAAGTGTTCTGACTATGTGACCCCTGTTTTTAAATAATATATAATCAGTCGCTTCCTCTCGCTTTTGCAGTTTGAACTAATGAATCATATTCACTTGCAATATGCGTCCAGAATTTACTGAATTGTGTACTAGGTCTCACAATTTTCTTATAGAATTTCTGCTTTGAGTGTTCGTGATGGAATTCTTCACGCTCTAAACGCACCATTCCAACACGTCGCAAACGTGGCAGAACAACATTGTAAAACGTTGCTTTTGAGAAGTCTTTTTCACGAATAAACGCTCCAATATCATCTCCACGCATCACATGATTCGCGAACAACTTATTCATGAATTCTATTGCGATCAAATGATATTTTCGCTGATATTTCGGTGGAAACACCAATTCAAGGATTTGATTGAGCTCCAGCCTAACGTTTTTGTGATATGCCCAATCTCCGCGCAATCTCTTAATATCATCGAGCCACATTGACTCTTTGCTTGGAACACCCCGTGATGCAGGACCCCCGACTGAAATTGTTGGTTTTTTTCGCTGATCTGCTTCAACAACTTGCACAACTTCGGATGCGTACTCTATATCATTATGGTGTTTTTTATCCATGGTTTGCGGTATGCTATCTTGGTATTTAAAACTTACCATAATGGTAGACTCGGCCAGGTACTCGCGCGCCCAAAAACCTGTTTCGGTTTACTATTATGGTGTGGTTGCGCGATTTCTATTGACAGGGGCTAGGGTACACGGTTAACAAGATGTTTTTCCCAAAGAGTTTGAGAAAAACCTGTCGGCAGTTTATTGTAATGGTGTTATTTATGGGATTTTAAATTTCAAAAAAATAGAAAGGGGGAAAAACACCGTTATGGTGTTTTTCGTGATTATCCGCCTTCGAAAGTTTCTTGTTCTTTGATCTGCAGTGTTAAACTCTTGAAAAGCAAATTTTCAAAATCTGAAGCAAGACTGTGTCCAGATTCTGTAAGTTTGATATATTTCACACGGCCGTCCTTGTTAAATTCAACAAGTCCATGTTCCTGCATCTTTTGAAGCAGTTTCACAGTGTGAGCATACGTGCAATCGATCTTTTTTGCAAGATTTGACGCGTATGCATCTTTATCAGTACGTTTTATGTGTACAAGCAGCCTAGCTGGCTTTTTTCTTAAAAACATTTCTTCTAGTTCTGTATTAACATTCATTAGTAAACCCCTCAAATGTTCTAACTCCACAAAAACTAGGCCGATTCACACCAATTTCCACCCAAAGTCACTGGTTGCGAGAGTTAGATTTTATATCCTCCAAAACAGGTTTTGGAAAGACATCATTTCTAAAGCGGTGTTCCTATATAACCTTTTTCTTTTCTGCAAATTCCTTGCTTTTTGCAAAACCGATAGCAAGCGAATCATCTGGGGTAATACTCAAATCCTCGTTTGTGAGAGTTACGGCTACTACTTAAACGCGAATAATTTGAGATCAGGGAAAAATGTTAGAGAAAATGTAAAAATTAGTAATTTGTGAGACCGCAAAAATAGGTCTCACCCCAGATTTTTGTGAGGATGCAAAATGTGAGAAAACACCTCCTTGCTTGCGCATGGAGATGCGGTTTGTGAGGGTCCGATGGGGAATTTACTGGATTTGAGTGACCCAAATTTACCCCCAAACTTGAAAATATTTTTGTGAGAGTTTCGAAACCGAAAAAATGAACCTCACATCCCCATATGAAAACAACATTATGGTTTTTCAAAAACAAATTCAGCATATCGCAGCATAGTGGTTTCATTAAATCTATAATGGGTTTTGTAAAACCTGTGTCTTGTTTTATTGGGTTCTATACAAGTGTATAGACAACCCTATTTCTTAAGCTCAGCCATCTCTTGTTTTAAAAGATCTTGTACAACAACTGGCTCTACATATACTGCAATCCCTCGCTTCCTAGCGGTTTCCATTACTTTCGTCTTCTTAGTTAACACAGCCTTTCTCTTACTTTCAATCATCTTAAGGGCCCTAAATGTTTTCTCCTCTAATATCTTCATCTTTATGCACCACTAACAACAGAATTTTCTTTTTCATTTCAATCCTCTATTTTTCAAAACTCATTAAGTATAGATTCTTTTGCCTCAGTTATCTTAACGAATTCAAGCACCCTTTCTTCATAATCTGGGTCATCATGAGAAAAGTTATCTGGGCGCATCTCTTGCACGATTCTCCAAAACGCCTTTTTCACATCTTCAGCGCTTGCACCTGATCTTATTCTTAGAAGATCATATCTTGCATCAGATTCTGCCCAGTCAATAGTTGGTTCTTCTTTAGGTTCTACAATTCTTGGTCCTTTCTTTGCCTTTTTTGGTTCACCTACAATTCTTGGCTTCTTTTTCAATTTCTTTTCTATTTCTTCTAACATTTCATTTAATTCATCTGCAAGCGTTGGGTTTGCATTAATTGCTTTTTTGCAGCATTCTTTAGCTTGTTTATATTTCTTATCTTGATAATACACTTCAGCAGCTTTCTTGTAAGCATTTCCTGTAAAAATACCACTATCGGTGTTTATGTTTTCTTTTCCACGTTTCTTTGTTGCAACAATATCTTGCAATCTTTTTATTTCCTTTTCATACTTTATTTTAAATTGCTTATGTAGCTTGATTGCTGTTTTATACTGAAGTATTGCTCTGTAATATTCTCCTAAATTTTCTAAAAATTCAGCATAGAGTACATAACGATTACTCTGCATGGCTGGTTGATCTTTACAAGCTGCAATTGCAAGTTTTGTGTATTTTATACCTTTTTTAAAAAAATATTTTTTCTTCCACACGGTTGGAGTTAGCTTCCCGCGATCAAGATAAGTCTTAGCTAATTTGTATAATGCTGCTACAGATTTGTTATTAATTTCCAATGCTTTTACATAACAATTCTTCGCCTGTTTAAATTCACCAACCTTCATATGTAAGTTTCCCGCTCGTATATGTTTTAACTCATCCATTTTCCTGCGAGCACCCCTATTAACATTTATACCATCTTTTATTTTTTTAAACATCTGACCGTTCATACTTATTTTATGTCTCAAATACTTTTTATACCCGTTCATCCTACCAATCTTTATAATGCCGAATCAACAACTTATTACGTACATCCACCAGAACCTGAAGCTTGGATATACTGAGGAACAGCTTCGCAAGGTGTTGATTTCTGCTGGTTATGGTGTACGCGACATTGATGATGCAATTGATTCCGTTTTGAGACCGCAAGATTTGAAACCACTTGAACCAGCAAAACCAAAAGAACAACAAGAAAGTTTCTTCCAAAAAGTTCCAGTTTGGATGATTGCAACTACGGGAGGAGGAATATTTCTTTTAATAATCATAATTGTTCTCTTAGTTCCGTCTGGTGGCGAACCAACAGGGTTGCTAAATTTAAATGGTATGAAAATATCTGCATATGATTTCAATTGCGCAGGACCTGCATCCAGCTTGACAATAACTATGAAGAATACTGGGGAAAGCGGTATCAACGATGTCCAACTTTTCAAAGACGATGCATTCCAAGCAGGAAAACTAATATCTTCTCTGGCAGCTGGAGCATCCGATACATTTGATTATCCAGATGTGGATTGTAATGACTGGCTCGGCGATCACACAGTAAAAATTATTTCCAGCCGCGGAGCTGCTGAAGGCCAAATCAAATTCACCTGCTCATCTGGCGCGTGCTAATCCGTCAGATTTATAACCACTTATCACATACCTGCAATTATGACAAGCAAGTCTCGAAACGAAAAGCTGCAAGAGAAACTTTTTACAAAAAAAGAATCAGCATGGGAGTCATATTCTCCAGCAGATAAAGAATCAGCTTTCGCGTTCGCAGAAAAATACAAACTTTTCTTAAAGGAGAGTAAAACCGAGAGGCTGTGCGTCAAAAATATTTGTTCCGGATTGAAAAAATCCGGGTTCGTAGAACTCGGAACTCAGAAATTAAAAACCGGTGACCGAGTTTTCAAGAATTATAAAAACAAAGCAGTTCTTGCTGCAGTTATTGGACAGGATAATTCCAAATTCAATCTTATTGGTTCGCACTTAGATTCCCCACGACTTGATCTTAAACAATCTCCGCTTTTCGAAGACAGTGGATTCGCACTTTTGAAATCACATTATTACGGTGGAATCAAAAAATATCACTGGGTGAACACGCCACTGTCAATGTATGGTGTAATCCATACAAAATCTGGGCGGAAAGTTGAGATTTCAATTGGTGATAATGAAGGAGACCCACAATTTATAATTCCTGATTTGCTTCCACACCTTGCAAAAAAACAAATGGAAAAAACTGGCGATAAAATTATAGAAGGCGAGCAACTCAACATATTAGTTGGCAGCATACCGGTTAAGGATGAGAAAATCAAGGAGAAAATCAAATTCACAGTTTTAAAATATCTAAATGAGAAATACAAAATAACTGAAAGCGATTTCATGTGCGCAGAAATTGAATTTGTTCCAACATTCAATCCAGTTGATATTGGATTTGACAAATCAATGATTGCAGCATATGGACAAGATGATAAATGCTGTTCATTTGCAAGTTATTGGGCAATTCGAAAAATCACAAACCCAAAAAGAAATGCAATTGCGCTTTTCGCTGACAAAGAAGAGATTGGTTCAATGGGAGATTCTGGGGCGGCATCACATTTGCTTGAAAATTTTGTAATGCAACTCTTAGAAGCAAGCAATGTAAACACCTTACCTGCTACTGTTTTCGAAACTTCACAAGCAATTAGCGCAGATGTGGATGGCGGACTTAATCCAATGTTCAAAGAAGTGCAAGATCCACTCAATGTTCCACTTCTTGGACACGGAGTTACAGTAACAAAGTACACTGGTGGCGGAGGAAAATACAGTTCAAATGATGCGTCAGCAGAATACATGCAAAAAGTTCGCGAACTTTTAGATAAAAACGAAATCAAATGGCAAACCGGAGAGCTCGGCAAAATTGACGAGGGTGGCGGAGGAACAATTGCAATGTATATGTCCAAATACGGCATTGATACAGTTGACGCAGGTCCCGCTTTACTTGCAATGCATTCACCTCTAGAGGTCATGTCAAAGGCAGACTTATACGAATGCTACAAATTCTACAAAGCGTTTTTTACACAGTAATTAGAAATCAAATACTTTAAAAACACCAATAACCCACTCTAATTGAGGGGAGATAAAATGATTGATATAAAACTTCTTAGAGACAATCCTGAAGTTGTAAAGGATTCACAGCGCAAGCGTAAAGCAGATTTGAAAGTTATAGATCATGTTATAGAGCTTGACAAGAAGTGGCGCGATGAAGCAAAGAAACTTGACGAACTTAAACACGAGCGCAATCAATGCAATGAAGAAATCGCTCGCTTGAAAAAGTCTCAGAAAGACGCATCTGGAAAAATCAAGGATATGCAAAAGCTCGCAAAGAAAATAACTAAACAAGAGGGCCAAACAAATTCAACACTTGATGTCCGCAATGATATTCTCTCACGAATTCCAAATATTCTTCACGATTCTGTTCCTCCTGGAGAAACTGAACAAGATTCTGTTCCAATAAAACACTGGGGAAAGAAACCAGCTTTCAAATTCGAACCAAAATCACATGTTGATCTTGGTCCAGCGTGCGATATTTTCGATATCGAGCGCGCTGCTAAAGTATCTGGTGCAAGATTTTACTTTATGAAAAATGTGGGCGTTCTTCTCGAACTCGCACTTATCAATTATACTATTGATTTTTTGAGAAAGCAGGAATTCATTCCTACAATTCCTCCAAACTTAGTTCGCGAGCGCGCAATGTTCGGCGCTGGAATGCTTCCACTTTACAAAGATGAGATTTTCAAAATTGAAAATGAAGATCTTTATTTGATTCTTACAAGTGAGCACGCACTTGCTGGATTGCATATGGATGAAGTTCTTGAAAAAGAACAACTTCCACTTCGATACTGCGGAATATCTCCATGCTACCGCACTGAAGCTGGTGCGCATGGTCGCGATCAGAAAGGAATTTTCAGAGTTCACCAATTTCAAAAAGTTGAGATGTTCACTTTCTGCAAACCTGAGGAAAGCTGGGATGAACACGAGAAACTTCTCAAAATTGCAGAAAAACTTGTTCAAAGTTTGAAGCTCCCTTACAGAGTTACAAACATTTGCACTGCTGACATTGGCACAACAGCATCAAAGAAATACGATATTGAAGTTTGGTTCCCTGGGCAAGCCGCGTACAGAGAATTAATCAGTTGTTCAAATTGCACAGATTATCAAGCGCGCAGATTGAATGCTCGCTACCACGATCCAAATAGTGAAAAACCACTTTTCATGCACACTCTAAATTCAACTGCATTACCAATGAGCCGCACCATAGTTGCAATAATGGAAAACTATCAGACTGCTGATGGTAGAATTAAAATCCCAAAAGTTCTCCAGCCTTACATGGGTGGAATGAAAGAAATAACTCCTAAGAAGTGAACCACTTTTTCCAAAACCTAATAAACCCTTAAACCACTTTCTTTTCCTATGACAGAACTGTTAATGACCCCTGGACCAACATTAGTTCCTTTAGAAATCAGGGGAGCCATGTCAATGCCAGTAATCCATCACCGCACTCCAGAGTTTATTGAACTTTTCCATGAAACAACAAATCGCCTAAAGAGAGTTTTCAAAACTGAAAACGATACATTCATTCTATCTGGATCTGGAACCGCATGCATGGAAGCTGCGATTTGCAACACAGTGCAAAAAGGAGATAAAGTTCTTACACTTGTTAATGGAAAATTCTCTGAGCGTCTTGGTGATCTTGCAAAAGTTTATGGCGCAGATGTCAAAGTTTTAGAATTTGACTGGGGTTCACCAATTGATCCAGCACTTGTTAAAGAAGCACTTACACCAGACACAAAATTAGTGACAATGGTTTTCAATGAAACTTCAACAGGGGTGAAAAATGAGGTCAAACCAATTTCTGATTTACTAAACGGAACTGAAACCCTTTTACTTGTTGATGCAATCTCCGCACTTGGTGGAGATGAATTCAAAACAGATGAATGGGGCGTTGATCTTTGCATAAGCGGTTCACAAAAATGTTTTGCAATGGCAACAGGGCTTGGATTTATTTCAGTTTCTCAAAAAGCTTGGAGTGCAATCAACGATAATCCAAACCCACGCTATTATCTTGATTTACGAAAATACAAAGATGCAAAACCAACACCCTTCTCAACATCTGTCACACTCATCTATGGATTAAGCGCGGCTCTTGATTTAATTGCAAAAGAAAAACTTGAAACAAGAATAGTTCGCCACCAAACAAATGCAAAACTTTGCAGAGATGGAATTAAGAAACTCGGTTTTGAGATTCTTCCAATTTCTGAAGATGTTTGTTCAAACACTCTGACAGCAGTTAAGTCTGACAAAGCAGCGGTTATTATCAAGAAAATGCTTGAAGATCATGATATTCGAATTGCCGGCGGCCAAGCGCACCTAAAAGGAAAAGTTTTCCGAATTGGCCACATGGGTTCAATTACAAAAGAGCATGTTGAGAAAACTCTCAAAGCTCTTGAAGAAGTTATGAAGGAATTACAATGAAAGTTGCAGCTACAGATACAATCAGCGACAAATGCCAAACAGCATTAAAAGAAATCTGCGAATTCTCAGATTTATCAGAAGTTCCAAAAGAAGAACTTGCTGGAAAATTAAATGATTTTGAAGTAATAATTGTTAGAAGTAAAACAAAAGTTACAAAAGAATTAATAGACTCTGCTTCAAATCTAAAAGCAATAGTCCGCGGTGGTGTTGGAATTGACAACATTGATTCTGATTATTGCAAAGAAAAAAATATTCAAGTTCTCAACACTCCAAATGCCCCTTCCCGCGCAGTTGCAGAACTTTCAATTGCTCATATGTTTTCATTGCTCAGAAATATTCCATATGCAGATGCAACAACAAAGAACGGTGAATGGTTGAAAAAAGATTTGAAAGGCCACGAACTCACTGGAAAAACAGTTGGTATAATTGGATTCGGAAGAATCGGTTATGAAGTTGGTAGAGTTCTCAATGCAATCAACTGTGAGATTTTAATTTCTGATCCTTATGCCGAATCTAAATTTGTTTCTGAAGTAAATGGTTTGAAAGTAGAACTTGATGAACTTCTTGAAAAATCAGATATAATTACAATCCACGTTCCACTTCTTGATTCAACAAAAGGAATGATTGGAAAAGCGCAATTTGCAAAAATGAAAAAAGGAGTTTTAATTGTTAATGCTGCTCGCGGTCCAATTATTGAAGAGCAAGCATTGTGCGATGCTCTTGCATCTGGTAAAGTTGCAGGTGCAGGTCTTGATGTTTATTGGAACCGAACTCCAGAGAACTCTTGTATTTTAGAACATAAAGACAAATTAGTTTTAACTCCACACATTGGAAGTGCAACATATGAATCTCAAGATAGAATTGGAGATGAAATTGTAGAGCATGTGAAGAACCTTAACTAAATTTATTTAAAAAGATATTCTTCAATTGTCCGCAACAATCTACCGTGGTTTAAACTATGTCCCTGTTTTACAAGAGCAGCTTCTCTTGGTTGAATATTCCCACTTGCTGCGTAAGGGTGTCCACCACCACCAAGTGCAACAGCAATCTCATCAAGGGGAACTCCACTATTTTTTCTTTTTCTTCTAAAACTTGCTTTCGCCGTTGGAGTTACCATTACAATAACATCTGCTGCTGGGAGTTTCATCTTTTTCCGATGTTTCTTAACTCCCATTCCCCCAGCTTCTGAATTACTCACAACTTTACTATCATTGTAAACAGTTACAATTATTTTATCTTTAATATGATACTCTTTACTGGTTTTTAGAATTTTTTTCATATCTTTGTCATATTCTTTTTTCAGTAGTTTGTATTCGTCATCCCAGTCCTTTTCCCACATTTTCCCACTAACAAATGTATTAATCATTTCAAGAAGTTTTTCATCATCCCATATTCTGTTATTTATTAAAAGAGAAAGCTTGAATGAAATAACCCATCTCCTCCTCCACATATCATAATCCCCTGCAATTTTCGCAAGGTTATTTGAAAAAGGATCATCTTTCATAAGATACCAACATGCAACTTCAGCTCCACATTTCTTTACATCAACCCAAATATCTTTTACAAGCTTCACCATAGCATTCATATTGATTTTCCATTCGTGATGATCATACCAATAAATGTTACATCCACGGTTCTTCAACTTCGAAAGTATAGCAAGAACCGAATCTGCATCTGACCTATTTATGTTAAAGTCCGCAACATAAATCTCCGCACCAGGTTCTGCAATCTTTTCAATCTTCTCAAAATCTTTCTTAACAGTATCATAATCTACAAAAATATGTGTTGGGTTTTTTTCTTTCAAGTAGCGATGAATAATTGCATGGCTCACAATTCCATCAAGATCGCCCCTGTGAGCTGCTATAATGTACTTTGCCATGTGCTCATAATATATTCTTCTCTTTAAATCATTTCCCAAAATTATAAAAACCAGCGGCTTTAAGGAAAATGAGTTTATGGCATCGGAAAAATTTGAACTGATTGTAACTGAGAAACCGAAAGTGTCTCAAAGAGTAGCTGATGCCCTGGCTGATGGAGAGGTTACAAAGACAAGCCATGGTTCAATTTCTTATTATATTCTCGAGCGCGCTGGAAAGAAAATTGTTGTTGCACCAGCAGTTGGTCACGTTTACACACTCAAACACAAGAAAGGACAAACTGGTTTTCCAATTTTCGATATTGAATGGATTCCCAGTTCCGAAGCTAACAAAGGCGCTGCTTTTACAAAACCTTATGTTGAAACTCTGAAGTTCCTTGGCAAGAATGCGAACTCTGTTGTTTGTGCATGCGATTACGATATCGAGGGTGAACTGATTGGATATAATGTTATCAAATATTGCATTGGCGAAGAAGCTTTGAAAAATGCAAAGCGAATGAAATTCTCAGCACTCACTAAAGAGCAATTGGAAAAAGCATATGATAAAAAAATGGATCATCTTGACTTCCCTCTTGCAGATGCTGGAATAACTCGTCATATGCTTGATTGGTATTGGGGCATCAACACTTCACGTGCACTTTCAACTGCATACAAATCTGTAACTGGATATTATGCAACTCTCTCAGCAGGCCGGGTTCAAACACCAACATTAAAAGTTCTTGATGACCGCGAACAAGAAATCAAAGCATTTATTCCAGAACCATTTATCACACTCACTGCGCAGGTTGATCTCGGAGAAAGCGAACTTCCTGCAATTCATGAAACAGAAAAGTTTTTTGATTTGGAAGAAGCTGAGAAAATTTATCGCAAATGTAATGAAAAACCTGCAACAGTTTCTAATTTAAAGAAAAGACAGTTCGAACAGAAACCCCCAGTCCCATTCAATCTTGGAGATATGCAAATCGAAGCGCACAAACTTTTCAAATACGTTCCAAAGATGACGCAATCACTTGCTCAATCACTTTACGATGCTGGATTGATTTCTTATCCAAGAACAAGTTCACAGAAATTACCTGAAGGGGTTGATCCAAAAAAGATGCTGAAAAAAATCGCAGCGCAGGCAGGATACAAACCACTTGTTGATAAAATCATGGCAATGAAATCTGTGAAACCAAATGAAGGAAAGAAAACTGATGCTGCCCATCCTTGTATTTATCCAACTGGTGAAATCCCAAAGAAAGTTACACCACAAGAAGGAAAACTTTACGATCTTGTTGTGAAACGATTCCTTGCGTGTTTCGGTGAAGCTGCAATTCGCGAGTCTCAGGAAATTGCATTTGATATTGAATCTGAAAGATTCCTTTCAAAAGGAACTCGAACTTTGGAAAAGAATTGGCACGAGCTTTACGAACCATACATTAAATTAAAAGAAGAGGACCTTCCTGAACTTGAACAAGGCAAACAACATAATGTAAAACAATTGGATAAAGAGAACAAGGAAACCCAGCCACCAAAACGATATTCACAAGCGTCAGTCATTAAACAAATGGAGAAAATTGGAATCGGTACAAAAGCAACACGCGCCAACATACTTCAAACTCTCTACGATCGTAATTATGTTCAAGGTCAGCAAATTCAAGTTACAGAATTCGGTTCTAAAATTATTGAGACGTTGAAGAAACATGTTTCTGAATTAACTTCTGAGGATTTGACTCACAAGTTCGAAGATTTTGTTGAGAAAATTCAGGAAGGCGCTGTTGATAAAGAAACAGTTCTTGCGCAAGCAAAGGAAACACTTACTACTGTTATGGAAAAATTCAAGAAAGAAGCTGGTGCAATTGGTGAAGGGCTTGGTGAGTCTTACCAGAAAGCGCGAACAGAACAAATAACTTTGTCTGAATGTCCAAAATGCAAGACTGGTAATTTAATGATTAGGAAATCCAAAGCATCCGGCAAACAATTTGTTGGGTGTTCTGCGTATCCAAAATGTGATTGTTCTTATCCACTTCCACAATTCGCAAAAATTGAAAAGCAAGAAAAACCATGTGAACACGATCAACTTCCAGTTATCAAAGTTATTAGAAAAGCAAAGCGACCGTTTACAATGTGTATTGATCCTAAGTGCCCTTCCAAAGCAGATTGGGGAAAGAAAAAAGCAGCGAAAAAGAAAGCGCCAGCAAAAAAGAAGAAAACAACTAAGAAGAAAACTTAGTTAGTATCTATTTCTTTTTCCAAATATTCTAGAGTTAATTCTTTTGTAATTTTATTCATCTCTTTTCTATGAAACGGATAACTTTCAAATCTACAATAATCATCTTGTCTCATTGAAACATCTCTTTCAATACCTGCCCACGCATGTTTCTTCCATGTTGCCCATGGATTTTTTTCTGTTTCTTTTTCTATAAAATCTGGAAGATAATATATAACTCGCATTTGTTGAAAGTGTTTTTCTGATTTAATTTTAAAACGCCCAAATCTAATTCTTCTCCTTGTCGAATCTTCACTCATTTTCAAAAGATTTTCACTTTTTTTTATTTTTTGTCTTATTGTTTCTAAACCAATAAGGGCTGCTGTATAAATCTTAGCGTTTTCTTCAAGTTCCTGTTCAAAAAATCTTTTGCAATGTACAGTGTTTTTCCACTTACTGCAACAACATCTAATATCAAATATGTTGCATCTTTTTTTGCTTTATTAGCTTTTAGTTGTAATTTAGTTTCGTTTTCATTTTTCTTAAAGTCTTCCCGATTCCTCATGATCACTGGAGTGAGGATAGTTGGCATATATCCTAAAATAGAATGAAATAGTAAACCAACAGGTATGTTCAAAATAAACGTTGTTGTTCCCACAAGCACAACGTAATCTGGTTTAATGTTTTCTTTTTTTAATTTTTTTATTAAATTTCCTAAAAGAAAAATAGCCTCCCTAACCGATATGGTATAAGAGAAATGTGTTTCAAGTGAAAGATTTATCGGATCACTGCTTTGAATTTTCTGTTCTAATTCTTCACGAGCTGTTACTCGTTTCTTTTCTACTTTAATTTCAAATTTACTCATTCTTTTTCACAATAACATCGTCGTCAGTCCCAACCCAAACTTCATCAACCTTGTCGCCTGTGAAAATTCCGTTTTGTACTATCCCTTCAATTTCATTAATTAATTTTTCAAGACGTTCAGGATTTGTGATGTATTCAAATTTACAATCAAGGATGTGTCCGTTGCTATCGGTTACAAAGGGTTCATCTCCACCCCGAAGGGTTGCTTTACATCCAAGTTTCTTTTCAAGTGTTTTTTTCACTTCTTCCCATACATTTTTCTTTACTTCAACAGGAAGTGGAAACGTTCCAAGAGTATCAACATTCTTTGACTCATCAATAATCACAACAAAATAATCTGCTTTGTAATCAACTTCTTTTTCTCGAGTCAAAGCTCCGCCACCACCTTTTATTAAATTAAATTTAGGATCAACTTCATCAGCACCGTCAATTGCAATATCAATTTTTTCTACAGAATCAATTGAAACAACTTTTATATCTAGTGCTTCACATTTTGTCTTACTATCTTCTGATGTAACAACTGTAGTAATTTTTAATCCACCTGCAACTAATTCTCCAAGTGCTTCAATAAATGGAAAAACTGTGCTTCCTGTTCCAATACCAATAACAGCACCATCTTTTATTAATGGATGTTCAGCCACTGCTTTTCCCACTTTGTCTTTTTGATCTTGTTGACTCATTTTTTCTTTATTCCTTTGAGTCCTTTTTTAATTCTTTTGAAAAATCCAATTTTTCTTATTGGATATTTATACTTTTTCAAAAACTTAACAAGTCTCTGTGTAAGGAAAACTCTTGAAAATTCCGTATCAACAGAGTCAGTAACAACACAATAATCCATTTCACGCATTCTGGCGAGTCCTTTACCCCAAAATGCTCCGTGCGTTGCAGCTGCAATAACCTGGCCTGCGTTTTCCTTGTCTAATGCTGCTTTTGTTGTTACAAGTGTTCCCCCAGTGGCAATCATGTCATCAACCATTAGCATGTTGTTATTTTTTACTAATTCCTTACCGTCTTTTATAGTCACAGCAACATCATTTTGATTGTCTCGTATTTTTTCGCATTCCACCATCCTCAACCCAGTTTTTTTAGCTAATATTTCAACCCGTGGAGCGGAGCCTGCATCTGGTGCAACTAAAACAACATCTCCTTTTCCCCTAAATCTATTTTTTACATGATCTATCAACATCTCACCAACAGCAATATTAACAATATTCATGCCGTGTCGTTTCTTTTCTCCTGGGCCTTTACTAAAATGAGCATCAAATGTTATTAATTTTTGAACTCCAGATATTTTCAGATGTCTTAATACCTGCTTCAATGTCAATGATTCTTTTGTGCTTGTTTCCTCAATTACATCACCTTTTGGGAATTTTCTCTTATCTTGTCTTCCGAAAGGCAGGTAAGTCATAACACAAGTTATCCCTCTTGCTTTTGCTTTTCTTGCAACATCTGCAACCAAACACACATCAAAAACACTTCCAGCTGGATCCACTGGTTTATCTTTTGGTGGTTTTCCACTCTGAATTATAACAATATCACGTCCTTCAATCTCAGCATCTATTGAAAATTTCAGTTCACCATCTCCAAAAACAGTTTTTTTCGGTTCTTCATAATCTGCTCCAAGGTTTTCTGCTACATTCTTTGCCATATGTAGTGCATTAGGACACCCAAGAAGTAAGAGTTGTTTATTTTGTCCTGTGATTTTCTTCCATGTTTTCTTTTTTCTTGTTTTTCTTTTTATTTTTGTTTTTCTTTTTATTCTTTTAACTTTCTTATCACAAACATAAAGGAGTCGATTTCCATCCATTTTCCAGTTTTCCCAAATATGCAAACCATCTTGCTTGAGTTGCTCAGTTGTTTCTTTTACTGTTTTTACATCACTTATCTTGAAAACATAATTAGAAATAAAACTTATTTTGTTTTTGTCAACTATAACATTTTTTGCTTTATATAAACTTAAAGCTTTTTTCACTTTTTCTAGTTCTTTCTTACTGTTAATAGTTAATATTTGTACTACCATATTAAATCACCTTTGATATTTCATTAGCAAGCGTAATACTTTCTGCATCATTCACAATTGAATCTGTTGAAATCACACCATCTGATTTTTTCCTAAGTTTTTCAAGTGAGTCCCATCCAAAGATTCCATGTGTTGCTGCGCAGAAAATTTTTGCAGCACCGGCTTTTTTTACTTTTTGCATTGCAAGTATCATTGTGCTACCAGTGCTTATTATATCATCCAAGATTATAACATTTTTCCCTTTAACATCAAGCTCGCCTTCCATTTCAACTTCGAAATCTCCTTTGCGAACTTTGCTAAGTGCTCCGAATTCCGCGCCCTTTGCAGTTGCTGCTTCTTTCACCATATTACTTGCGCCGAAATCTGGTGAAAGAATAAATACGTTTTTGAGTTTGTGCTTTTCCATAATATGCTCAACAATAATTTTTCCTGCACTAATATTCAAATGTTTCAATCCAAACAAATCAGATTCTGTATAATCGTGTCTGTTGTGCGCATCAACAGTTATCAGTTTTGTAATCCCTGCGTTTTGGAAAAGCCGTGAAATTGTTTGCAAACTAAATGCTTCACCTTCTTTGAATCGCTCATCCTGTCGCGCGTAAGGCAAATAGCTCATAACTAATGTGATGCTTTTTGCTCCAAAATCTTTGCAAGAATCTGCAGCTAACAACACTTCCATAATTGAGTGGTTTGGTCCAGGATATCCACTCTGAACTAGAAAAATATCATTTCCTTTAACTTCAGAATCAACACGGAAGTAAATCTCTCGGTCTGGGAATTTCCTAACTTCAACTTCAGCGAGCTGCTTATCGCTTTTAATAGCGATTTTCCTTCCTAACTCTCGCGCATTGTAAAGTGGAATTACTAAATTACTCATCTATTAAATCGTAAGTATTGATGTTTATTAAAGTTGTTAAAAGACGATTAGAGTTCTTCTCCAATTCCGGGGTGTCCTAAAACTTCATCACCATCCAAAACCATTTTTCCTCGCAAGAAAACTTTGTCAACAGCTCCACGAATTTCAGTGCCTTCATAAATTGTCCAATCACAATGTGAATGTTGATTCTCAGGAGTTATTGTCCATTCAACTGCATTATCAATCACAACAAGGTCTGCATCTTTGCCAGGTGCAAGTTCTCCTTTGTTTTTCAAACCATATTTTGTCATTGCACCATGCGATGTTAAACGTACAACATCTTGCCAAGTCATTCTCTTATTATTCACTTCATTAATTAAAAGTGGCAGCATTGTTTCTGTTCCTGCAAAACCAGGGGCAGCTATCATAATGACTTGCTCCTTTTCTTTTAATTTATGTGGCGCGTGATCAGATGCAACCATATCAATATGGTGAATCCCTTCCCAAAGTTGCTGTCGATTCTCAAAACTTCG
>Ga0187827_10004201_pt1 | contig 17871 bp, 13 predicted proteins | sample ETNtaG_39_FD_167969 | JGI IMG/M metagenome (GOLD analysis project Ga0187827, IMG submission 167969) | Marine microbial and viral communities from oxygen minimum zone, Eastern Pacific Ocean - ETNP2014_SV_150_PacBio MetaG (Illumina Assembly) | ecosystem: Environmental > Aquatic > Marine > Hypoxic... | reverse complement strand
CTGGGTATCGCGGTTAACGGTTTCGGGGTAGTAGACGATCCCGAATTGATCTGGTTCCTGCTGCTTGTTGCCGTAGCTCTTCAGACATCGTTCCTCACGCCTCCAGTGGGGTTTGCCATCTTCTATCTCAGGGGGGTTGCACCAAAAGAAGTGCAACTTATCGATATCTACAAGGGCGTAATCCCGTTTGTTATTTTGCAGCTCATCGGCCTACTCATAATTGTGATCTGGCCTGAATTGGTGACCTGGCTGCCTGCACAGGCTTACGGAAACTAATCGGATGATCTGCGTCGATGTTCAACTCGTCGGCTCGACTAAGCAGATAACCGAGGGCGACCAGAGTATCCTCCATTGAGGCAACCACCGATCGGCCGCGCGCTGAACTAGACTCTCCACCCACTGCATCGAAAAACGGCTTGACCCTTGGCCCCGGAAGTGGTTCGTCGCCAGCAAGGCGGTAGTCGATGGATGCAGCCACCCAACCTCTCTCCGCCACGTTAAATTGGGACGCCCTGTTGCCAGTTTGGAAGCTTCCGCCGTGGATGTGGACAAATAGCGGTCGAGGACCGTCGGTTCCGGTGTCGGGAATGGCCAGATCCAACAGGAGCTCGACTTGGCCACCGTCGAGGGTTCCTCCGGTGCCGTAGATAACGGCCTCTTCGACGCTTACCTCGTAGCTCTTTCTGAGCGATGGCTTGAAGTCAGCTGCTGATTCGATTAGTGCCGTGCGCCTACCGGCGACCCTCTCTGTGGCATAATTTCTGCATGGGTACCCAATCTGGAAATTCCAACGAATTCAGTGCTGCTGTGATTGGTGAAGCAGTCGGATTAAAAGCTAGTGGTATCCGAACCAACCATCGAAGTTCATAGAAAGGTCTGGTGTTGGCTATCGACGCTGCTATCAATATCAACCAGATCAGAGCCAGCGTGCACAGCAGGGTCCTGTGGCTCGCGACTGCCATAGTGAATCACGCCAACAATGTTCGACCCAATTCGGACGTCACGAAAGTCGGCGGACATCAATCTTCTTCTGCTTCCTCGGCCGCAATTCTCTCTGCCCTGTTCTTCGAGACGATGAAAAGCGATGATCGTATTGCTATCAAACCGCACGCATCGCCGGTGTTTCACGCGATCCAGTACCTGCTGGGCGAACTCGACGAGTCGTATCTCGAGCGATTCCGGTCGTACGGTGGGTTGCAAGCGTACCCGAGCCGTACAAAGGACCCAGAAATAGTCGATTTTTCGACCGGATCGGTCGGGCTCGCGGGTCCCGCTGCGTTGTTCGGAGCACTGACCCGAGACTACTTGAAGACCCACAGTCTCGAACCAACCTCCGGGCGTTTTTATGCGCACCTCGGCGACGCCGAAATGGACGAAGGCTCGATGTGGGAAGCAGTGATCGAACCTGCATTGAACGGTATTGATCGATGCACATGGGTGGTCGATGTAAACCGTCAGAGTCTGGACAGGGTGGTGCCGGGAATACGTGTGCGGCAGTTCATGGACATGCTAACTGCCAACGGCTGGACTGTGTTCACCGCGAAGTACGGTGACCGGTTGACTGAGTTGATGCATCGCCCCGGAGGCGAGGCCCTGAGACGACGCATCGATGACATGTCGAACGAGGAGTATCAGGGGCTGCTCGTATCCGATCATGGCGAGTTGAAGGGTCGACTGCTAGATGGTGCAGGTAAAGGCAGGAGTGACCTCCAACGATGCGTTGGTGACGTTGACGACGACGAGTTATACGAGCGGATCATAAATCTCGGTGGGCACGACGTAGATTATCTGTCACGTCTCCTGCAACAGGCGACTGACACTCCAGGATCGACTGCGGTATTTGCGTATACCGTCAAAGGCTGGGGGCTGCATAGCGCCGCCGATCCGCGTAACCATGCAACCACGCTCACACTCGAACAGTTCGACCAACTGGCCGAGACCACTGGCCGAGATCCCGATAATCCGTGGGAGCGTTTTTCGGAAAGCAGTGCCGAACACAAGTACATCGACGATGCCATTCGTCGGCTGGGTATTCGCGACACGACCGTTGAACCGCCAATTGGGTTCGTTGATACGCAGATGTCGATACCAAACGTCGCATCCACACAGGATGCGTTCGGCAGGATGCTTCTAGAGCTCGATCGGACTTCACCAGAGTCGGCGGGCCGTATTGTGACGACATCAGCTGACGTAGCCACCTCAACCGGGCTTTCATCGTGGATCAATCGCACGGCGGTGTGGTCACGCAATGAAGACCCTGACTACCTTGGTTTCGGTGAGCGCTTGCTGAAGTGGATACCCACTCCGGAAGGACGGCACATCGAGCTCGGTCTAAGCGAAATGAACATGTTCCTGCTGCTATCGCAGCTTGGTCTTTCCGACCGCATGTCGGGCAAACGGCTGATACCGATCGGCACTGTGTACGATCCGTTTATTGCACGGGGAACCGATGCGCTTATCAACGGTCTTTACCAGGAGTCGCGGTTCATACTCGTAGCAACGCCTTCCGGAATATCGCTGAGTACTGAAGGGGGCGCTCACCAGGGATTGATCACGCCGTCGCTGGGCATCAACACACCGGGGATTACGTACTTCGAACCGGCGTTCGCTCAAGAAGTGGAGTGGATTCTTCTCGATGCGGTCCGTTCGATCGGATCGGGAGAGGGTGAGTCGTACATGCTGCGGCTCAGCACGAAGCCGATCGACCAAACACATTTTCCTGAGGCGTCGGGCGGTTTGCGCGAGGCAGTGTTGAACGGCGCTTACCGGCTTCGAAGCGCTACGCCTGACAGTGAGGCGCTACTCAATATTTTTGCGGTAGGTGGAATGATCGAGCAGGCGATCGAATCGGTTGATGCGCTCGAACGTGAAGGGATTGGAGTGAGTCTTTTCGTTGTGACAAGCCCAGACCTGCTCTTCCGCCGGATGGACGTTGCCTGGATGGATGAACAGACAGGACGAGACGCCGGCAGGTGGGATCCGACGAGTTTGCTGGATGATAGTGAGATCGGCCAGCCGGTGCTCAGCGTGATCGATGGACATCCACACTCGATTTCGTTCCTCGGTGCTGCACTAGACTCGCCATCAACCGCACTCGGTGTGACGAGTTACGGCCAGTCGGGTTCGCGGACCGATCTATACCGTCACTACGGAATTGACGCTCAGGGGATTTACGAGGCGGGGCTAGGGCTTGTCGACCGCGTGCGCCGTCGAAGGTAACCGGTCTAGGGGTGCTCCCGCCAGTTGTACAGGCAGCGTGAGTGTCCATCACACTATGAGCGAGACCCAAAACGACTTCCTTTGGAACTAAAACCTGTTAAGTAATCTCAGCACCCTGACCCCTACCCACTGATTTGTGTTAGTGCGAGGCAGCTATCGGCGACCCTTTGAATGCGACCTCAATGGGTATTTATTTCGCGTTATTGGTGTAAAGATGGTGTAAACACGCGAAAAGCCCTGTGACCTGCCCCCAATAAGTTGACTTGGGTAATTGTTAGAAACTCTAGTTTTTGAAAGGGGTAAAAATGCCAAGAAAGCAACATAGTCCGGTCGTTGATCAGACGTCGATGTCGCGATTCCAGGTGGGACTGGCGAATACGTTGAGCATTTGTGCCAAACCCATGACGGCTAATCCGACCGCAACACCGATGAACAAAATGGTGTGATCACTGTCCAGTGATAGCGCAAGTAGCCCAATCATCACGACTACCAACAGTCGAGAGTACGTTGCGATTACCGGCAACACCATTCGCCCCGTTCCCTGACTCGCAAAGTACAGAGTCTGTCCTGCGGCAAATATCCCGTACGCAGGCGCGGCAATCTGTAGGTATTTCGCTCCAATCGTTGACACAGCGGGATCCGACGTGAATCGATCCAGCCATAGTTCGGGAAATATCGCTACCAGCAGGCCTGCAAGAGTTGTTACCGCGAAGGTAAATCCGGCACCTGCCCAGGCGATACGACGAGCCCTCGAAAACTGACCAGCTCCAAAGTTGGCCCCCACAGCGGTTACCAACGCTGCACCAACCCCAAAAGCGAGGGGAACAAGCGTTAGCTCCAGACGGCTGCCAAGCCCGTACCCAGCGAGGGCCTCCTCGCCAAATCTGCTCACAAACCCGGTTACGACGATCACCGTGAGCACCAGACCCGAGCTATTCACCAGACCTGGGCCACCCACGCTCAAGATCTCTCGAACTGGCTTCCAGGAAAACCGATGGGGGCGCAAACGAAACTTGGAATCGGCACCCCAGAACTTCGACAACAGGTAAGCGGCAATGAATCCGTGGGTCGTGAGATAGGTAATCGCAGGGCCTATCAATCCTATTTTCGGAAAAGGCCCCCAACCCAGCGTCAAAGCACCTGAAAGGAATATATGAACGACTCCTGCGACAACAATCGTGTTCCCCGCTATCGCCATCTCACCGATACCCCGCAGGGTTGCAGACATCATGAAGGCGAACCACACAATTGGAGCTCCGAGGAACAGAACTCGAGAGTACTCAACCGCTCCGTCCAGGACGTTTTCTGGCACACCCAACATGCTGAGCACTGGCCTGGCGAGCATGCCCAATAAGACGACGTAGATCGCAGACATCAGGCCAGCGACTAGCAAAGAGTGCCACGCGGCGGACTCAGCATCAGCGAACCGGTCAGCGCCAAGGGCTCTTGCAATTGAAGACGCAACACCCCCTCCGATAGCTCCGTTCGACGTCATTCCCAGCAGGGTTTGGAATGGAAAAACAACCGCCAGACTCGCCAGTGCGGTTGTGCCCAGATGGCCCACAAAGTAGACATCGGCAAATGTCACCACTGTCATCGTGGCTACCGCCAGAATATTAGGCACCGCGAGTCTTGCCAACATCCCAGGGATCGATCCTCGCAATATAAGCTGCATTCGTGGTGTCGACGTTGACGCCAATCAGTCAATCCCTTGGTAGTAGTAATGGCCGAAATCACCGGACCGACCAAAAACGTTGAAATTGCCAGCTATTTACTGCGCGTAACCGCACCGGTGTCAAGGCGAAACGACGCCCGCAAACCGTCTTAGCGCTCGTGCAGTTTGATAAATTCGGGCGCGCTACGGTGCAAAGATCGACTTCGATCTCATCAAGCGAAACGAGACCACTGTCCTCCAATAGTCTCAATCCTTGTTGCGGCTGATCCCCCAAGGTCAGGCAACCTGATGTCGAGGTGTGATTGCACCGGGTGTCGAAGCCCAAATACCCACGTCGTTCCACGGATTCTGAGAAACCCAGTCCGCGTCGATAGCAATACCCAGACCCGTACCCTCTGGCAGGGGAAGGAAACTATTTTTCTGTTGAGGAAAGTCGCCCACTACAGCGTCCTGATACCAGGAATGCCCCTTGTATCAGGAAATTAGGTTTAAAGGCGTTTAAATGGAAGGTTCTGTCAGAACTCAGCGCTCGCTCGATGACTTTGGTCTTGGGTACTACCCGCTAAAGTTCCGCGAGCAATTTTCAAGCTTCATCTATTGCTTTTTTCCAATTTCTTCAGGTGGTTCCCCCACAGGATTACAGCACACCTAGACTGGCATTGTGCGTCCGGCGTGCTCCCGCGCTACGGCCGCGCTCGTGGCATTATTGTAGTTAGAGATTCGGACTCCCTCGCCGAATTGTTGAACCTCTTGTCCCGGTTTGAGCCCTTCTAAGAACGCGACGTTGTTTTTGTTGCAGGCGGCCCGGATACGTTCGCGAGCCTCGAACATCCGGGGGTGCCAGCCTTCGCCTTCCCAGCGGTCGAGTCCCATCGACATCGCCATGTCACCCGGGCCCCATTCGGCAAATGCGATACCCGGTACTGCAAGTGATTCTTCTGCGTTTTCAAGAGCTCGAACATTCTCGATTTTTAATCCGAGCATCAACTCGCCACCAGAGTTCAATGGCCAAACGTCGGCCTTGTCGATGTACTCCTCGCTGGTGACCCCCCAGATTTCCGCCGGAGCGGCCTGGCCACCGACACCACGGGTGCCTGTACCGAGCCCATTGCCAACTCCTATTTGATTGCGTGGAAAACGGCAAACCTCCACGAAAGCCTGCACTGCAGCAGCGCTTTCTACATGACAAAGTAAAATGCCGTGTACGCCGCGCCCAAGTATTTGGCGGAACTGCCAGGTGTTGTAGCGGATGGCTTGCGCGCTTTCGCCGATTACGGGTGCTTCCACGATGACAGCGGGGGTCCTGTGACCTGATCGAGTTGGGCCACCATCAACAAGCCCTTTCATGAACTGATCGAGTCCGGCCATATCAAAGGAGCCATGTTCCATACCGATGTTGATGTAGTCAGCCTCGGTCGCGGATTGGGTTCTGCCATTTTCGTAGGTGAGTTCAAAACCCGAGTGACTTCCAAAATAAAATGCAGGTTGATCTTGCAATAGCAATTCAACCACGCGGTTGATGCGAGTCATGGTCTAGATCCTCCGATGTTCGTTGAAATCAATTCTGTGAGATGCGTTATATCACCGAAGACAACCGAATGCTCGGTTCTGTCAGAACTCAGTGTCGGGGGTGGCATTAATGACACTTTGTAAGGCATTTATCTAGTGCGGTTACAACAATTTACCCAAAAATCCCTGTATTTCTGCAAGTACTTCTTCAGTTTGGAGTGGGAGACAGGGATCGAACCCGCGACCCTTTGCTTTGGAAGAACGCAGCCGTCATCACCTACGACAAGCCACTAAGAGCGGTTCGTACTATTCAGAAGTAAGTAACTACCCACCGTAGCCTGCGACGATGTGCCCTCGCATGTAATCCTTGTCCAACTCGATTCCGAGACCGGGACGACCGGAGAGGTAGATCTTGTCTCCCCGGATATCGAGTGGATGGTCGATGAAATCGTCATAGGCGTTTAACTTAGCCTTGAAGGTCTCGACGCGATAGTGATTGGGCACTGATGCCATTGCGTGCGCTCCGGCGAGGACGTTGATGGGTCCGCTTGCGTCGTGCGGTGAGATCGGAACGTAGTATGCTTCTGCCATCGTTGCCATCTTCTTAATCTCAGATATGCCGCCGCACCATGTGACGTCGGGCATGACGAAATCAGCGAGCTCCTGTTCGAGGATCGGGAGGAGTTCCCAGCGGGTGTGGATTCTCTCGCCGACACAGATCGGAACATTCACGTTTTCTCTAACTTGTTTCAGGGCATGTGTGCTTTCTACGGGAACCGGTTCCTCGAACCAGAAGATGTCGTACGGCTCGAGAGTTCGCGCCAATCGGATTGCAGTTGGTGCGTCGAACCTGCCGTGGCAGTCGATGAGGATTTCGATGTCGGGTCCGACAGCTTCCCGCATGGCGGCGATTCGGTCAGCTCCCAGGTTTTCAGCTTCTGCGCTTAGTTTGCCGGTCAGGTAACCGTTCTTTTCCTCTTCATGATGCGGGTGCCATGGATCGGTTTTCATCGACTTCTGACCGGTTTCGACGATTGCCTTGGCGTGTTGTGCCATGTCTTCGACCGATGAGCCGTCGTTGGGGTGGCAGTAGATCGGAATGCCATCGCGAACGGGTCCGCCGAAGAGTTCGGATATCGGAAGGCCAAGCACCTTACCCCGAATGTCCCAGAGGGCGATATCTATGGCGCTGATCATGTTGGTCGTCAAACCACGCGAACCCATGTACGTATACGCCCTGAAGATCTTGTTCCAGATCATTTCGATCAGACGAGGATCGTCACCTTCGATCAGATCACTGACGTGTCGAATAGCTGCGCAAACCGACCGGTTCGCGACTGGCCGCGTGCATGTAATTTCACCCCAGCCGGTGATGCCTTCGTCGGTACTGACTTCGACGAACATATACTCCCGCATCCTAGGATTTTGGTCGTCGTTTGCTGTGTCGAGGTAGGGTTGAAGGGCTGAGATCAGCCACGGCGTGACCTTGGTGATTTTCACAATGAACTCCGAATGCATCAGTGATCGAGCAATAAAAGCAACTGTATCTGGCCGACATTATCAAAAAACTTCCGCTGCTGAGCGAATGCTAAAGATTTGTATCTCATGTGGAGCGGGAGACGGGGATCGAACCCGCTGCGATTTGCTCGGGAAGCACGCCAAGCGCGGTTACCAACTGAGCAATCCAATCGCTATGGAGTTGCGCTCAACGCGGGAATTCATGATGATTGCGCGAACTTCGTCATAGCCTCTCGTACCTGCTCAAAGTCTTCCTTGTCCCCTATAGACCAACACCAGACCAACAGACCGACTTCAACACTCAAGACCAGTTTCCTCACGCACGTAGAGGGTTTGTATTGGGCAGAAATTAATTGCGCTCAGTTTTGGCATAATGCTGGCATTATGTGTACCAAAACGTTTCTAATTTTCTGGGCAGCTTTAGCTATTAGCTTCGTTCTGGTTGTAGTCTTGGCTGGTTGTTCAAATCAGGCGGGAACTGCAAATTCTGACAATGAGACTCAAGAAAAAATCACCAATGATGGTGGAATTTACTCCATCGGAGATTTCAACAATACTGGATTCAAAGTGGTCAAAGAATATGATGTTTCTGAACTGGAAGATTCCTCTGGTGCCTGGTTTGGTTTTTGGAAAAATGATTCCAATACATCTATCGTATTTGATTATGAAATAAGAACTTATCCTTCTCACCAACTAGCTCTAGACAGCGGAGTTGAATATGTCGAGGAAGTGATTGGAGAAGACGCGATATTGAGCAAATCACTCTCATCATGGAAAGAAGGTATTCAAGATAGAAGAACAAGAAGCGGCAGAGGTATGAGTGGAAGTGAATCCAACACCATAAGAGCAAAATATCTAGATTACATAGTGTTTGGGAACACACTGATTTTATGTGAAGGTTTGGATTTAAAAGATGCCAGAAAAAATTGTTCTGATTTGGTTAATACTTTGGGTAAATAACAACAGGCTGAAATCGATGTTGGAAGTCAGTGTTTAGTCTTGTCAGCAATCTGACCAGCACCATCTACATAACCAAAGGGTGCCTTCGGGTATCTGCGGTAGCTCTTGTCAGTAACTTCCAGAAGCCGACTTAATTCGGGCTATTTGGAGTAACTACCCGAACTTTGCTATAGCCTCTCGTACTTGCTCAAAGTCTTCAACCAACTCGTGTGCGTAGATGCTCATTGTTATCGCTGGGTTCGCGTGACCAGGGTGTCTAACGTCAGCAAAAGTGGGACGGTTTTGAGCCTGAAATAAGAAAGAGATCGGCGGTAGCTGTTGTCAGTGTCGAAGCCTAACCCACCAAATCGCAACCTCATATAACATCCCACCACCATGACTAACCCAATCCACGACCAGAAAATCACACACTCCAACCGACTTGAAGGTCGCGTCGTCGCCATCACAGGCGCAGGCAGCGGCAACGGCAAAGCAGCCGCACTCCGCACCGGTCGTGAAGGCGCATCCCTCTACATCAGCGACATCAACGCCGAACTACTCGAAGAAACAATTGGCGACCTCAAATCAGAAGGAATCAACGCACAGGGCGGAGTCTTCGACGCCGCCAACATCGACGATGCACCTCGTTTTGTCGCAACTGTAAAAGAAGCCCACGGTCGCATCGACGTCCTCGTCAACAATGCCGGTGCCGTAAAAGTCGAACCGTTCCCGAACGTTTCTGAAGAAAACTGGGACTGGACGATGAATCTAAACCTCAAAGGCGCATTCTTCCTCATGCAAGAAGCCGCCAAACCCATGATCGATCAGCAGTCCGGCAACATCGTCAATATCGCCTCGATCGCCGGAACGTTCGGCGGCCCTACCTCATCACCAAGTTACGCCGCCGCAAAAGCTGGACTAGTGAACCTGACCACAGTCGCAGCCTCAGTCCTCGCCCAGTACACGATCCGGGTCAACGCCATCGCCCCTGGCATCATCAACACACCGTTTCATGCACCCGTCGACTTGGCGATCGGGCAACAGCAACTCGGACTCGCGCCCGGCGAACACATCAACACAAGGGTCGGGCTCATCCCCCTAGGCCGACTCGGCGAACCCGAAGACGTCGCCGCCGCCGTCGCATTTTTAGCATCCGAAGACGCTGCACACATCTCAGGCGAAACCATCACAGTAGCCGGCGCAATGCGAAGCCTCTAGCGCAGAGCTCCCCCCCAACCTTCTGTAACAAGTGGTATAAGGAGGTGTATCGACAGTGAGCATTACCTGCTTGATACGTTCTGACTGGTAAGTCGATGAGTCCACCCTCTACCGAATTGTGGTTTTTATGCGCTCGAATCCCGTATTTGTTTCATCGTTATATCAGGTTGTAATTCTAGTTTTAGCCGCGTTGTTTGCCCTTTCGATCCTCGGATGTGGAGGGGATGACGCGGCGAATGCTCCGGATGCCTTGTCCGTGGAAGATGAGATTGGAACTGGGTCGCTAATAACGCACTCAGATCGTGTTTATACGGTGGATGATTTCCTCGAAGTCGGGTGGAAGAAATCCAAGCAGCTCGAAACAGATACCCTCGAAAACGCAATTGACGCTTGGTACGGCTTCTACAACCGAAAAGACATCGAGCTTCGCTTCTATGAGTCGCATGATACGGCGATTGCTTTTGGTGTAGAACCTGCGCAGGAAACGACGCAGAGGGGCACAGGTGGGAGAATCGGGGCCGCCACCGTATGGACACCCAACATTTCGCTTTACGGAGCCTACGCCGTTGCCGGAAACGTTGTAATGATGTGCGAGCTGGAACTCGCGTCCTGTGAAACGCTCATCGACGCGCTCGAATGAAACCCATGTTTTCAGCGCCGCCATCCCCACATCCGCTTTTGCCCGAATCATCATGCTGTTCTACACGGCACCAACCGTCCGCCGGTTAACCAGTCACACATTCGGCGGCTACGCGCTTGGGGGAATGGCAACTACGAGACCAATTACCAACAGCCCGAACAGTGGGGTGGCAACAACTGATGGCGACCAAAAATGTATGCGCTCACTGGGATTGTGAAGTAGGTGTTCGTACCAACCACATCGTTTGCCGTGATCATTGGGATGACTACTTGGATGACATGTTCGACGAATGTTCTTCATGTGGCCGCTTGAAGGATGTTCGGCACCAGTAGTGCTTGGACTGCAAGAGCGGAAAAAGCCCGAGAAATCAAAGGGATTTTTCGGGCAGCTAGCCGACGCTGTTGGAGACTTGCTCGATGGCGAGGATGAAAAACCGAAGATGAAGACAAGGTCACGTTCACGCACATCTAAAGCATCAGAACTCGTAAGAAAGCTTCACCGAAATCAAAATCAACGACCAAGAAGGCTGACGCAAGTCCGGTTTCTGATGAAATCTTTTACACCTATGTTCTTCAGTACGACGGCGACAACAACCGAACCACGTATTACGTAGGTCAAACTAACAACATTCGAGCCAGAAAACGAGAACACGTAAACGGGACTGGTGCGAAAACAACTAAAGGTCGTAATCCTAAGCTTGTGTGGTTGCTGCGGTCAGGACGAGGGCAGAAGCGGAAGAATATGAAGCCTACTTGACGCAGCTGGCATATGGACTTTTACGGAACGGCCGATGAGATCACACCGGAGTGGTTGACGACTTTGCGTTCACCTAAAGAACATTTGAGTAATTGCGCTAATAACCAGAATGAGAAACGCCACGAGACCAAAAACAAGAAAAAAAAGGGCTAAAAATTTGATGTATTTTTGTCTCTTCGATTTATAGGCGTTAAATAAAAATATCGCTATCGCAATATAGCTAATTGCTTGAAGTATCCATGGGATAGATAGCCTCATATTACGTCCTCTCGTTCTGATTTTAATCCGTCACTGGAGTCCCACCTATACCCATTCCTCCAAACTCCACAGCTTACCCCCTCCAGAACAACACCAGACCAACAGACCAACTCAACCTCAAGACCAGCTTCATCGTACGGACACGTAGAGGGGGCAAAATTGGTCAAGCTCGGGTAGCGCCGACCTCATATCTAGAAGCTATCGACCTCTGTCAGTTGCAGCTTCTGCACCCGAATCTCATCTCTATTCACTGGCCAGTCCCACGCAAACCCTCGGACGTACTACACGATGGTCTTGTGAAGTAGTGTCGACACTGGAAGTTTGATGACCGCTGTGTAGGTCTTTCACACACTCAATAACTTACAAATCAGTGTTTGTTTTTACCGATATGGGTAGACAGTTCCACTATTCAACCTGATGGGCGCGCACAACGTCCATGTCGAGCTCGATGCCCAGTCCGGGACCCGAAGGCGGGACGATGTGACCTCTCTCGAAGGCAAGTGGCTCGTTAAATATCGTCTTGTGAAGTTCACTCTGATTAGCCTCCTGAATCATGAAGTTAGGTGAACAGGTGTCGATCTGGATTGCCGCAGCAGCTGCAACTGGTCCACAATGCATGTGGGGCGCGATCACCGCATAGTGAGCCTCGGCGATAGAAGCGACCTTTTTGGCCTCGGTGATTCCTCCAGCCTGCCCGACATCGATCTGGATTATTTGGGCCGCTTGCTTCTCGATAAGTTGTGCGAATTCCCATTTTCCAACCAGTCGTTCCCCACTAGCGATCGGGATGCTCGTGTGGGCGGCAACACGGGCCATTTCGCCAATATTTTCAGGTGGCACCGGCTCTTCGAACCAGAAAGGGTTGTACTCCTCGAGAACGTTGGCGGCCCGAATGGCGCTGTAAGTGGTCAACTGACCATGGGTCGCTATCCCGACTTCTAGTTCGTCACCGACGGACTTGCGGATGGCTTCAAATAATTTGGCCGCTGACCTGATTTCAGACAGCGAGACATCGCGGGGTCCGGGGTGCCTTGGCGGGAAGGGGTCGAACTTACAGGCGGAGTTGCCGTTTTCAAGAACTTGTTGAGCGATTTCACCGGCGCGCTCAGGACTATCTTGCCAGCCGCGTGGCATGGAGCGGTATGCTCTGAGCTTGTCGTGAAACTTGCCGCCTAGAAGGTTGTAAATCGGCTGGTTGGCAACCTTGCCAACTATGTCCCAGCAAGCCATGTCGATCGCCGCCATGACCGACGTGTAGTGGAGGCTTCCATGACGGTAGTCGTGCCGCGATCCATATGCGTTGGACCAGATCTTCTCGATCTGCGTTGGGTCCTCGCCAATCAAGAACGCACCGCAAGTTTCGTGGAGCAAATCGATCTGTGACTGAAATTCTTTCCAGTGACTTTGATTGAACGAAGCGCCCGTGACCTTTTCTCCAAGTCCGACGATACCTTCATCGGTTTCGACCTGGAGTAGTAGGAAGTATTTGCCGCCGAAGTAGGGCGGTACGTTTTCTACCACTATCGTTTTGACATCAGTTACTTTCAACTCGCAACTCCATCGATCTGCTTGGCCGGTATTTAACTCTCGCTAATCGCATTTGCAGAGCTAAGGCATATCTCTCCGTCGTCTTGATGCAGTCGTGGCACCACCTGACTCAGGCCAAGGACCGCCTAGGTGTGCTTCCGATCTGAGCGGCATCGCGGCGCTCCCGGCGATGTTGTTCCATGTGCCTACACGAAGAGCGTGATCCGACTCGTAGGGCACTTCTGCGCTAACCTGAATTTGTGGAGATTCAGACTCAACTGGCTCGTGAATGGCGAAGCCGACTATTGGAGCACGAAAGCTCCTTGATACGGCATTGGGATACAGGATTCTCTGACGTTTCATGAAAGCATGTTAGCGAGTTTCACGTGTGATTTGAACTTGCCTACCTACTCGCTTATCTAGCAGCCCCGAAGCGCGCGTGCAGGCTGACAGTAGTGGTTAACTCGGTGTGACTTGGCTGCATCAGATCCGTCCGGAATGTCAGGTTAGATTTCGTCGATCGTTACGCTCGGGGAGAACCGGTGTTGGCGCGGGTCTTTTAGTTAGCATGACTTTAGACAATGGACTCGGAGGGAAGATACGGATCGAGGGTCATGGATCACACAGTTAGGCCCAGTCGGCCACGCTACCGTCCTCCCACCGCCACTGTGGCCTGAGAAGCGATTCATCGTATGGATGGGCAGCCGCCACGTCCTCGTTAAGACGAACTCCGAGCCCCGGGGCGGACGGCAAACTGGCATAACCATCCGAAATTTCAGGTCCGCCGATGAATAGGTCACTCTGCCACTCAGGCCCCGGAGGAATCTCCTGGATCACGCAATTTATTGAGCTGGCGTCTACATGCAGTGAGGCCATTGTGGAAACATAGCTCTGCGGATTGTGTGGAGCGCAGTCGATGAAATGCGCCTCTGCGATCGCTGCGATTTTCTTCATCTCGCTTATCCCCCCGCAGTGGATAACATCCGGCTGAATGTAGTTGACTAGGTGCTTATCGCACACTTCGGTAAACCCGAACTTCGTAAACATCTGCTCACCGGTGGCCAGTGGAATTTGGGAATGTTGCGATACCCACTCAAGCGCGCCAAGATCTTCTGGACGCGTCGGCTCCTCGAAGAAGAACGGCTCATACTCGGCGATGCGATTTGCGAACGCGACAGCCATCTGAGGTTTCATCTGGCAATGGGCGTCGATAAGTATGTCTATATCGGGACCTACCGCCTCCCGAATGGCCGCCATCCTGGCCACACCCAGACGCATCGCCTCATGCGGTTTCACTACCTCTCCGTTGACCAGCAGACCACCTGTTTTGATGGCCGTATACCCCTCATCTATCAGTGCCACGGCCTGCGAGGCCGCCTCTTCTGGTGTCTCTCCACCCACGTGCGTGTACATTCGGATTCGATCCCGACATCGACCGCCCAGAAGTTGGAAGATGGGCACATCCAGAGTTTGGCCGAGAATGTCCCATAGGGCGATTTCGATGGCGCTCATCGCGCTGCTCAGCACTGGCCCTCCCTTCCACCGAGGATACCTGTACATCTCCTGCCACAACGCTTCGATGTCGCGAGGGTCTCGCCCCACGACAAATCTTTCAAGGTCGCGTATAGCGGCCTCCACGGCAAGAGTCTTGCTGGAAACTGAACCCTCGCCTAGGCCTGTCACACCCTCATCTGTATATACCTGAACGAATACCCAGTTCGAATCGGCCGCCACAACGAATGTTTTGAAGCCAGTGATCTTCATAGTCGCGTTCCTCCTCCCAATAACAGGCGCTGCGGGTGCCACGTCTGTGTAGCTTTGGTCTGCTGAGGTTATTCGCGTGAAGAATTCAGCGCAAATTTGCCAAATTCTCTGTTCTGCTAGCAGACCGTTCAAATCTCATACTGGTGGTTGTTCTGTGTGCTTAGACCAAGAACATAACTAGTAAACCGCCGGTACTTTTGAGTGGGAATGAGATGATACAAATTCTGTTGCCGATACATATCCTATTTGGAACAATTGCTCTGCTTTGTGCCGTTCTGGCAGTTTCATCCAGATCACTTGCGTGCGCACACGTTGGAAGTATTCCGCTGGTGAGAATTATTGGTCACTTGTTGACCTAGAGGTCGGACGCAAAAGAGCATTTATGAAGATTACAGACCTCAAAGTCGCCATCATAGGCGAAGCGCCCATTGTTCGAATCACAACAGACGAGGGGATCGACGGTGTGGGCGCTGGGGAAACGTTCAAGCCGTACCTCAAGCCGATGATCGAGTTTTACCGCGATAAGATTATCGGCCATAACCCAACTGACGTTGAACGAGTAATGCTGGGCATTCGACGTTGGGGAGCGTTCAAACCCTGGGGCACAGCAGTGAGCGCTATCGAGATGGCGCTCTGGGACATCGCTGGTAAATCAGCAAATCTTCCGGCATACAAGCTGCTCGGCGGCAAGGTCAGAGACAAGGTTAGGGTTTACAACGGCAACATCCGTTTCCAAATGGACGGGAAACAGCCGGAAGACTATGCCAAAAACATGCAGAAGATGAAGGATCATCCTTATAACTTCTCGATCATCAAACAGGCCATTTCGTTTCACGGTGGGATGCAGAACAGGGAGGATTTTTATTACGGGACACCCGTTGAAACGATGCGGTATCCAAATCGAGGGACGATTACTGGAAAAGGCTTCAAGTACATGATGAACTGCATTGAAGCAATGCTCGATGTGGTTGGCGACGACGTAGGACTTGCGCTCGATTGTGGTCCAGGAATGACTATTCCCGATGCGCTCAAACTTGCGAAAGAACTTGAAGGATCAAATATCATGTGGCTCGAAGACATGATAACGGGAAATTATTCGCCATTTGTGTTGGCAGATATGTACACACAGGTAACGCCCTACACTTCCACACCTATTCACACAGGTGAGCAGATCTACCTACGTCAGAACTTTGTAGATCTGATCGAAAAGAACGCCGTCAACGTTCTGGGTCCAGACGTCGCAGACGTTGGTGGGATAGCTGAAATGAAATTTATCGCCGAGTACGCCGACCTACACGGAATTTCTTTTGCCCCTCACGGAATATTCGATGGCTTGATCGGTCTTGCTGCTCAGGTTCAGATGTCAGCGGTGCTTCCCGACAACTTCATTGCATTCGAGTTGCCTCAAGCCAAACCGGAGTGGTGGCTGGACATTATGGAAGGTGAAACATTCCCGGTGAAGGACGGTCATATCAAGGTTACTGACACCCCAGGTCTTGGCGTGTCGTTCATACCTCAATTGGCAAAACAATACCTTAGCGAAGAGGACGCTGACTTCTTTGATAATTAGAAATCAAATTGTTAATTATCAAAGTGATATCGTGGCACCGGCGAGCTCCGCCACAAATAAAGCATAATGCCGATTTACTCCGACTTTTAAGAGCCGAACTGATGCTGTTCGGGTTGTGGTTGTGGTGGCTGGACTCAGCACCCTGACCCCTACACACTGATTTGTTTTAGTGCGTGGCGAGTATCGGCGACCCGTGTTGTGCCACACTCCCTACATGGAAAACACAAAATGGTAAAGATACCGATGATCGCTCCGCCAATTCTGGGGATGGTCGTAATTGCAACAGCGATCTTTGGATCTTCGTGTTCATCTGGTGATAGTGGTGGTGAAGATACTTTTTCGAAGATTAACGCGGATCAGACCATTCGAGATCTAAGTAGTTTCGAAAAAGCACCTTTCAAGCTGTCCAAAGAGTACGACGTTTCCGCACTGCCTATGGCAAATGCAGCATATAAGGGTTTTTTCACTCCACATGACAGCAAACCAATTCAGTATGAACTACGAATTTATCCTGATCATATGAGTGCAGTTGAGACAGGCATGGAGTACGCGGAGGAAGTAACAGGAGCAGACGCCCTACTTCGCTCTGTTGACGTACGTTGGGATGAGGGTACTAACGATCGCCGTGGGGGTGGAGCAGCACGTGGATCTCTCACTCCGCTATACGGTGATTACGCAATTATTGGTAACGTGATAATGCTATGTCAGGGTCGTAATTCAATGCAGTCATTGAATCGATGCGAAGCTCTACTCTTGGCAGCGGGAATTGGTAAATAACATTTAAGAATGCTGTGGAATTGCAATATTTGTACTGACTTAATATCCGTCACTACATTGTGGCTGTCAAACGCAAAGGAACCCCGGATTTCTCTGGGGTTCCTCAGTTTGAGTTGAGATGGAGGCGACGGGCGGATTCGAACCGCCGAATAGAGGTATTGCAGCGCCCCCCTGATCACGCGTCCGGTGCCTCGCGTGTCACCTCGATCCGTTCCGGCAGTTTCACGAAATGAGGACCCATCTTACCCGCCGCGACCAGCCGGCACGGGCCACCGTGCTTCTCGGGTAACGATTGGCCGTTGAGCTTGAGGGCCAGCATGGTACCCGTTGCCAGGGCCTCCTCAAGAGTCAAGCTAGACCGAAAGTCGAGGCACGAAGCGCTGACGAATCCAGCGTCCTCTGAGTATCCCGCGAGAGAGAGGACGGCCGAAAGGTCCACACCCTCCCACAGTTGTCCTGGGGCGACCCATCCGTCGTAACACTTCACGTCTTGCATGCTCT
>Ga0187827_10004200_pt1 | contig 17872 bp, 6 predicted proteins | sample ETNtaG_39_FD_167969 | JGI IMG/M metagenome (GOLD analysis project Ga0187827, IMG submission 167969) | Marine microbial and viral communities from oxygen minimum zone, Eastern Pacific Ocean - ETNP2014_SV_150_PacBio MetaG (Illumina Assembly) | ecosystem: Environmental > Aquatic > Marine > Hypoxic... | reverse complement strand
GGTTTTCGAGAGCGGGGCAGCTTTGTACAGCCACGAGCGGACGACGAACTCGCCAGTGGGCATGCCTTTCATGATGGGATGCTTCGCTGCGGCATCGGTGGCCCAGACAAAGGTCTTCGGGCCGTTACTGCCCTTGTTTCCGTGATGCCCGGCGTAGTTGCCTCCCAGAATCTGGGCATCGAATTCGGGCCAGTCGGTGTGGCCCTCCCTGGGTTTGCCGCTTCGCAGAGCAAATGCGTGGCTCGTGGTTCGGATGGCGACCAGTGGCTTGCCGCTTTCCACGAAACGCCGGATGGCAGCCATCTGTTCTTTCGGTGGCGCACGGCGGCGTATGCTGAAGAGGGCGAGGTCGGCCTCGTCAAGAACTTCGAGACCCGGCAGATCGTTTCGATCCTTCGGGCTGGCGTGAACAAAACTGACTCGAAAGTCGCGACCGAGATGCTTTGTGGCGAAGGGCGGCAGCGTGTCCTTCGTTTTGTATTCCATCTCCGCGATGACAAAGACGATGTGTTTGCGCTTGTCGTTCTTGAATCGAAACGATTCGCCGCCCAGCAGATCGGCGCTGGTGATGGTTGGACACCAGAACTTTTCAATGTGCTCCACGACCAGGTCGGTACCCGTGAAGTGGCTGACAAATGGCGACCGGCGTGAGTTGTACATGGTGTCCGTGAGGTCGCGCATCAGGAGAACGTTCATCCCCTGATAAGCCATCTGCCGAACTGAGAATGGCCGCCCGAGGACGCACATGTTCGTGTGCACTCCAAGGACAATGACATTCTCAATGCCTCGCTGTTTCATGAGGTAGTAGGCTTCAGCGTTATCAGTGATCGCATCGCCTGCCTTAATATCGATGGATTCGATCTGCTTCGTCCACGCCCTCCGGCTGCGGCATTTCGGATCGCAGTCACAGCCGCCATCTCGATCGTCGATGGGAAGCGACGACTCACGCCCTTTGTCCAGGTGACACCAGTTCTTCAGGGGCACTTTGGCCTGCACTTTCGGCGCGGCCTGGGCCAGCTTTCTTTGCGGCGTGTCTTTGTAGTAGCCCAGCGTATTGCTCGGAGCATGGATGATGAGCATCCCCCTCTTGCGCGCTTCATGCAGCACCTGATTGACGCGAGGCGCCATCTCTGCGACCCGTCGCGTCGCGCCCTTGCACCAGTGAGCGTCCCACATATCACAAACAACCACAGCGGTCGTGGCGGAATTCAGATTCTGCTTCTTCAGGATCGCATGATATTCCCGGCTTCCATCAGCAGCCTGAACGCGAGTGCGGACATTCAAGACGAGCGGCGCATCTTCCGCAGACAAAATGGAACAGACGATGAGCGAGGTGGCAAGCAATCGCGTCTGGTCTGTGGGAAAGGAAATCACCAATACTCCTTTGGAGGAAGAATCACGATCGCTGCCCAACAGCTCAAAATGGGTGCATATGCATGTTCCGTCCCGCCATCGATTCAGCTAGCATGATAGCTGAGAACCATAGATTTAGAACCTTAACCTGGATTCACCGGGAGGGTGAACAGAAAGACGAGAATGAGAATTCGAGATCGCTTCCGTCCCGAAATGTGTTGCCGCGTATCCAGCGCTGCGATCACTTTCTGTGCGGTAATCGTACCGATAAGAGCTGAGGCAGAGAACGATGGGCGGGCCAACCTCGTGTTCTGCTGCTCGGCCAACAATGATCTCTATCGCGTGGTGACGGCGGCCGGGGAGTATCCCCGGTCTGAAAGTGCGAGCGATGCGGTTGGCGCCGCAGCCGATGGCGCCGGGGTGTTAATCCTTGCATCCAGCTATCCGAAACAGCCGACCGCGATCGACCTGGCAGTGTTCGAGCTGGCGGCAAAGAAGAAATTGCGACTGTACGTCGAATACCCCGGACGGCTGCCTGGAGCCGAGGTGGGGAAACCGCGCAGCACGCATGTCGAGCGCGGAGTGATCGCGTCCGATTTCTTCGGCAAGCACCTGGAGAAGTTGCAGATCGTTCCGATTAACGGGCTGCACTATGTTCCTGTCGAGGCAAAGCAGTCGCACATGGTAGCGGCGCGAGTCGCCGGGTTCGACACCGCCGTGTATGGATTGCCAGACAGAACGTCTCCGATCTTGTTTGAAATGCCCAACCGTAGTGTGCTGGTGGCCACGACAAAGCTGAGCCACTTTGTTACCGGCCGTTACGCTCCTCGCGATTCCTGGCGAAAAATCTGGAGAAAAATACTGGCATGGCTGTCCCCAAACTCTGAGGTGCCACCGCTGAGATGGACTCCTTCCACAATCGCGACGTACACAAGGACTGCTTCGTTGCCCGAAGATTACGAGAGGCAGGCAATCCGGCGCGGTATCGAGTGGTACGGGAAGGCGAAGATGATCGTGCATCCATCCTTTCAAAAGCAAGTGGCTGGGCGGAGCCGAATCGAACAGATGCCGGCTGACTGGCCGCTTGGCGACGGCTCGCTGGGCAGCATGGAAGCTGTGATTTCGGTGATCCATCGAGACGGTACACAAGCAATCAGCTCGGTTCAGCGCGGCGACTGCATCTGTGAGACAGCCATGGCGATGGCGTTCAGCGGGAAACTACTTGGAGATAAGACCTACTCTGAAATCTCTCGAAACCTGCTGGATTACTATTTGTTCAAGTCAGACGCTCGTAAGCGGCAAAGGGGCGACCCCAGGCACGGCGCCTTCGGGCTGATCGCATGGGGCATCACCACGCCAGCCTGGTACGTCGCCAACTACGGAGACGACAACGCGAGGCAGATGCTGGGAACCCTTGCTACTGCCGCGCTCAGTGGAGACAGTCGCTGGGATGAGGCAATGATGATGTGCCTGCTGGCCAATCTGCGTACGACAGGCCGGTTCGGCTTCCGAGGCAGTCGCGTTGACATCAACGCACTTGGCGGCGGATGGGAGCGATACTTCCGGGGCAAGCCGATCCATTTTGCCCCGCACTTTGAGGCCTATTTGTGGGCCTGTTACTTGTGGGCCTACGAGCAGACAGGCGATGAGCTGTTTCTCAATCGGGCGGAAATTGCACTGAAGATGACCATGGCCCACCACACTGATGGCTGGCGGTGGACCAATGGCCTGGCGCAGGAGCGAGCACGGATAGTCTTGCCTCTGGCCTGGCTGGTACGAGTTAAAGACACGTCCGAGAACCGGGCGATGTTACGCAAGGCGGTCGACGGGTTGCTGTCCTTGCAGGACAAATGCGGAGCCATACGTGAAGAGCTGGGCCGGCCAGGCAAGGGACTGTATCCGCCACCTCGCAGCAACGCGGCCTACGGCACAAATGAGGCTTCATTGATTGCTGAGAATGGAGACCCGGTGGCCGATTTGCTCTATACCACCAACTTCGCGTTCCTTGCCTTGCACGAAGCGGCAGCTGCGACTGGAGATGAGGACATCCTCGAAGCCGAAAATCGCTTAGCCGAATTCCTCTGCCGCATCCAGGTCAAGAGTGCCAAACATCCTCAGATAGATGGCGGGTGGTTTCGTGCGTTTGACTTCAAACGGTGGGAACACTGGGGATGCAACGCCGACCATGGCTGGGGTGCGTGGGCCATCGAGAGTGGCTGGACGCAGGGATGGATCATCTCGGTTCTGGCCATGCGGCAGATGAACACGTCACTGTGGGACCTGACGCATGAGAGCAAGATCGAGCAGCACTATGAGGCCCTCCGCAAGCAGATGCTCCCCGCGGAAGAAGTGGCACGCCTCGAAGCTGGTGAAGCGAAGAAGGTCAATCATGGGGCCATTGGCAAAGCCGTCAGACTGACCGCGAAGCCCAGCTCCCTCTATCCTGGCCTCGGCGCCGCAACACTGGTAGACGGAAAGGTCAGCGGACCCGATCATACTTCGGGTCTGTGGCTCGGTTTTCATGCCGACGACCTCGAAGCGGTGATCGACCTCGGCCAACCGGAGACCATCGAGCGTCTGGGCGTTTGCCTGCTGCAATCGATTTCGGTGGGGATTTACCTTCCGAACAAGGTTGTCTTCGAGGTCTCAAATGACGGCAAGACTTTCAGCCTGGTGTCGTCACGCGAGTTGAAGGATTACCGAGGGGCGAAGGGCATCCGAGTGCAAAGCGTCTACGCCGACAAGCTGAAGGTTGACGCGCACTACGTGCGGATTCGTGCAGAGAGCGTCAGGACAATACCTGCCGGCCACCGCGCTGCCGGCCTCAAGGCGTGGCTGTTCGCCGACGAGGTTCTGGTTAAGACCTCCGCCAAGTGAATTCCAACTGAGCTCTTGGCGTAAGCAACAGGGCCTGAAAGAATTCCACTTGCACTGGGGCTAGCTGGAGACTGGACAGGCCGACCCACGCCTGCTGCCGATTGAGCCACATCGCTGCCCAGGAGTATTTTCGGGCCATGCACTGAAGGACGTCTGGCGTACTTTTATTCGGAGGAGAAGGTGAAGATGATCAGGGCGAGTAACGAAGTGGTTTACGAGGGAGTTCGGATCGACCGAACCCCCGCAATCATCGAAGCGAGGTATGTAGTTGATATTCTCCGTGCCATTACGGATCCGGAGCATGATTACGATATGCCCCTTCATGGAGAGACAGCCGGCAGGCTGTTTTCTCATTCATCTCCCAGCCGCGGACAACGGGGGTGACGACTGATCATGCCAAGACTCCGTAGCCCGACGAACACCTGCTCTGCCGGCAGCATCATGGTCACGCTTCTGGTAACGCTCGATGTGGCTGGTCTGGCGGCTGGAGAGGTCGAATGGCACAGCAAACCCCATCGGTTCCGTGTTCCTTTTCAGACTCCTGATGGTATGGAGGAAGGCGGCTTGAGACTGGCCAGCTTTCCCTCGATGCTGATGGTGCTTGGTGACCTTTTCGTCGTCACGGACCTGCAGGGAGAGAAGGTACCGGTCGCCGTCGACAAACAGACAAAGCAGGCATGGATTCATGCCAGGCGCGGACAAAGGTATTTCCTCTATTTCTCCGGCCCGCTCGAGAAAGAGGGCCTGCCAAAGGGCGTTGAATTCAGGTTTGATACATTGCCGACACCGGGCCTCGTTCAGAAGACTCCTGAGATTACCATTCAGGATCAGATGGAGAAGGACGATGAACTGGATGACCCTCTCGTGGAGAGTGTTCGAACCGAATACCCTCGGGCCGTCTACGGAAAGATCGAAAGTCCTCCGGTATGGAAGTGGCAGGACGGGGCGGTTCGCAAGGTCGCCGGGCGAGGGCCGTTATCGTTGCCTTACCTCGATGCGGATTGGGGTGACTGCAACATCGAACTGTCGGTGCGCTATTCGACCGCCTGGGTGGGCGTCAGCTTTCGCGTGCCACCCGCTGGTCTCAAGAACATGCACAGCGCGACCTGGATTGCGCGCAGTTACAGCAGCCGCATCTGGAGGCATCCCCTCCCAATGCCGATCAACAGCCGACTCAAGAAGGGCTGGAACACCATGCGGGTTGAGCTTCGTGGCCGGCAGGCATCTCTCCTCATGAACGGCGATCGGGTGAAAGAGATCACACTCAGTGAGCGCACACCACTCACCGGAGGCATCCGTCTTTACGCCGCGGGGAGCACTGCGTTTGATTCTGTGAAAGTCACGACACCCGACGGCCGGGCTTTGCTCCACGATACTTTCGATGCCCGGCAGGAACACTGGAGACTTGAAGACATGCCGTTCGCTTGCATGCGGCTCGTCAATACTCAGTCTGAGTCATGTCGATTCCACATCCACGCCGTTGTTCATGGCACGCCTTGGCGGCGGGGCAACGGTTTTCTGGGGACAGACGCCTACACCGCACGATACGACACCGACGATTTCTTCGAACAAGGCGAAGCGTCGGTCTGGATTCCTCTCAACAGTCTCCGCAGTTCCACGTTCTCCTGGTTCTGTTTCCGCTACAGCGAGAAGATGGCTCGCGTTCCCTTTGCCGGACGGATTGAGATTACCGGCAACCCTTTCGTCAAGGATGTGGAGTTGCTGTCACACTACGACATCAAAGCCGGGGAACGAAAGATCGGCTTTGGATTCGAAGTGGACAGGAACAATTTCGCTGAACCCAGGACGCTGCTGGAGACTGAAACAGAAACAGCCGCGCTGGTAGAAAGTTTTGCGGTCAAGGGTAAGCGCCCGAAAAAGTTTCCGGTGGGTGCCGTGGGTTACATCGCCAACCTGCTGGAGACGGGCGAAGCCCTGTTACGCACTGGTGCGGCGTTGGGGTTTTCATCCGCGAGTGTCGTGCCTGAAGCAATGGTCAAGAAATTTGGGTACGCCTTCACGACGGGATACTCGCATGCCATCCGCGAGCCGGGCCCTAACCTCGGCTATGACCTCGACAAGATGATCGCCGCCTTCCGAAAGACAAAAGATCACTACGACCGCCTCGGAATCAAGGTCGATGACTTCGGCGTCTGCGATGAACCGGGCATGGATATTTTCGGCGCCATGCAGCCAAAGCCAAAGGAGGAGATGGCCGACCAATCCACCTGGCATTGGCAACAGGCGATGGAGGGCGCCTCCTCATTCTCCGGTATCCCTCTTGAGTTCTTTGGACGCGGCGAGGGCTTCGATGTCCAGCGACCGGACACGTTCAACGACCACTGGAAGCTCTTCTACAACACGCCTGAAAACCGCGCTCGACATCCGCTGGAAGTTTTCCAGTCTGCCTTGCTGTTGCGAGGGTTCTGGCCGTGCCGGCTGGGCCATGCCGCGTACGCCGCGAAACAGGTCTTTGGAAAGGATGTGCGCGTCCACGCCAACATCCACACCCGTCGGCTGTTCCGGGGTCAACAGTCGGGCATCGATATGATCACCACCTATCGGCCGATGCGAAGTTACTGGCGACCTGATGCGCCGACTGCCGTGAACTGCCCGCAGGCATGCGATTACGAGACCTTCAACGGCCCGGCTTCCGTTGGCTACCTGATCGATGTCTTCCGGGCCACGGAACATTACGGTGGCAAGACGGTCACCGCGATGCTTGCCTCCCAGTCTTCCTACTTCCCGACCCCACCTCTGCATCTCTTGAAGCGCGGGTTCATTTCGGTTGGGGCAGGCGCCGACTGCATGTCCTTCTTCGCCTATGGTCCGCGCTACACCGCGACCGAGAACTGGTACAGCACCTCGCCCCCACGTCTGAAAGCGATCCGACGAATCTGTCACATGATCGGATTTGCCGAGGACGTCCTGGTCGGCTCTCGACCACCGGCCAGCCCGGTAGCGATGGTGATGTCCGACACCGATGCAATCTGGAGCTGCCTCAAGCAGGAAGAGTCATTAAGCGCGGACAACAATCGATGGGCTTACATGATGCTGCGCCACCTCGGACACCAAGTCGACTTTCTCGCCGAAACGCAGCTTCTGAATCCGGACGCCTTTGGCGGCAAAGACTGCGCGGTAAAAGTCCTCTTCATCACCCAGCACTACATGCGAAAAGCCTGCGCTGCCCGCCTTACCGAGTGGGTGAAGGACGGCGGAACACTGATCGCCATCAACGGCATCGGCGAAACCAGCGAGGAGCTATCGGTTAATCAGAACATGCTCGCACTCTTTGGATACAAAGCAATGACTGCAGCCGAAGGAGAGGGGGCCGTGACCGAAATGATAACAATGGCGAGAACCGGCACGCACGCGGAGTCCCTGACGATCTACTCGCCGTGGCGGGCCCGCGGCAAAGTCTCCACCGCCAGTATCCTCGCCTCCTTTGGAGATGGTTCACCTGCCATCACCGTCAACAAACACGGCAACGGCCGCGCCATCGCGGTCAACGCCTCCCTGCCTCAGACGTTCGTGCACAGTCGTGATTGGAAGAAACTCAAGTCGGACGAAAGGGATGGATCCCCGCTTAACTACAGCTCGAAGGCCACCAACCTTCTGGCCAAGCTCCTCGCCCTCGCCGGCCCGCCACCTCGCGCTGCCTTCACCAGCAACCCATACGTCGACGCCCGGCTCCGCATCCACCGCAAGATGAACGCTGCCGTCCTGACTCTCGTCGACAACTCCAACCAGGAAGCATCGAAAGGCATCACCATCACACTTCGACCGGGCCTGAAAGTGAAAATGATCACCTCTCTGCATCACGGCGAACTCGGATTTGAATCGACCGGGAAGACTGTAGCCCTCAATCACGCCTTCGAGGACGTGGACGTGCTGCTTTTACAGTAGCCGGTGTTTATTGTGGTGACAGTTTTCCTAACCTTTCCATGGGGATCCAATGAACAGGTTGGATAACCTTTTCGCACGAAGGGGGCGTCGCGGAGTCAGCCCCCAGACAGCCGATGGACAGGCTGGGAAACCTGTTCACGATCCACCCTCGGAGACAAGAGATGAAAACCATCGCGGATAGACCCGCCCCTTTGACTGAAAACGATCGAAAGATGGTTCAATACCATTACGCGGTGCAGGACGAATTCAAGACCGGCTGGACAGGCCACGACGGGCCCAATCGGCTGGAGAGAGCGCTGACGCTGCTCCTGCTCGACCGCGAGAAGCATGCGGACGAAGCCAACGAGCTGCTCCGGGAATGGGCGTCCCTGCAGAACAGGGACCCGCGGAGTCTCCACTACGGAATGAGACTCGACCCGGACCAGCCGACGCCGGAGTACGACACGGGCGAGTTTCCTCCCCTGTCGCTGCATAACGCCTTTTCCGCACCAACGCTCGGCATACTGTACCGCCGGTTCTGGGACGTGTTTGACGAGCAGACGAAAGCCGATGTCCTGGAGGCGTGCCGGGCCGGACTGTTTGAGTTCCTCCAGAGGGATTTGGCTCTCATGGGAGCCAACCAGCCCATTGGCATGACGGCCGGCCTGATCGTCTACGGCACCCTCACCGGCCTTGACGCGCTCGTCAAGAAGGGTGTCTACCGGCTGCAGCACTATCTCCAACTCTCAGCCTATGGTCACCCTCAGCAGGAATACAACAGCCCGACGTACATCCACCCGACCGTGGCCAAAATTGCCTGTGCCGCCTTTACCACGGACCGGCCCGACATCGCCGTGCTCTGCCGCCTGGCGGCGGAGTGGAACGCGCTCGTGGGCGCGCTCCACTATCACGCGCCCACCGCGGAGTTGGGCGGCCCCTTTTACCGGGCTTACTACGCGACCCTTCGCCGCTACGCCGGCGGATTCAACACCTTCGCTTTCAAGACCACCGGCGACAGCCGCCACCTCGACCCGGAGGCCCACCCGGAACTCGACTCGCCCTTTCAGGTGCAGATGGCGGCGTGTGGCGATCCATGGAGCCGGACGATCCGCTCGATCATGACGGATAAGCGCTACCCGTACCAGATGCGTCAGGTCTTCATGTGGAAATACCCCTCCCGGTCGCGCGTGGCCTTCTGCCAGATCGACACGCGCGACGCGTACGTGGACCACAATCTCCGGTCCGCCCAGGTCGGGCGCTCCATGCAAGTGGCATTCGACGAGGGACAGCCGCTCCACTCGGCCACGTGTTTCCAGACAGAAACGTTCGCGCTCGGCAGCATGAGCACCTTCGGAACCGGCTTCGGACATTACGGCACGCCCTTCCACAGGATGGGATCTGTGTTTCACTACCGGCCTCACGCGAAGGCTGAAAGTCGGTTTGGCATCATCGCCGGTACGAACACGGACGAGCCGGGCGACCGCAACCGCGGCTACTTCCGATGCCGCCAGCTTCAGGAGGGGCGCGTAGTGCTTGGGTTGTACGAGATCGACCCCGCCGTCACCCATCGCGCGGAGATGTTCATGACGCTGCCATGCAGCGGAGGGGAAGTGACTTTCCGCGGAGACAGCGGACAACTGGCCCCCGGCGACACATTGGAGCCCGGCGCGCCCATGTTCATCGAACACGGCGAATTCTACGGGGCCCTCATCCCTTCCCCCAAAGTGTCGCTCTCTGTTTGCATGCGGACGTGGAGCGTCCGGACGTGGGGCCCCCACGAGACGAGCGGCTACGGGACCGTTCCATGCATCTCACATGTGTTCTACGACGGGGAGACCAGGACGTTCGCCGCGCACGAAAAAGCCTGGGGCTCTTTCGCCTTCGTTTGCGGTGACCGGGCGACCGACGGCCCGTTCGAGGACTTTCGCGAGAGCGTGTTCGGCGCGGCTTTCACGGTCGAGCAGAACGAGATGCAGGGGCGCCTTTCGCTACGCGGCTTCGGGAAGCAGCTCGATGCTCACTTCCCAGCCGGCGATGATCGTGTCCCGGAGCCCGGCCGACTGTTCGTGGATGGCGACCAGGTCGTGCTCGAAGGGATGATCGCCGATCTATGCCGACACCGGGCTTCAGGAGAACCGTTCACGCTGGGCGAATGGCGCTTCAACCCTCACGGTTCTCCCGTGTGCGTCGCCATCGCGCCGGACGGCCTGTCGTGGATCGTCTATCAGCCAGTCAACCGTTGCGTCACGTTCGAGGCCACCCGCAGCACCGGCGGGCTCCGCATCGCAAAGCTCCCCCAGGGACGCACCGAACTGCGCCTCGACGGCAACGAGCCGCGCCTGGTCTGCGACACGGTGATGCCCCCGTCCGATTGCGAGGGCTGGGGCGGTCTCGAAAACATCACTATCGAACAACTGGCGCCGGCAAGATGACCCAGGGATTCAAGATCGTAGAACGTGACCGTCTCGTCAGCGTCGAGACCCCGCGCGCGCTTCACCTTCGATGCCGCACAGGGCGGCAACTGCGTGGAAGGCGTGTGGGGGCCGCTCGCAGCCGCGCCGCCTCACCCCCGGAACGACCTTCTCCGGCACGTTGCACATCAGACTGCATCCGGCCGACGGGGCGGAGCCGTTCGCGACAACATGACGTCGGCCCCCCGCTCAGTCCGGTCGGATTCAGAATTCAGACCACTCATCCGCGACGCTCTGGATGACTCACAACATCCTGGCAAGGACCCCGGTCGCCGCGCTCATGGAAGCGCGATACTCCCGCGCACGTACGCGGTCTCGCGGTCCTTGGGTCATTGCTTGCTCTTGGTGCTTCGAGGCCGTGGGCCATAGAAGGGCAGATCCTTCCCGTCTTCGTATGCTCCCAGGTCCGGCGCCTTCCCCGTGAATCCCTCGTTGATGTTGGGAAGGAGCACTCCCGCATCCACAGCGGCCGATCCCGGCTTCAGCCGAAGATCAACATCGGTCGGGACGTAGGTCCGGCGACCGATGGGCGTCCTTATCCCGGCAAGAATCTGCCGGTCGAGCAGCTTCAGGTGCTCCTCTTTGGACAGGTCATAGCCTTTCCAGAAGACCGGAGGATTACCCCTCACGAAGATATCATAGTCCACAAGCCGACCGTGCTTCTCGTAGCCAGACTTCCCCTGGACCTCCTTCAGGTTCAGAGGCGGATGTCCTGGCATCGGCAGGTAGCCGTTGTGGTCCGAGGAACAGGTCGGGCTCTTGTGGATGTTGGTGTGGCTCATGAAAAGGTTGTTCCGGAAGTGCCAGTTGGACCAGGGACCTCCGGAAACACCGCCGAAGACCGTGTTGTGATAGGCGAGGAGGCCGGCCGGCGCACAGTGATACTTGAAGCCGGCCCGCAGAGAGCAGCCCGCTCGCCCGATAGAACGGAACATGGCGTTGTACACGACGTTTCGGATGAGATAGACCGGACCGCCGAATACGGGTTGAGCACTCAGGCCGCAGGCGCTGGAGTTGAAACACCGATTCTCCCAAACGCGAATGTTGTGGGAGGAGTGGTCGGTCTCGATGTAATCGTCCATGCAGTTGGCGATGTCATTGTTGTAGATGTCGTAGGAACAGATGCGAAGGCTCCGGTCCTTCTTGTTGGCCAGGGGATGGGAGCCGCCGGCCGTGATGTCAATCCCATCCCAGAAATCGGTCACCCGGTTATGGCAGATCACGTGGCCCTGCCCGCCGATCCAGATACCCATGCCTGAAAGCTGATACTTCGGGTCGCTCTTGAGACGTTCCCAGGTGGGATTCCTGCCCAGGAAGAGGTTGTCTGCGATGTAGAAGTTCCTGCACGCCGCATCGGACGCCAGGATGCCCGTGCCGATGTCCGCGAACTTGCAGCGGCGAACCACCAGTCCCTGGCAGCCAGATTTGCCGTGGTCCACCGCGCCGCCATAGATGGCCACCCCCGCGCGAGTTATCAGCGCGCCGTCACCGGTTCCGGGATCCCGGATGGTGAGGTCCTCAAACCACAAATGATCCGCCTGGTGAACATCGATCATGAACTCGGCGCCACTTCCGAGCAGAATGGCCTCGCCATCGCCCGCGCCGCGGAGCACGATCGGCTTCTTCGCGGTGCCGCTCTTGGCAAAGACGAACGTCTCCCGGTACACGCCGGCATGAATCAGGATAGTGTCGCCGGGAGTGGCCTCCCGATATGCCGCCAGAATCGTTGAAAACGCCGGGGCGCCCTTTCTCTCTCCGGCGAAGGTACTGGCATAGACGTGCAGGGTCCGGCCGCCCTCAAAGCTCCTGGGCTCAGCTCTGGTCTTGGCCGTCACCGTCCTCTCAGCATTGCCACCGTCCGGGTCGGTGAGCACAAACCGGGCCTCGTACCTCGTATCTGGATCGAGAAAGAGGATGCTCCCGGCGTAGAGATTCCCGCAGGTGAATTCGTTCTTGGTGCCCTGGTAGATGACCTCATGGCGGATCCGCAGGAGTGGCTGTGCGTCCTTCCACTCCGCGTCGCCTTCTCTGCGATATGTGACCTCGACCTTGCCGTTGCGATTGTCATCGCCATCAATGAGCCACTCGAAGCCCAGGCATCGCAGCGTCGGCGGCTCCACGATGAACTCGCCAGGCACCGTCACATCCGCGCCCCACGCCCGGGCGGAAGCAAGCTGGACGACAAGACACACGATAGGCAAAGAGGCGGTTCTCAGGCTGGCCATAGTGAAGGCTCCTGGAGTGGGCGGCTGATGACCTCGCTAGCAACGCGAGGCTGGCGAGCGAATCGAGTCCTCCTTCAGTCTGGAAGGGGCCGCGGACCAACGTTGTCGATATCCCAGGGCTCAAAGCCGATCTTCCTGGCAGGGGAGCGCGCATGCAGCCTGAAATCGTCATTCTCAGGGTTCCGGAATCGAGGGTCGGCAACAATGCTCCCTTTGTCGTAGCCCAGGGCCTGCCACTGCTCAAAGGTCTTGTCCATGAACATCACCGGATCGCCAGAGGCGTTGAAGTAGAGGTTCTGCTCCAGATCGCAGTTGCTGACCTCGGACTCGTACTCGATGGTCGGGCGGCCCTCCTGACTCCACTCGAATTGCGACATCGTGACGAAGTTTGCTGTCTTGTCGTGCCAACGACCACGCAGTACGTTCACCTCGCCACAGAAGTAGACGATATTGGACTTCATGGCAAAGGAGCTCTGGGGCTCGAGCGTTCCTCGATGGACCTGTGCCATCTGTCCGAAGGCCCAGATGTTGTTGAGGACCTCGTTCTCTCTGCCGTAATTCTGCATGAACGGACAGGTCGAGCATCGATACGCCAGATTCTTCTCAACCAGGTAGTGTGTGGCGCCCGAGTCCAGGTAGATGCCGTGGCCGCCGTAGACCCGGTGTTCAACATCATGGACCACGTTGTAGCGAATGCGCGATCCGGTGGACACGCCATTGGCGTAAATCCCGGCGAGGTCGCTGATCTGGCCTTTGCCAATGTCGTGGACGTGGTTCCGCTCGATGATGTTGCCGGTGGTCAGGGCCGGCGGCAGATACCCGCAGACCCCGCTGAGCACGATGCCGGAGTAGTACAGGTCGTGGACGTGGTTGTGGAGGATGCGGTTGCCCGGACTGTTCCCGATCACGATCCCGGCGCCTTCCCGGAAGATATGTCCGCCGTCGCCGACTTCGTTGTCCATGACCGTAATGCGTGAGCACGGGACCCCAGCCTTCCTGAACCCTGGCAGGCCGGCGCCCAGCCCTTCGATCTTGATCCCGCCGGCACCCATGTCGCGAATCTGGCAATGTGAGATCTCGAGATCACGACATCCCCGGACAATATCGATGCCGTAAGCGCCGACATTGGTGACGCGACAGCGATGGAAGATGCAGGAATCGGCATGGGTCACGGAAATCGCGCCCGGCGTCGCGACGGCACACGCCGAGGCTGCCAGCTCCGGGGCGTATTCATAGTCGGTGTGCGAAAAGCCAAGTCCGACGAAATGGAGATGGCCGGCCGCCCGGCCTTGCGTGCCCTTGACCTCGAGAAGGTGCGACAGGTACGGCACGACGAGGCGCGCGTCCTCGAGGGCCTCATCTTCTCTCGGCAGGTACGTCAATCTCCCCCCCTTGCGGTCCAGGTACCATTGACCGGGGCTGTCGAGAAGCTCATACACGTTCTCGACCCAGTAGTCAGAGAAGACGGTCCCCTTGCGACTGTGCTCATGATAGAACATCCACTTGCTCGGCCGATCGAACCAGACGATCCTCGTCTCCTTGTCGAGGCGCTTGATGGGCAGGCGGTTGATCACCCAGCCGGTGATGACCACGGCGTCGATGTCGGAGAGGTTCCTCCAGTTCCTGAGGTCACCTCTTTTGTATTGGAAGCACTGGTTCCCTTGGAGATGGCTCCAGAAGCCAGGATTCTTCTTCTTGAGGCGCTCAAGCTTGGGACCGCTCAGTTCGGGGAGTCCCCGGACCCGCAGGTACCCTTCACGCGGCCAGCGCGTCCGCTCACCGCGACGACCATTGACGAACAACTGACGGAACTTCCGATCCTCCGTCTTCACCCATGGAACTTCCGCAGACCAGGCCCGCCTCCCGCGATGGCGTCCCTCCCGGAGGTTCTCCAAGAGCCGGCCGCCGCTGAAGACCGGGCTCTCGCCCTCTGCGGCAGCGTAGATGATCGGACCGAGAGGCGTCCCTGAATCCTGAGGGCCGAACACGATCGGCTTCTCAAGGAAATACTCCCCGCCGGCGATGGTCACCACAACGGGGCGATCGACTTCTCCCCCTCTCTTCAGGGCCCGGATCGCTCGCTGAGCCTTCTGCACGGTGGCGAACGGCCCGTCACGGCTTCCGACTTCCATCGACCGACCAGTGGCGCGATCACTGCCATGTGGTGAAACGTACAATCGGATCGGGCTGTCGAAACGCCGGTCGCGATGGGCCGGATGGCGGAGATACTTGACCGCCTGGGTCCCCGGGTCCTCAGTGCCCTTGCTCATGCTCGTTCCTTCCGTCTAAGTTGTGTGCCGTTTCATTCAACGAATACCAACTTCCCAAGATTGGACTCCCAGGCCCACTCCTGCCCGTACGGACACGACCAGGTGCTGAACTCCATAGGCAAGGGGTAGCGGTGACGCATGAGGTTCACGGGCCACACGTCCCCAGGGGCGATTTTGCCCGGCGGCAGGTCCTTGAGCGGAATTGCCATCTCAAGCGTCCAGCCCTTGTCGCCTCGCACGGTCCCCACCTTGCAGGCCGGAGCCCATCTCTCGCCCTTCACGCGTCCGCCAAGAAAAGTCACGCCGATGCAGGAGGTCATGACATAGAGCGGGCGATCCGATGCTTCGGGAAACGAGAAGAATACGCCAGCATTGTCGTCGTTATACGGACGGTTCTCGGGCAATTGGATGTGCGCGTAGGTTTCCTTCATCCGTTCCTCATCGCAGTCGTAGGCGAGATAGAGGTGCTCCGCATCATAGCAGACGCGGACCCGTGTCTGTTGGCTAACCGCAGCATGCCCGAAACGCTGCACGAATCCGGAGGCCACTTCGCTGGCCTTCCAGCAGAGGTCGTCGAGCTTGCCGTCCATGGTCGGCGGCGGTTGCGCGCGTCGCGCCTTCAGTGAACGGTGCGACGCACCCGCGATGACGCGCACGGGCCGGCCTACCTTCTGCCCTTCGTAGATGAGCGAGCCAAACAGGAAGGCCGTCGGAATCTGCTGTTCGCCCAGACGAGTGACCGTAAAGGGAAGGGAAGCCTCCTGGCCGGGCTCGACCCTGACTTCGGCCTCTCCTGGCTCAACGCGCCATCTCCTCGCATAGAAATCGTCACACTTCACCTTGAGTGTGAGCGGCCGCGGCAGCGAGTTCGTGAAGTCCATTGAGACCCGCGTGGACTCACCTGGCTTGAGATCTACCGGGAAACGTCCGGACAAGGTGTCGCTGATCTTTGTCACCTCCGGCAGGAAGACTCCAGCAGGACCGGGCTTTACGTTCCGTCGGAGCTCGAGCGAGTCAAAGGTCTTTCCCTGAGTATCAATCGCGCGCAATCGGACGCGCTGCGAATCTACTTCAAGGATGGTCGCGTGGAATGTGCACCGCCGGGCCGCGGTGTACGACTGCCAGGGCCTTCGATCGCCCCAGGGCACCAGCGCGGCGGGGGCGCCTCCTCCGCCAGTGATCACATACACGACGCCATTCAGAGGGCGGGTCCGTTCATACAAGTGCTCGTGGCCGAAGAAGACGATGGATACTCCCTGCTCGGAGCATATCTTGTTGAAGCGATGGTCGGCACTGATGAGCGGGCGGTGCAGAAAGACGAACTTCCAGGGAGCTTTCGATGCGGCCAGGTCCGATTCCAGCCAGCCGAGCTGCTCCTCCGTGGGGTGTCCTCCGGCGGTGTCAAGGACCGCGCCGTGTACCGGGCCATAGTCAAAGGGATACCAGTTGTTCGCATAGTGCGGCACGAAGAACTGGTGGAAGTAATCGGTCTCCCTTTCATGATTGCCGACCGCGCCGTACATGGGTACCTCCGCGATGAGGTCCTTGACCACGTCGAAGAACATCCATTGCCACTCGTAATAGCTGCCATAGGCCGCGACAAAATCCCCGGTGTGTGCGATGAGGTCCGGCTTGTGCCCGCGGATCAGGTCCACCACTCTGCGATGAGCATTCGGCCAGGAGCGATTATCGCCGTACACGGCCATGCGGACCGACGCGTTCGCGTCCGCGGGCGCGGTACGGAAGGTACGGACCTCGCTCACGGCCTCCTGGCGCGGCGGCTCCGACGATGACGCGGATGCCGTAAGCACACGCGAGCGCACTCGGTAGAAGTACTTCGTTGCAGGCTTCAGCCCCGTCACCTCGACCGCGTGCACTCGCGCCTCCGTGCGCGGCAGACGGCGCGGCTCCGACCTCCTGGACAGTTCCTCGCCCAACTCCCTGGTCGGCCCGTATTCGACGCAGCTATCGGTGGGAACATCTGTCTCCCACATGATCGTCATCGCCGCAGGGAGCGGCCGATGCAGATAGGGGCCTTTGAGAATCTTCACCGGTTCGCCTGCCTGCGCCGACAACAGAACCGCAAGAGTGAATCCCGTCCCCAGCATCACGCGGCGATAATCATGAAGCATCTTCCAGTCCTCCGTTCAATACCCTCTACCACGAGCTGCGACCCGGCCACGCCCCGTGCTCTGCCGAAGCACGTCGCCCACCGTTTCTCCTACGGCTGCCTTCGGCCGCAACCAAATTTCAAGGGGCAACGAATAAAGCCACGCAACGAATCCAGAATATTGTTCTATTCGTTGCGTGCTTTCATTCGTTGCCACACTGTTGAAAGAGTACGCGCACGCGACGCAAACTTCCATCAGTAAGACTCTAAGGTACCGACCACGGCCACGAGCCGAGCTTTCGGGCACGAGGCCAGATGATGAACTTTGGTCAAGCCACCGGACTTGCGGCAGCTTTGGCCGCCAGCGAAGGCATCGAGCCCCGCGACCTGGACGTGAAGAATCTCCAGCAGTCCCTGCTCAGAACTCCGGACATCACCCTTGTCAAAAATGTTACATTACACGTCCATCAAATGATTGGACAAGTCTCTGCTCCGGGGCTTGCGGTCGTTCCTACTAACCCCAGGTTGAAATCCTGTGCTTTACTCACATTTCTTGAGCCTTACCCAAAAAGCCGGACAGTAATGTGGCTTATTTATTCTGTTTCTGATTCTTCCCCCCTAACGGTTACCTGATGTTGAATCCTTCCTTTGTTTTCCTCTTCGAATTGAAGGGGAGTGAGG
>Ga0187827_10004195_pt1 | contig 17895 bp, 15 predicted proteins | sample ETNtaG_39_FD_167969 | JGI IMG/M metagenome (GOLD analysis project Ga0187827, IMG submission 167969) | Marine microbial and viral communities from oxygen minimum zone, Eastern Pacific Ocean - ETNP2014_SV_150_PacBio MetaG (Illumina Assembly) | ecosystem: Environmental > Aquatic > Marine > Hypoxic... | reverse complement strand
GTATATGACCCGTAGATTCAGAGCAATTTCTTTACTATAGGGAAGCTACAGATGGTCAAATACTTGAAGAAGGGATTAATGAGGCTGGGGCTATATCTTCTTTTATAGCAGCAGGGACTTCATATAGTAATCACAGCATTAATATGATACCTTTCTTTATCTATTATTCTATGTTTGGATTCCAAAGAGTGGGTGATTTTGTGTGGGCCGCAGCAGATATGCGAACAAAAGGATTCTTACTTGGTGGTACAGCAGGTAGAACCACACTTGCTGGCGAAGGGCTTCAACATCAGGATGGGCATAGCCATCTCATGGCATCTGCAATCCCAAACCTTAAAGCCTATGACCCAGCCTTTGCCTATGAAATTACTGTTATTATACATGATGGTCTTATTCAAATGTATGAAAAACAAAAAGATCTATTTTACTATATCACTCTACAAAATGAAAACTATATTCAGCCATCCATGCCTGAAAATATTAAGGAAGGTATTATAAAAGGAATGTACCTTTTAAAATCAGGTAAAAATGGGAAACTCAAGGTACAGTTATTGGCAAGCGGTTCAATGGTAAATGAGATAATTGAGGCCAGCAAACTACTGAAATCAGACTGGGAAATTGATTCAGATATTTGGAGTGTAACTAGTTTCAGTGAACTACACAGAGAAGCTGAAGATAAAAAACGATGGAATACTCTTCATCCTGATGAACAGGTCAATCCTTCATATATTGGTTCAAGTCTCCAACTAGTCAACGGCCCGGTTATTGCGGTTTCAGACTATGTTAAACTAGTAGCAGAACAAATTGCACCCTATATTGATTGTCCCTTTGTTGCACTTGGCACAGATGGTTTTGGTAGAAGTGAAACACGTGAAGAATTACGTACATTTTTTGAAGTAGATCGGCATTATATTGTTTTAGCTGCAATGGAATCATTATATGCTCTGGAACTTGTTAATAAGTCAGATGTTAAAAAAGTTATTACTACCTACAACCTTGATACAGAAAAACCAAACCCTATAAAAGTCTAATATAATGATTGATATTATGCTTCCAGAATTAGGAGAGGGGATATCCTCAGTTGAAATAAGTGATGTCCTTGTAAAAACTGGTGATAATGTAAAACTCGATGATTCTCTGATTGTAGTTGAAACTGAAAAAGCTTCAATGGAAATCCCTGCCACTTCTTCTGGTATTGTGAATACAATCCATGTCAATAAGGGTGGTTCCATAAGTCCGGGAGACATAATCATCAGCATTTCTGGTGATGAAATAATAAAATCTGAGCCTGACAGTGCAATTGAAGATAAAAAAGTTGAAATTAGAAATAAGGCTTCAGAGACTCTACAGAAATCTTCATCAAATAAAATTGATACTTTTAATCATACTGAGGCCCCTTTTACAACCTCGACTCTAACCAAACCAGTTCTGGCTTCTCCATCAGTCCGGCGTTTTGCACGTGAACTTGGATGTGACCTTAAAAATATTAATGGGACTGGTCCTAAAGGAAGGATTGCAAAAGAAGATGTACAAAAATATATAAAAACTCGTTTGGCTGGAATATCCAATCAAATCCCAACTTTGCCACTTTCTACTACTGGTCAATATATAGATTTTTCTAAATTTGGCGATATTGAAATACAGCCACTGAATAAAATTAAGCGTATAACTGGCCAGAGGCTTCAGCACTCATGGCAAACAATCCCACAAGTTACACAGTTTGATAGATGTGAAATCGGGCATCTAGAAAAACTTCGCTTAAAATGGAAGCAAGATAATACAAAGTCAGATATAAAGGCTTCACTTGTTCCTTTCTATATTAAGACTGTAGGCAAGTTGCTGATAGAAATGTCTCAATTTAATAGTTCTCTGGATAACAGTAATGAAAATCTAGTACTAAAACAATATATCAATATCGGTGTGGCAGTTGACACTAAGGAAGGTCTAATTGTTCCAGTTATAAAAGGTGTAAACAATAAATCAATATTAGATATATCTAAAGAACTTTCCCTGATAAGTAGAAAAGCCCGAGATAAGAAGTTAAAACCAGCAGATATGGAGGGAGGGTGTTTTACTATTTCCAGTCTGGGTGGTATTGGTGGTACATATTTCACCCCTATTATTAATCCCCCTGAGGTAGCAATTCTCGGTATATCAAGATTTTTAAAGGAACCTTATGTTATTGATGGTCTGCTAAAAGAAAGACTGATGTTGCCATTTTCTCTTACTTATGATCACCGGGTAATAGATGGTGCGGATGCTGCTCGCTTTACCACAAAATTTGGTAGCGAATTATCAAAATATGATAAACTAACATAAATTTATGAACAATAAACAAAGATATGATGTAGCAGTAATTGGAGCAGGGCCAGGGGGGTATGCTGCTGCATTCCGAGCAGCAGATTTAGGGAAAGAGGTTATTCTTATTGACAAAAATTCTGAGTTAGGAGGCGTCTGTCTGAATAGGGGGTGTATTCCTTCTAAAGCTCTACTACATCTAACTAAGATCATTGAAGAAGCTAAATCATTGAAACAAACAGGAGTTACCTTTGATAAACCTCAAATTGATTTAGATGCTATCAGAAATTGGAAAGATTCGGTGGTTAACAAACTAAATAAAGGGATTTCCAATTTGGTAAAAATACGTAAAATAGAGGTACTTCAAGGAATGGCTACTTTTGTTTCTACTACCCAACTTTCTGTTAGGACAAATATCGGCTTGCAAACAATCACTTTTGATAACTGTATCATCGCCACAGGTTCACGATCATCACACATTCCTGGTTTCCCTAAAGACCACCCCTTGATTATAAATTCTACAGGTGCTTTAAAAATACAAAATATTCCCAACAGATTGTTGGTTATTGGTGGTGGCTATATTGGTCTAGAATTAGGCTCCGTTTACAATACGATGGGCTCAAAAGTAAGCATTGTGGAATTCATGCCTAACCTTCTACCAGGAGCTGATGAAGATTTGGTCAAGCCATTACTAATAAAACTAAAGAAATCTTGTGCAAATATTTATCTCTCAACCAAAGTCATAAAAATAGAACCTGATAATAATGAAGTAACTGTCCATTTTGAAGATTCGGATAAAAAAGAATTTTCTGTTGAATATGATACTGTGCTGATTGCAGTTGGGAGACAACCGAATACGAAAAATATAGGTCTAGAAAACACAGGGATTTCTCTAACAGATCATGGTTTTATATCTGTAAATGAAAAACGACAGACTTCAGTTCCCAGTATTTATGCAATTGGCGATATAACTGGCGATCCTATGTTGGCTCATAAAGCCAGTCATGAAGGTAAAGTAGCAGCTGAAGTAATTGCAGGTTATAAATCTGCGTTTGAACCGGCAGTGATACCAGCTGTCATTTTTACCGATCCAGAAATTGCATGGGTAGGTCCAACTGAAGCCGAATTAAATAATCAGGGCATACCATATGAAAAAGGGGAATTCCCTTGGACAGCCAGTGGCAAAGCATTTGCAATAAATCGGATAGAAGGTAAAACAAAACTCTTATTTGATCCTGAATCTAAAAGAATTATCTCTGCAGGGATTGTAGGCCCGAATGCAGGAGATTTGATCGGAGAGGCTATACTGGCAATAGAAATGGGAGCTGATGTCGAGGACATCAGCCTTTCAATTCATCCACATCCGACATTGATAGAAACAGTTGCAAATGCAGCTGAAATTTGCAACGGAACAATAACAGATTTATATATCCCCAACGCTAATTAATTCCTAACTGCTGTTTAACAACTTCAAAATCAGAAGTTGGAAGATTACATGAAAAATTTTGGCAAACATAGACTTTAGGGCTCCCATCATCTTCAGGTGAGAAATACCCCACAAAAGGAATAATATTTTTCAAATTATCATTTCCTTCTTTACCATAAATCATAACACAGTTTGGCATGTAAAGAGACTTAATATCTTGCAGCATTTTCTGTGTTTCAAGACTTTCTTTATCTCCGAAAATCAAAACCTCATAGGATGGCCCGAATACAAAATCTGCAGCCTGCATCATCATTGAATATCCTGATGACCCACGATTCAATTGCCCTGCAAACGCATTGAGTGTTTGGTGAGCGGTATCAATAAAATCATATCGTGAGGTCATATGTCCCAAACGTATAAAATTATAAGCTGAAACTGAATTTCCTGATGGAATAGCGCCATCATATACCTCCTTACTACGGACCAGAAGTTTTTCACCTGATTCAGATGTAAAAAAGAAACCGTGGTTGTCAAAATCCCAAAACTGATCAATCTGATATTCACTGAGCTCCATTGCAATCTCAATATATTCTTCATTATAATTAATATGATAAAGTTCAATCAGTGCCCAGATGGTAAATGCATAGTCATCTAGTACACCTGTAATTCCAGCATTTCCACTTCTATATCTTTTTATAAGGCTACCATCTATATTTTTAAGATTATTGAGTAAAAAGTCCATGGCTTTGGAGGCAGATTTTGCATAATCTTCATTATTCAGCACTGTCCCTGCACGGGCCATGGCAGCAATCATAAGCCCATTCCAGTCTGTCAGTATTTTATCATCTTTTTGAGGATGAATACGATCCTCACGAATCATAAATAATGTCTTACGAATATCTTCTAAGTGATTACTTAATACTTGTAAATCCATGTTCCGCTCAAGAGCAATAGTTTTAATATTTTTCTTTAAATGGGGTATATTGGTTTTATGATGACGACCTTCATTCCAGTTTCCATTGGGATTAAAATTAAATGTGCTTTGGAATAAGTCTGCATCCTCTTTCCCCAATATTGTTTCCAGTTCATTTATATTCCATACATAAAATTTGCCCTCTTCTCCTTCACTGTCCGCATCTTCAGCTGAATAAAATCCTCCCTCAGGGGAGGTCATGTCTCGTAACACATATTCCAGAATTTCATTCACTACATCAGCATAGTATTGTTTTCCTGTTACCTCATACGCATCCAAATATGCCTGTACTAGAATGGCTTGATCATAGAGCATTTTTTCAAAATGAGGTACAAGCCAATGGGCATCAGTGGAATATCTATGAAATCCAAAACCTATCTGATCATACATTCCCCCTCTTCGCATAGCTTCCAAACTAAATTCTGCCATATCCAAAGCCTGTTGATTACCGGTCCTTTTATAATATTTAATGAGATATGAATAATCATGAGCTTTAGGGAATTTAGGTGACTTTCCAAATCCTCCCTGCTTATCATCATAGCGATTTTGGAATGAACGGAAAGCTTTATGCAATATATCAGAAGGAATCTCTCCTTCACTAGTTCTGTTAATCTGATTACTTTTTAAGCGTGAGGTTAAATTGGCTGCATCTCTATTAAGGGAATCCCGCTTATTTTGCCATACCTCTTTAACCTGTGGAATAAGTTCCATCATCCCAATACGATTTCTCCGACTATGTTTAGGGAAATAGGTCCCTGAAAAGAAAGGCTGCTTATCCGGTGTCATAATTACCGTCATTGGCCACCCTCCCCGACCATTCATCATCTGAGTTATTTCCATATAGACATTATCAATATCTGGCCTTTCTTCACGATCAACCTTTATGCATATAAAAGTTTCATTCATTAGAGCAGCCACTTCGTCATTTTCAAACGACTCATGTTCCATGACATGACACCAGTGACAGGTGGTATAACCAATCGAAAGAAAAATAGGCATATCTAGGTCTTTAGCTTTTTTAAACGCCTCTTTACCCCATGGAAACCAGTCTACTGGATTGGCTGCATGCTGCAATAGGTACGGGCTATCTTCAAATACAAGCCGGTTCCACAAACCACCTCCATTTTCAGGCAGTTTATTCAATTCATTTTGTGAAGGAGGGATGGGTCTACCTTGATCATCATATGTATAATTATCATTTTCAATGTTAACATCCCCCATAATTAACCCAAAGAAAATAAATATTAATTTCATTGAAGAATTAATGCTTTCATTTCTGGCACTTCATTATTTATTATAATAGTCTTATCAAAATATGATTTAGCATTCATGATCTTATTTTTATTTGAACAATAATATTCAAGTAAAACATCTCCATAATTTACACTGTCACCAAGTTTTTTATGAATATTAATACCGACAGTTGAGTCCAATTTATCAGTCTCAACTATGCGTCCACCTCCTAAATGAACTATAGCTAATCCAAGACTACGAGTATTCATAGAACTTATGTACCCATCTCTATCAGCATAGATCTTCTCAATAAATTTTGGACTATTCATATTTGGATCATCCAAACTTTTAAGAGAACCTCCATGAGCATAAACCATTGCTCTAAATTTATTAAGGGCAGAGCCATTCGAAATAGCATCCCTTAACTGCCTCGCGGGATTTTGAATTCCAGCTAGTTTCATTGCCTCTTCACCAAGATGATATACAAGCCGCATAACATTATCCGAGCCATTACCTTTTAAGCATGCGATACTTTCCATGACTTCATTCCAGAGACCTGCTGTATGTCCTAGGGGTTGATTCATATCTGTAAAGCAAACTGATACCCTTAAACCATGTAATTCACCCACTTCCTTTAATAGGATCCCGAGCTTTTGAGCATCCTCTAATGATTTCATAAATGCACCATTTCCCACTTTCACATCTAGGACTAAACCCTCTATCCCTTCTGCAATTTTCTTACTCATTATGCTCCCACAAATTAGAGGTAATGATCCAACTGTATTAGTTATATCTCGCAGGCTATAAATTTTCCTATCAGCAGGGCAAATATCAATAGTTTGAGACATTATTGAAACTCCAACTTCATCTACTATTTTAATAAATTTTTTTATATTAAGGGATGTCTTATATCCTGGAATCGTTTCAAGTTTATCAATGGTACCTCCTGTATGTTCTAGACCTCTTCCCGCCAACATAGGCACATAACATCCACAAGCTGCTAACAGTGGAGCAAGTACTAAAGAAATTTTGTCCCCTACTCCACCCGTACTATGTTTATCAACGACGAAACCATTTAAATGAGATAAATCTAATTCAATTCCTGATTTTAACATGGTTTTGGTATAGTGTATGGTTTCTTCGCGATTCATCCCGTTATCATATACAGCTTTCAGCCAAGTAGACATTTCATCGTCACTTATTTTACCGGATGTATATCCGTTTACAATAAATTGAATTTCGGGATATGTAAAGCCTTCTCCATTTTGTTTTTTAGCTATTAATATATTGGGAGAATACATGGAATATTATTCAGGAAGATGTATTTAAGTATACTGCAGCAAGTTCAATGTATTCCCCAGGACGTTTAATAATCATATGATGTTCTTCATTCCGAATTGCACGGGCTACCTTACCAGGCATACCAACTACTAGCGATTTAGGTGGAACAACCATATTTGGAGGGACTAAAGCGCCAGCTGCCACCAAGGACCCCTTTCCGATGACTGCATCATCCATGACAATCGCTCCCATACCTACCATACAGTCATCTTCAATAGTACAGCCATGAATTATTGCTCCATGGCCTATCGTAACACCTGAACCAATCGTTGTGGGTGAAACAGCGGTAGTAACATGCACGACTGCATTATCTTGAATATTTGATCGGTCTCCTATTACAATGGAATGCATGTCACCCCTCAACACAGAACCAAACCAAATATTTACCTCATCACCCAATGTGACATTTCCAATAACAGATGCATTCTCTGAAATGTATACATTTCGGCCTAATTTCGGATGAACATTGCTAAACTCTTTTATCATTTTTGTTTCCATTTCTCCGTTTAAATATGTTTATAATATCTAAATTAATCACCCTTTGTTCAATGGACATCCTATAACATATAATAATCCCCAGGGAACCCAACACAATGTTTGGAAGCCACATGGATAGTGCAGGTGATAATAATCCTCTATCTGCAAATTCTTCTCCTCCAATAAGAAATGCCCAGTAAATGATGAAAAATCCCAAACTGAAAACTGAACTTACAGCAAATCCACTTTTTTTAGCCATCATACCCAGAGGTGCTCCAATGAGAACAAAGACAACGCTTGCAAATGGTATGGAGAATTTCTTATGTAGTTCTACCAAATACTTGTTGATAGAATTTTTATATGATGCAATAAGAGAAAAATCACTCTCTATACCTCGTTTTAGGTTTTTCAAACGACGTTCAACCCGTAGCAGTCTTATCTCTTTAATTTTTTTAACAGAATCAGCAATTCCTAATTTGAACTGGGCGAAAGTTTTTGCTACAATCTTTGGAGTAACCATGGATAAAGTATCTAGATCTAGACCAATGTCAAGCTTTTCTGCTTCCGAATTAAGTCTATTTTGAACGCGGCTGAGCGTTCTTCTAATTTTTTCTTCATAAGAATTAATTTTATCTTTCATCATGAAGAATGTCATTTCTCGATCACCTCTGATATTGCTATCTTTTCTATTCAATACCATATTATCTACTGGAATCATTACCTGATATTTATCAAAGAATATTTCTCTGTATTCATTCTTGTCATTTAACATGTATTCATGAATGACACCATCTACTAAATTAAGGAGTACTCCGTCATCCACACTTGAAATGGTGCCAGATTTGGAAGTTATTGTTTGCTGTTTGCTTCCTTCACGATTACTAAAAATAGTGATATCCCTAAAAACTTTCCCATCTCTACTACCCAATAGAAAATTATATTGTGGAATGGCATCAATAAAATATCCAATATCAAAATCTAGATCCGGACGTTTACGACTAATGTCTGAAGAGAGCATCCGGGCTTTATGGTTCATTTCAGGAAGAATCTGATTATTAAAATATATCATAAAGCATGCTATAATAATACTGAACATGAGGGCTGGTGTAATAAGCCGCAAATAACTGAATGAAACAGAACGTAAAGCAGAAATCTCATTATCTGAAGATAGCCTGCCGAATGCCATTAGTGTAGAAATTAAAATTGCCATAGGAACTGCAAGTGCAAGTATCCATGCTAAGTTAAGAAACACAAATTCTAAAATAAGAATAATATCAAGTCCTTTACCTAAAAATCGATCCATGCTCCGCAGAAGGAAATTAGCTAACAGGATAAATAACAATGCTAACAAAGCCATTATAAAGGGATAAAAATGTTCTTTAACAATATACCTATTTATGATTTTCATTTGTAGATATCAACCAATTAACTTTTCTAATTCTGGATGTTTTATTGAAGGGTCTATTTCTTTAGCTTCCAGATAATATTTACTTGCATCCTGATCAAGTTTATTTAAAAATTTCAAAAGAGCCATTTCTAATATGCACTCTGAAAAATTAGGCTTTATATCCAATGCAGACATATAATGCAATTCAGCATCATCAAAATCATTCATGGACATCATCACTTTCCCAAGATAAAAATGAGATATTGGATCTGAATAGTCACAATCTAATGCTTTCTCCAAATTTATCCGAGCATCATCCAATTGTTGCAGTTTTACAAATAGTATCCCCAAATCTCGATGAGGTTCAGATCTCGCAGGGTTCATTTTAATACACTTTACTAAACAGGATATAGCAGATTTATTTTGTTCTAGTCTATTATAATAAATAGATTGTAGATAGTATGCTTTGGCACAATGAACTTTCTTTTCCTGGGACATTGTATATTGTTTTTTTGCATTCTGGAACTGATAATTTTTGAGTAGTGCATCACCCTTTGCCTCTAATTTCCCTATTTCTTCTAAATCGTTTGAAATGGCTGATTCAAAATGTTTAAGTGTATTATCTATATCTCCCTCTTCTTGGTATAACAATGCCAACTGTAAATGAGCTTCTGAATAATTCGGCTGTGATTTTAATGCTTTAATAAAATGATCTTTTAGATCAATAGTCATTACATGTATAGTACACTAGGGAATATTGTTAGCCTTTGTTTAATATGTTTCAGTTTTTGGCAGGTACTGAACCTGTTTCTTTCAGCAGCATTGCTAGATGGAAATGTGCTTTGGAATAATCATTGACTATTTCGATGGCTTTTTCAAAATGCTTGCGAGCATCATCATAATTTTTCTGAATTTTATGCATTAAAGCCAGATTATAATGGGCCTTTGCATAATTTTCATCAATACTAATTGCTTTTTTATAATGGAATATTGAATCTTCATACTCCGGGTTTTTAACCAATGTACCATCTTTATCATTCTTCAGTCCTCCTGCAAGCAATTTCCCTAGGTAATAATGCGCTTCCTGAAATTTTTCATCAATATCTATGGCTGTTAAATAATTTTTCTTTGCTTTCTCATAATCTTCTGGATCTATGAGTAATTTCCCTAGGTGATAATATGCTAAGGTATGATTTTGATCAATATCAGTGGCTTTCTCAAGATTATTCTTAGCTTCTTCAAAATCCTCCAGTTCTGCCAATAAAAGACCAAAATGATAATGGGCATCTGCAAAGTGTTGATCTAGATCAATGGCTTTTAAAAAATGTTCTTGTGACGATTTATGATCTTTCATTTCTTTTAGTAATAATGCATAATTAAAATGAGAAAGTGGGAAATCGGGACGAATTTCAATGGTTTTTAAATAATGTATCTTTGATTTTTCATACTCACCTTTTTCACTCAAAATAAGCGCTAATTCATAGTGGGCATCAGCATATTCGGGGTTTATTTGAATTGCCTTTTCAAGATGTTCCTGTGCATTTGACATAATTTTTCCTTAAATTATTTAGTTGTGGCTACCCAGACACCATCCCAATCTTTTGGGTCTCTTTTTTTAAGACTCTCACATCTCTCAACATACATATTAGATGCTTTGTCATCGGGGTTCCCTTTCTGAGCTTTTCTAAATTGTTTAATGGCATCATCCCATTTACCTTCATTATAATATTCAATTCCATTATTGAACATTTCAAGAACTTCTATCATATTAGGGAAGGTTTCCTTGGTATGATAATCCAGAACTTCATACACATGTACAGGTTCAGTTTTCCCTTTTACAATAATATTGTCTACTTGACGGGTTCTATAGGTGGCTTTCAATGCCCTAAAAGTATACTCACTCATAAGAATGTGTGCCCCGTATTTTTTACATGAACTTTCAACTCGGGCAGCTAGATTTACTCCATCACCAATTACAGTATAATCCATTCGTTTTGGTGAGCCAATATTACCAGAAACAATCTGGTCCGTATTGAGCCCCATTCCATGATCTACAGGTGGCAACCCCTGAGATTGTCTTATATCATTAAATTCATTTAAACCTACCATCATCTTTATGGCAGCTCGTAAGCCTCTATCAGGGTCATCATCATGTGGTACTGGTGTACCGAATATAGCCATAATCGCATCACCTATAAATTTATCAAGCATACCACCTTCTTCCTGGATACAGTCTACCATAATAGAAAAGTAATCATTTAAGAACATAACAGTACCCTGAGCACCCAGACTTTCCGTCAATGTTGTAAAACTACGAATATCTGAAAATAGTACAGTCCCTATGCTTTCCTTGCCACCCATCATATCATCACCATCACCAGCTTCCAGTAATTGATCTGCTAAATCTGCATCCATGTACCTAGACATAGTTGACTTCATCCTCTTTTCACTACTAATATCTTCAATCATTAATAGAGTTCCTAATGACTCATTTTCACTGCTAGTCAATGGCATTATGGTGAGATTACATGAAATTTTATCACCACTAAATTCTAATTCAGCATCTGCAATAAAATCAATATTTTCAATCTTTGTAACTTTATCTACAATCCATTTATTTTTCCCCTTAAAGATTTTTTTAAACTCATGTTTTAGAATTTCTTCTTCCGATTCCATTTTTAATATTTTTATACCAGCAGGATTACATTTTTCAATATGGCCTTCCCCATCGATAGTAATCACTCCGTTTGACATACTATTTAGCATACTCTCATTGTAATTCATTAAATTTTGGATATTATCAAATAATGATGCATTTTCAATACCAATTGATATTTGAGAAGTAAATGCTGTCAACCTAGAAACATCTTCATCGGTAAACCCACCCCCCTGTTTATTTAATACCTGACTCACACCAATAATTTTTCCATCTTTATTCGTTACAGGCGCACATAGCATGGATCGGGTAAAAAAACCTGTTGTTTTATCAACCCCCGGATTAAATCTTAAATCTGCATAAGCATGAGGGATATTGACAGTTTCACCGGTTGTAAAAACGTGACCGGCGATCCCCATATGGTTTGGAAACCTCAGTTCCTGGGATAATCCTTCACCTACCATTGTATATAGTTCATTTGTTTTTTCATCATTGATAAAAAGTGAAGATCGCTCAGCTTCCAACATAGTTGTAATAGTTGCAATGATTTTTGAAAGTAATGATGTCAGTTCCAACTCTGATGAAATTTCACTTACCAGATCCATGAACTCTAATTCTTTTTTACGGGCTTCTTCCATTTGTTCGAGAGCCACATGAGATTGAATAGCAATGGCTGCCTGTTTGGTCATTGCTTCTAATAATTCAAGATCATCTTCTGAAAATTGTCCATCCAGTTTATTAAGTAATTGAGACACTCCAATGACTTTCCCAGATACAGTTCTCAACGGCATACATAAAATACTTTTTGTTCGAAATCCAGTTCGGATATCTACATTCTTATTAAAACGTTCATCCTTGTAAGCATCATGGACAATGGCGCCTTTTTCATTTGTATATGACCAACCCGCAACTCCCTTTGTATTCATAAAACGAATTTCACGCATAAAATTTCCCTGCGCTACTCGTGAAAACAACTCTTCAGACTTGGAATCATTTAAGAAAATTGTACCACGTTCACACTTAATTATGGAAGTTGTGATACCAACCAATGCCTCCAACGCTTCATCTAATGTATTGGTGATTGCTAAATCATTATTAACTTGTAACAATAAATCTGAAAATTTCTCTTTCTTAGTTGTTGTGGATTTAATTTTTGTCGTCATCTTTCCCCTCTAACTTTTCTCGTAAACTATTAATTATTTCTTCTAACTGACTATGTTCGTCACGTTTATTTTTTGTTGCAGCCTGAATTTCTTCTACTCTTTGGGCTTCTTTTCTTTCAATTCGGTCTCGAAGAGAATTTATCGTTTGTTTCAATTGCTTATTTACATCATTTACACTGGAAATTGATTTTTGCATTCTTTCATCAATATCAATCTGAGTTTTTTCTAAGTTTTCTCTAAGCGTATTGACTATAATTTTTAATTGCTTATTTTCATCATTGGCAGTTGAGATTGCTTTCTGGATTTCTTCTTCACGCCCAATCTGGGTCTTCTCCAGCTCATCACGCAGAGAGTTTACTGTGCCCTTCAGCTGCTTGTTCTCATCATTCACCACTGAAACAGATTTCTGAATTCTATCCTCAATGTCAATCTGAGTCTTCTCCAGAGTATCCCTGAGATTGTTTACAGTATCCTTTAGCTGAGTGTTTTCATCATTAGATCTCGCAATGGCTTTCTGTATTTCTTCTTCACGCCCAATCTGGGTCTTCTCCAGCTCATCACGCAGAGAGTTTACTGTACCCTTCAGCTGCTTGTTAACATCATTCACCACTGCAACAGATTTCTGAATTCTATCCTCAATGTCAATCTGAGTCTTCTCCAGAGTATCCCTGAGATTGTTTACAGTATTTTTTAGTTGCTTATTCTCATCATTAGATTTTGCTACAGCTTTCTGGATTTCTTCTTCACGCCCAATCTGGGTCTTCTCCAGCTCATCACGCAGAGAGTTTACTGTGCCCTTCAGCTGCTTGTTTTGATTATTGATGTGTGCAACAGCTAATTGAATATCTTTTTCCTTGCTGATCATACTTTTTTCCATTTCAGATCTTAAGGTACTTACTGTATTCTGCAGTTGGGTAATTTCATCAGCGGACATAGATTTTGTAAGCTGAATTTTTTCTTCCTGTTTTATTTGTAGAGATTCCATTTTATTACGTAGGGCAGTTATCGTCATTTTTAGGAATTTGTTTTCTTTCTCGAAATCAAAAGAATGATTAGATGATCCTGAAGAATTTTTAGTCAATTACAGATTCTCCTCTCTCCACTTTTCATACCATTTAACACCTCTGATATCTTTTTGCTCCTCGACTTGAGTATTTTTCACTGAATTTTCATACTGAGTCCCTTTAACTTCTACTAATTTTTTTTCTTCATCATGATTTTGTTTATTAGTCATCATATTCATGTTATCTGATAATAACCTGCGAAGAATATATTCTTGAGCTTTAAGTGACGCAATGGCCTTGACAGCATTAATAATATTAGGATCTTTATTAATTTTTTCCCAACTGATACTAGGAGATTTAATCTTACTTAAATCAGTTAATATTTCATATTCAATCATACTATTTATTATATTGATGACACTGGAAATAGAACCAACCTGAACCTCTCTCTGTTTACTTTCCCAGTAAAATCGTGCTTTAATATAGTGAGCACCTTTTTGATTTTTATAGAGGAGTGAGATTTTATTAATTGTGGGATAAAATGATTTTTGAAGGGTTTCTAAATTATGTTTACGCTTAACCTTAAGTGCATTATACTTTTTGATTTGATTTCTTATCTTTTTTTCCTGCTGTGACTGTTTATTTCTTAGTCGCTCATCATACTTATGCAAACTCATAAATAATTTCTTTAGATCTGAGTTTGTTACATTCAAACGCCCTTTGATAAGATGGTTTGTTTTCAGAATTTTGTTGAATAATGGTGCAGAATTTTCCATGAAATAAATGATAAATCCAATAAAAACAGATGCTCTGATATCCCCCGTAAAATTGGTAGCATCCCTATTGGATAATTTATATTCACCCTATTTTCTATACAATATAAATATAGCCAATAATTTATTCAATTGCAATTATCCCATATTTATATTTTTATAATTCATGGGATATATACTGGATATTTAAACTCTAAATATCTTGACTTTCATCACAAAAAGATCACCATATAAATCATACATTATATTAGTTAAGGAGAAAACGTATGATGAATACTAAAAGTAAGATAATTAAGAGAGAGTGGATATTTTTATTTCTTTTCTCTTATTCTGCTGGATTCTGGGCTATTACAATACTTCTTTTAATACATTTATTTGAATAGAGTCCCCACCCCGCCAAATTTATTTCTAAGTCTCAATTCTTACCAAATGGCCAAAACCATTTATACAACTTTTTCTTTTGTTTCTTTGCTTTTGGGTCTTTATAATCAGGAACTTGTTTAATTATTTTTTGATCAATGGATTGAAGAACTTTTTCCAAACTATCTTTTTGGGCTGAGAGAGAATCCATCTGCATCTTGGTTACTTGGAGTTCTACCTTTAATTCTACAGCCAATTGTTTAGTATCTGTACTTGTGGAAATAAGAGACTTAAGTTTATTATTTTCATCCACCAAGCGGTCTATCTCCCTCTTGGCCACATTTATTGCATCCTCTAAATCAGAAGTTAATATACTGGCTTCAAGTTTCCGCTTGTCCAGTCTTGCTAGTTGTTCTTGTTCTTCAGCAAGACGTTGAGCCCGTATTCTCTCCAAGCTCCATTTTTCGGATTCTTCCTCTGCTGTCAATATAGCTTTATTAAGGGCTGAAATTATTCGTTCTACTTCCTGTTTTTCCTGCTGCCATTCATTTCTTGCCTGTGTTTCTCTAGCTTCACGCTTGGCTATTGTTTTTGAACGAGTAAGCCTTTCTACTTCCAATTGGGCATTCTGAATAGCAATCTCAAATGAATATAGTGTTTCTTCAGCCTGTTGAATATATTCTTTGTTTGAGACATCTTCAATAATTTTATGGTTTTTGAGTTCACGAATCCAATACTGATGATATTTCATAATATACTGCTGAAATCCCCAGAATCCTAGATCATCAAATTCACCTCGTATCACAACATCAGTTAAATCGTGTTGAAAGGCAAATTTTTTCAAGGCATCAAATGTTTCAATCCCCATGACGCCATCTATCTGAGCATCTTTAAAACCAAGTAAAATTTGCAAGTCAACCTTCCAAGGCTCTACTATTAGATTTTCATCAGCTGATAGCAAATAAGATGCTGAGAATACTAAAATATATATTGTGATACTATGGGGGAAGAATCGTTTCAATATAAAAACATCAAGGAAGGTATCTTTTGTGATGGTTCATCTGCATAAATTACAAAAGCAATATCTGTTATACATTAGAAAAAGAATATTTTATTTTTTATTTAGTTAAACTCTATTTATAGTTAAAGTTTACTTAATTCTAAAATTTAGAATTTTTCTTCCATTAGTATTAAGCCTATTGGTAATTTTTCCATCTTGCATAGACATCTTTTATATTTGTTATAATATTCATAAGGAATTTTAATGTATAAAAAGAAAAAAGTAACACGAATAAAACATAGAAAGAACAAGGAGAGAATTAAAAAACTCCTACAAGTATCTTTATTAAAGGCAAAACCCAATAAAGCGGCCCCAACACCACAAGTTGAATCTGTTACTGAGGTAGATGTAAAGGATATTTTAAAGACGACAACTGATAAATCTCCAGTTAAGAAAGTTGCTAAAAAACCGGCTACTAAAAAACCCGCTCCTAAAAAACCCGCTCCTAAAAAACCAGCCCCTAAAAAAGCTGCTACTAAAAAACCTGCTGCTAAGAAAGCTGCCACTAAAAAAGCTGCTACTAAAAAACCTGCTGCTAAGAAAGCTGCCACTAAAAAAGCTGCTACTAAAAAACCTGCTGCTAAAAAAGCTGCCACTAAAAAGAAAGTAATTAAAAAAGATTAACTTAATATTGGTGGAATGACAGATCTATTAGGATAAAACAAAAGCGATTCAAATATTAACATCGAGGTGTAGCGCAGCCCGGTTAGCGCACCTGCTTTGGGAGCAGGGGGCCGCAGGTTCGAATCCTGCCACCTCGACTCTTTAGAAACAACGAGAACCCCGTCTTAATTGATGGGGTTTTTATTTACCCTCCATATTGTCAATTATACCCATATTTAGTCATGTTTATACCCATTAGGGATACAGAAATTAGGGATACAGTTTAGTTTCAATCAAAAATTCAACGAAAACTTAACCCCATAGGGGAACTTTAACGGGGGTGTACAACGATATAAAAAGGGGTACACTCATTGTAACTTAAAATCTCTCAATTTGACTCATATATTATTTTAGAAAATTTCGAATGTTTTGTTGTAAATTTTAGTATAAATCAAATTAAGGAGATATAAATGAAAAAGTCTATTTTGTTATTAGGCTGTGCTACTCTTATGATAACATCAATATTCTCTCAAGCAATGTACATTAATGATTCAAATAATTATATTATTGTTGAAGGAGATTATGAAACAGAAAGTGAATCAGACGGAAAGGCTTCTACAATCTATCTTGGAGGAAGTTATGTTTTTCAAGGAAATTTTGAGTTAGGAGTAGATTATTATACTAGTTCATTTAAAGATGATACTGATAGTTATTATGATTATAGTTCGAGTGGTGTTGCATTTGATTTGGGTTATCATATAAAAAATCCTACATATCCTGTCAACCTTGCTCTTGTTGGTGCGTATATGACGATGTCAATGGATGCTGATTATTTAGATGATTTAGAATGGACAGTGTCAGGCAATGGAACAGGAATTGGTGCTGAATTGTATAAATCAGTTATTAAAACAGAAACCTATGAATTAATACCTTTTATTGGATTTCATTCAATAACAATTAATACACAAATTGAGGATAGTTTTGGTGATAGTTTAGAAGAAGATGATGAATCCACTACTACAAGTTTTGGGGTGGGTATAAAATTAAATAACATTTTTGTACAACCAACTATAAGTCAGAGTGATGGTGAATCTGATTTTTCTATGAAAATAGGAATGATACTTCCACAGTAATATCATAT